>Ga0315283_10001573_pt1 | contig 18411 bp, 15 predicted proteins | sample YL17G09_0_MG_FD_204541 | JGI IMG/M metagenome (GOLD analysis project Ga0315283, IMG submission 204541) | Sediment microbial communities from Yellowstone Lake, YNP, Wyoming, USA - YL17G09_0 | ecosystem: Environmental > Aquatic > Freshwater > Lake > Sediment | place: USA: Wyoming | collected... | reverse complement strand
CGGTTCCCGGCTCGAAAAAAATTATCATTACCGGATATGCCAACACTATGTCGAGAGTGGACGAGCTGCTTGGAATATTCGACAAGCCGGGCGAGCTGAAACAGTTCAAGTACAGGCAGTTAAAGTATACGATGGCCAAATCGCTCGTTGACCAAATCAAAAAGCTTGTGGAAAAGATGGGCGGCATAGTTTCGCTCGGAGCGATTTCGACCACGGAATCTGCGCCAAGTCCGCCTCCCGGAAGACCAGTGCGGCAGGTGCCGCCGCCTTCTCAGGCTTCTCAGCCTTCAGGGACATCTGCTCCTGCACTCAGTGTGTACCTGGACTTCGATGAAAGGACAAACCGGATACTTATGATAGGACTAAAAGGCGAGCTGGACATTGTTGAAGACCTGATAAACGTTCTTGATGTCGCACAGCAGGACCTTCGTTCCCTGCGATTATACGAGATACAGTATATCGGCGCCGAGGAGGTAAGGGAAAAACTTGCCGAGCTTGGGATAATCAGCGGCGGCGGCGCCGGAGCCGGCGGCAGGATAAGCAGAAAAGGCGGCGCCCAGCAGGGGGCACAACCGCAGCCTCAGCCTCAGCAGGGGGGTGGTGGAACAGAAGGACTTACCGAGGAGCCGCAGGTGATAGTGATTGAATCGACAAACTCGCTTTTGGTTAATGCCACTCCCGAACAGCACGCCCAGGTAGCTATGATTATTGGTTTTACCGATAGTGAAACCCTCGAACATTCGATACCTTATGAGATTTATTCGCTTGAAAATCAGGACCCGGTGAAGTTAGCGGAGGTTCTGAACAAGCTTATCCAGGAGACCGTAAAGGACAAGGAAGGCAAGATAGAAAAGGTCGTAAAAAAGGAGGATGACATAATTATAGTCCCGGATGAGAATACTTTTTCGATAATTGTTTATGCCAGCAGGAAGAACCAGGAGTGGATAAAGAAACTGATAAAGAGTCTCGACAAGAGAAGGCCGCAGGTGCTTTTAGATGCCACGCTTGTGGCGGTTACAAGGGGCGACGAGTTTAACTTCGATTTGGATATGGTCACGAAATTCCCGAAGCTTGCACCCGGCGGCAGTATGTCAGTGCTTAGCGCACTGCTCCAGGATGCAAACAGCGGTTTCCCGCAAAAGAGTGTTACTGAAGTAACTACGGGAGTGCCTTCCGGCGGGACGGCTATGCAGGGAAAGGGTTTTTACAGCGACCAGCATATACAGGCGCTTCTGACGGTTATGCAGTCGAAAGATTATGGGCGAATCCTTGCCCAGCCGAAGATATTGGTCAATGACAATGAGACAGGGACAATAAAAGCAGAACGGACTACGTATGTGACCAGGACGACTTCGATTCTTCCCAGCACGACAGGAACTACGCTTCCGACACAATTTGCGCAGGCGTCAACAACTTTTGAGGCGTACCCGTCCGGCATTACGCTTGAGATAACGCCGCATATCAGCGAAGGCGACCTGCTCCGCCTCGAAATAAGCCTTGTGCGTTCGAGTCAGAAGTCTGCCGGCCAGTTGATAGATCAGCCTCCGCCGGACAAGGAAGAGAATAATATCAAGACGATAGTTACAGTGCCCGACCAAAGCACGATAATTCTCGGCGGGGTATTGACCCTGGACCAGTCCAAGGGCGGCTCGAAAGTGCCGATACTCGGTGACATACCGCTTATAGGCGGTTTGTTCAGAAGCGTAGCCAACGTAGACAGCGAGTCGAAGTTGTATATATTTGTCAAGGCGTATATTTTAAGGCCCGGTGATACAGGAGGGCTGCCGGAGCTTGTGAAAGAATCAAAGAACTATAGAGATGCTTTTGAGAAATCGGAACGTCGGTTTCAGGAATACGAAGATTGGCCTGGCATAAAACCCACGCCAATGGAGCCAAACAGAATACTCGATGCCAAATAACATTGTTGTATTGAGACAGAGACCGGTTGATGAAGGAATTATTGATACAAACCGCCAGGCGGACGGGTCTGGTCGATGCCGACCAGTTGGCCAAATTTATCGAGACCAACAAGGGGCAGGGGAAAAGACTCGATGAAATTCTGCTTGCCTGTCCCTATTTTACGGAAGAAGCTGTTTTGAAGCTTTTCGCAGAGGCGCTGGGCTGGGAATTCCTGACCGAGATATCGCCGAAATCTGTTCCGCCGGAATTTATTGAAGCTATTCCCGCGACTTATGCCCAGCATCATTATCTTATAGGGATGAAAAAAGAGGCTGAAAACGGGGGACTGACGGTGGTTTTGTCCAAGCCGTTAGATGCGAACTCCCTCGATAACGTCTCGAAAATGACCGGACTTCCGGTCAAGCCTGCAATATCGACCCGCACCGTTATTACCGCTGCGATAGACGTTGCATACGAGCAGAGGACAACGGTAATTGAGGAGGTTGCTGAGGAGCTCGACTCGCAGAATCTCGACCAGCTCATTGACGAGGTGGCCGGTTCAGACGACCTGCTTGACGTTGTGAATCGCCCGCCGGTCATAAGATTGGTCAACGATATTCTTTTTCGCGCCCTGCAGTTGCGGGCGAGCGATATTCACGTTCATCCATACGAGACAAAAATCCAGATTCGTTACCGTATAGACGGCATTTTATATGATACCCTGAGCCTGAACAGGAACGTTCTGCCGCTGGTTATTTCGCGTATCAAGGTTATGGCGGGAATGGATATTGCGGAGCGCCGGCTTCCGCAGGACGGCAGATGCAGCGTCAGGCTTGGGCAGCGTGAGGTTGATTTGCGTGTCAGCACCGTGCCGACCAGCTATGGCGAGCGCAGCGTGCTGCGACTGCTCGATAAAAGCACCGGGCTGTTTGGGCTGGACGAGCTGGGGCTGTGGTCGGACGACCTGAAGAAATTCGATACCATGCTCAACCGCTCGCACGGCGTTATCTTTGTGACGGGGCCTACGGGCAGCGGAAAAACCACCACCCTTTACGCCTGCCTGAACAGGATTAACTCGGCGGAAAAAAATATCATAACCATAGAAGACCCGATTGAGTATCAGCTCGGAGGAATCAGTCAGATTCAGGTCGCAACAAAAAAAGGTATGACTTTTGCCACGGCGCTTAGGCACGTGCTGCGTCAGGACCCCGATGTCATAATGGTCGGCGAGGTAAGGGACATTGAAACCGCTCGTATGGCGATACAGTCTTCGCTGACAGGCCATTTGGTTTTCAGCACACTGCACACGAATGACTCGGCGGGAGCGGTGAGCAGACTTCTGGACCTGGGCGTCGAGCCGTATCTGGCAAGCTCTTCCCTGATTGCCATAATGGCGCAGCGTTTAGTCAGGAAAATCTGCCCGGACTGCAGACAGGTATATAAGCCGGTGCCTCACGAATTAAGGGAGCTGGGTCTGGCGGACGTGGAAATATCCGGTCTTACCGACGGCAGTCATTCTTTTTACGTAGGGGCCGGGTGCGACAAGTGCTTCCAGACAGGTTTTCACGGCAGAACCGGGGTCTATGAGCTGATGCTTATCAACGAGCATATTCAGGATATGATATACAAAAGACAAAGCGCCGGTGCGATAAAAAAACTTGCTCTCAATGCAGGCTTGCAGACCCTGCGAATGGACGGCGCAAGGAAAGTGCTTGCGGGAATTACGACAGTCTCTGAAGTCCTGCGGGTAACGCAGGCGGACGTGATGTAGTTTAAATTTACTATTTAATATTGACTATTTACTCAACTTGGCTGGGATTTTCATAAACATTGCCAATATAAGAAATTATGGAGCTTATCACTGTCATTCTGAACGGAGCGCAGCGAAGTGAAGAATCTCGTTTTTACTAATTGTAACCCAGATGCTTCGCTTCGCTCAGCATGACAGAGCAAAAAGTCAGTCAAGTTGAGAAAATTTCTTATGCCGAGATACCAGTATATAGCGATGTCGCCGGAGGGCAAAAAGGTCAAAGGCACGGTTACCGCCGAAAGCTCTTATGCTGCGCGGAAACAAATCAGGGGACGGAATATCCACCCAACCTCGATTACCGAAGTCAGCTTCTCTGCGGAAAACAAGGCCGCTTTGTTTTCATTTTTTTCCAGGACCAGCAAAAGCCAGATTATTGACTTTACCAAGCAGATGACAACTCTTCTGAATTCCGGAATTAAACTGACCGAGTCGCTTTCGGTTCTTACATTGCAGACCTCCGATATAAGGTTCAAAAACGCTATTACCGATATTCGCGACCGCGTTGTTACCGGCGAGTCGCTTGCCGACATTATGAAAAGCTACCCCGACTATTTCGATATCATATACGTAAGTATGGTGCGGGTGGGCGAGATTACCGGCGCTTTGGGCAAAAGCTTTTCGACGGTTGCCGGCTTTATGGAGAAGCGTCAGAAAGTCGAATCGAAAATGATAACCGCTATGATATATCCTGCGGTGCTGGTTGTATTTTGTATCGTTGCGGTTCTGATTTTGACAACTATGGTCATCCCGAAGATAGCCAACCAGATAACCGCAACGGGCCAAAAACTGCCCTGGATTACCACCCAGTTGATGAACGTCAGCTATGTGCTGACCAGTTGGTGGCTGCTGGTGGTGTTTATTGCCCTGATGGGGATTATCTGGGGACTGAAGCGTTTTATGAACACGCCGCGAGGGGCGTATCTGCGCGACAGGCTCATATTGTCTCTGCCGCTGATAGGTCCTCTTATAAAACAAAGGGTCGTTGCGCGTTTTGCCTCTACTCTTTCGACACTTCTGGGTTCGGGACTTAGTATGGCTGAGTCACTTCGCGTTGTGGCGGAGGTGACCGGCAATACCATTATGAACAAGGCCGTCAAACAGGCCCGCGAGAGGATACTTGCCGGCGCCGATATTGCAACGCCGCTGAAGGAAAGCGGCGTTATCGACCCGGCCATTGCTCATATGGTTACCGTCGGCGAAAAAAGCGGCGAGCTGGAAAAAATGCTTAAAAACATCAGCGAAAGCCTTGAGGCCTCGACCGATGTGGTTATTGAAAGATTGAGCGCTGTGGTTGAGCCGGTTATCATAGTTTTTATGGCGGCAATAATCGGCCTGATTGCTTATGCGACGATATTGCCGATTTTGAGAGTCTCGTCAGTGAAATTTTAAATTGTTTTAAGTTTAGGAGCTTGAAGAAAGATGGAAAAAACCAAGATAAAAAAAATCAGAAGAGGCTTTACGATGATAGAGCTAATGGCCATTCTGGTTATTATCGGTTTGCTCGCCGCATTAGTGGCCCGCGAGGTAGTATCCAAAATAGACCAGGCGAGGGTAACGACCACCAAGGCCAATCTGAAGATTCTTCACACGGCGGTCAATCAGTTCAAGATGGATACCGGCCGGTTTCCCACGGAGGATGAGGGCCTTAATTCCCTCGTTGAGCAGCCCAGCGATGTTAAAAATTATTCGCCGGGAAAATATCTGGAAACCACCACGGTGCCGAAAGATGCCTGGGGCAGGGAATTTATCTACGAGCTTTCGCCTGAGAGCGGCAGGCCTTTTGTAATCAAAAGCCTCGGAGCGGACGGTGAAGAAGGCGGTGAGGGGTATGATAAGGACCTGCTCAGTACCGATGCGGAATAAATGCGAACGCTGCAGGAGCTGTCGCCGACATTCAGCGTTTACGATGACCGAACTGATAGTCGTGCTTGTGATGATTTCGCTGATTATGCTTTTGGCGCAGATGAATTTTTTCAGCCTGCTCACAAAGAACACATTCAGGGTGCAGGCACAGGAGCTTATCTCGGCGATGCAGATGGCCGCAAACGCCGCCGCCGAGAGCGACAAAAGATACGAGGTTATTATCGATATGACCGAACAAACTTACGTGCTTCGTGAAATCACATCGCCCGATTTGTCGGAAGTATTAGATGAGGAGATTATTGTTTCCAACGAGTTCAGCAATAATTGCCAGGCCGCTTATGTTTTGTTTGATGACGGCGATTTTGCCAACGAGGGCAGGGCGAAGTTCCGTGTCGGACATTCGGGCTGGCAATACGGCGGCAGAATCGTCCTGCTCGACAGAAATGAAACGCCGTATTCGGTCGTGGTCAACAGGCTGAACAGAATTGTTACATTACAGGATGATGAGGCGGCGCTTCTTTTGCCGAAACGTCCCGATGAAATGCTGTTCTGAAAAAAATTTGCTTTCCGCGTCGTATCGATGCAGGGCCTTTAGCCTGGCAGAGGTTATGGTCTCGCTTGTTTTGCTGGCATTTATCTGCTCGGCAGTATTTGTCGTTATAGACCGCTGTATGGCCTCCGCTTCGGACCTTACAGCCCGTATGCAGGCGTTCGAGGTTGCGCGTGACAATATGGAAAAGCTTCTCGCATCGGCCTCGGTCTCGGAAATGTCCGATTACGGCAGCAGCGACAAATATCCCGAAATACAATGGCAGACGACCATCGAGACCTTTTACGAGTCGACGGCCTCGCGAATATGGCTTCAGGCGGTCTGTTCGGCAGACTATACCGATACGGAAGGTAATACCCAGACGGTCAAACTGACGCACTGGCTCACCGAGATAAACAAGGAACAACTGCTTGAGATTATTATGGAAAAGCAAAAAGAAAAAGAGCTGACGGGACAAGGATATAGCGCCGAACAGGGAGGCGGCGACGAGAATAAAACCGCACAGGATGAAAGCAACCCTGACGGAACAAAAAAAGACCAAACCAAAAAAGACCAGGACACAAAAGACAAGGCCGCACAGGACAAAACCGGCAGCGGCGATAAGGAGAGCGACGAAGGGACGAAGAAGAAAAGTCAGCCAAAAGAGGAAGTGAAAAAATACTGCGGGTATACGCTTGAAGAACTTTACCAGATGCCTTTCGACAAGGTCTGGGAGATTCTGAAAAACTGTAATGAGTTTTAAAAATTCGCAGAAAATATGAAAAGAGCTTTTGACAGATATATAAATGTTCGAGGGTTTTCTCTCGCAGAGGCGCTCGTGGCGCTGATGATAGGCGCTATGGTGATGGTGGCGGTGTTGTCTATTTACAACAAAGCCGAAAGCATCGCTAATGGGATTACCCGCAAATTTGATGATTCGAGACTTCCCTTCGAGATAATGCAGTATATTGCGGAAGATATAGACAAGGTGCTGTCAGGCGGTGCGGACACGAAAATTACGATAAACAATAAGTTCGAAAAAGGATACTCCGCCGCCAGGCTTGAGATTTCAAAAAGCATTTATGGCATCGGATATAAAAAGCAGCCGTTTGAAAAAATCGTCTGGCAGAGCAGTTATGACAAAGAGACCGACAGTCTTGTTTTATACCGGAGCCACAGCGGAATAAATTCGGAAGACGGGCTGCTCGACAAGCAAAAGGAGAACTGGGAAAAGGAGCTTTTTATCCCCGTTTGTTCGGGGATTACGCTGTTCAAAATACAGGTTCCGAAGGACGATGATTTTGTGGATACCTGGTCAGCCGATTCGCTGCCCGGCGGCATCCTGATAACCATCTCTTTTGCCCAGCCTGTCAAAACCGTGTCGGGGACGCTCGATGTGCCGGAACAGGATAAAATCACGCGAATGATAGCTGTCGACAGAACCAGAAAGATAGATTTTAAGATAGAAAAATTAGAAGAAAAAGGTCCACGGGGTAAGGAACCGAACCAGCCGGCAAAACAGACGCCGGCGCAGGAGCAGGAAGGCAATGAACCGCCGCGAATGCCGGGACAATCTCGTTAAACCGCAGACCGTTGCATATAATTGCGGCAAAGCAGCAATGGCGTCAGCCATCCCTCACGGGAATGCACACGGCGTTGTGCTTTTGATTACCATGATTCTGCTGGTAATGCTCTCGGTGACAGGTTATATCCTGACCATTCGCATCGCCGCACAGCGCCACCGCTATCAGTATGCCATAGACTATCAAAATGCCTGTTACGCCTGCCAGTCCGGGTTGAAATACGCTTATGCCTCGCTTAACGATATTAACGTCCCCGATGTGATTTCCCGTCCGAATGAGCCGGATTTTTCTGATTTGTTTGCCCTCAGTGAAAAGGAATACAAAAAAGTTTTGGCCGACTGGGCCGCCCAAAGCACTGCTGAAGCCAGAAAAAAACTGGCTGCAAAAAAAGGCGGGCCGAACGAAGATATGTTCAAAAAAATCTCGGATGATATGGACGTCAACAGCGCCGGCGACCTCAATGACCTCAGCAGCCTCAGCCTTGCCGGCAGCCTCAGTGATAACAGCAACACCAAAAAGAAACCTGATATTGATAATTCCGGCACAGCCGAAGATGTTAATGACGCCAATTCCGCCGGCGATGTTAATGACGTCAATAAACCCGGCGGTGTTCCCGATTACAATGACCCGAATATGCTGACGATTCCGGGGCCTTACGGTCCACCCTGGCCTTATGTGGTCGAACCGGTGGAATTTGAGATTGGCTCTTCCCGCATCAGGATTGAAATCGAGGATGAAAATGCAAAATACCCGCTCACCTGGGCCCTGCTGGACAGCAACGACACTCAGCCTTCGGCGTCTTCCGGTCTGGAGCTTTTCTGCGAGTGGATGAAATTTGATTATGCGGAGATTAAATCATTGAAAGAGCAGCTAAAAGAGATAGGCAAAATAAAAAAGTTCAGTCCCGGCGCCGGGACGGTGACGGTTGCCGAAAAAAGGCCTTCGCCGGTCAGAAGCGGAGGGAGAATAAGGCGGCCTCGAGGAGAGTCCGGACAGGTTACCCTGCCTCCATCCTCACAGACAGCCGATTTTGCAAAGCTTTTTCACAGCTCGCTGCTTGACGCTGATACCCTTTCCAGGCCGACCGTGGTCAGCGAAACCCGAAAGGAATCGGCGCTGAAATATATGGGGACCTGGGCATCGGACAAGGTCAATATAAATACTGCGCCACGTCACGTGCTGGAGGCGGCCTTTGCCTTCGGCGGCGACGAGGTCGATATCACCAAAAAAATCATAGAGCGCAGACGCGAGCAGCCTTTCAAAGACATAGAAGATTTAAGAAAAACCTTGTTCAGATATGTCACCTCGATAGACAAATGCAAGCAATACATCACAACATCGAGCAACTTTTTTACAATTAAAATAACCGCCATAAGCGGAACCGCCAGGGTTTCAGCCGTTATGGCGATAATAAAAGACAAGAAAAGAGCGGAGCGTATAGCTGTTATTTTCGGTTAAAGGGCATTGGAATTACATAAGATGGACGGCAGAAGTTATTTTGGAATTTATATAAGCAAACGTGCGGCAACCGTCGTTTGTCTCGGTCATCACGCCGGTGAATACAGTGTCAAGGGCTGCTTTGCTGTCGCCGTTGAACAGACGGACGAACAGAACAATACCGACACATCGGCACTGGTGGCTCTTGTCGCAAAAGCTCTGGCCGGAAAATTTCCCGCCGCACGAGACTGCGAAATTGCGGTGGCCCTCGACTGCGCGATGTTTATGCAGCACAACCTGCACAGCGAATTCAGCGACCTCAAGCAAATCGCTTCGACCGTCCGGTTCGATACCGAAGAGTCACTCGCAATGGATGTTTCGGAGGTTGCGATAGCCTTCACGGTCAGCTCGGGCAGCCAGGCCGGCTCGGATGTAACCGTTTTCACGGCACAAAAAAAGATATTGTCCGACATTATTCTCTCTCTGCAAGGCAATAAAATAGACCCTGTAACCATAGAACCGGACGTTAGCTGTCTGTCCCGGTTTGTTCGCCAGAAACTCTCTTCTCCCGGCGGGTCACAGCCTTATTTCGGCCTGCTCTCGTGCCGGAACGGTTATTTTATTATCCCCGTCTCATCAGGGCCGCAGAGTATCCCGCTTGTGCGAACATTTCTTGTCGGCCCTTCGCAGGACAGAGGCGAGCTGCTCGGAAGAGAGCTGCCGCTTATTACCGGCCTGGCCGACAGCGAAGGGACACAGAATTGCTTTAAGCTTTTCGATTCCACCGAGTCGGTGGATTTTCAGCAGGTCGCCAAAAAACTGGGGATGGAGGTCGAAAAAATAGATTTAGCCGGCGCTGCCGCTGTTGCGCCGGATGCCCTCAACGGCTGTGCGGATATGGTCGACCTTGCGATTGCTTACGGAGCAGCCCTGGCACATTCCGACAAGGCACAAAATGTTAATTTCCGCAACGATTTTATGCCCTATCAGGGTGCGAAGATTCGCCTGCAAAAAGCGTTGAAATTTCTGAGCGTGGTTGTCACCATCCTGCTGCTGGCGGCCGGGCTGTATTTTCAAACCCAGCTTATGCAGAAGAACAAATACCGAGGCCGCCTGAGTAAAAAATTCGGCGCACAGTATTCGCTGGTGATGATGGGCGAAAAACTGCCGACCAAAACCAGTCCTGCGAAAAAACTTGCCGCCGAACTGAGGCGAATCAAGGACGTCAAAAGTGGCCAGTTGAGCGTTACCGGCGAGGAATCCGTCTCGGCGAAGCTGACACTTATTTTTGAAGCTTTTAACAAGTGTGCGGAAAAGACCGGTCTGTCGTTGGATTCTGTTTCCATTACCAGCAAGTCTATCACTATCGCCGGCGAAACTTCCAGCAGGGACAACACTCTCAAACTTTTTGACGCAATCAAGGCTGTCGGTATGGACATTCTCCAGCAGCGGCTCGATTCGAAGGCAGGCCGCGACAATTTTCGTATAACCGTTGTTCCTAAAAAATGAATTAGGCGTTGATTATGAAAGATATGTATAAAAATCCGGTCTTTTATTATGTGCTGGCTCCTGCGCTGGTCGCCCTTTGGCCGCTGCTGGTCTGGGGTTTTTATCTGCCCCGCGCCGAAAAAAACTGGAATCTTGAGAAAAAACAATACGAAGAATCGCAGAGCACAATCACCGAGATTTTGAATCTTGACCCTGAGCGGGACGAGTTTGCCAACACGAAGAATGCCAAAACCGAATTTGATTACGCCGGCGCCGTTGAGAAGATTGCCTCCCTGTGCCAGATACCGACCTCCAGCTACAACTTAAGCTCCGGTATGGTTATAACTACCGGCGGGCAGAAAAGTCAAAACGCAAAGGTCGGCCTCAAGCAGGTTGACATCGCAAAATCCACCAGGTTTCTCTCGATGATTCAGCTTCGCTGGGCCAAACTGCAGTGCGTGCAGGTCAAGCTCGATAAGAAAAAAGGCCTGCCCGACACGTGGGACATCGATTTGGACTTCAAATACTACTTCTAATAAATTATACCAATCGAGATTAAAAAATGCGCCTGGTGTCATTGCGAGCGCAGCGAAGCAATCTGGTTTTTTAGATTGCCACGGCCTAAACGGCCCCCGACTACGGCATTCGAGGGCAGGCAGGCCTCGCAATGACGACCCGCCCTTTTCAAAAGCGCATATATTTAACGCAATCGGTATTACGCAATGCGGCATATCACAGGTGATGGGGACAGCTTTCTCGTGCAAATAAAAAAACGAGGAAAGACCACTTGCTTTCCTCGCTTCTTATCACTGTTCGTAGTTCTGCTGCTTTTAGGTTATGGCGAGCAGTTAAAAACCATATATCGGCTTTAGTTCAGCTTCGGTCGGCAGGTGATTATAATATTCGCCCCTTGGGCCGGCATAGCCAACGCCTTGTTTCCGCATTGTTACCTGGCTGGTCGAGCCGTTGCTGTTTGTGATATTGACCGTAACGGTGTTCATCTCCTGGCGAACGTCCTGTATTTCTGACTGCGTTCTTTTCTTGTCGCCCTCGTTGCCGAGGACGTAGCCTGTTCCGCCGCCGACAGCGCCGCCTATCAATGCCCCGCCTGCGGTATTGCCGCTCTGATGCCCGACAATAGCGCCGATGCCGGCACCTGCCAAAGCGCCTATACCTGCGCCTTTTTGCGCCTCGGTCTCACAGCCGGCTACAAACACCAGGCCTAATCCTAAAGCCGCTGCAATTAGAATTGCTACTGTACTTCTACACATCTTTTTATACCTCCCTTAAACCAAAAAAATATACTTTTCTATCTGCCTGTATGTTCGCTATTTTATTACTCACCGGCTGCAATAACAAGCGAATAATTCTTGTAAATTTTATCCTGTGCGCTTATAGTTTTATCGACTTATTCAGGATTTTAACTTGAAGGAGCTGAAAATGAAACCGAGTCTGGCAGTTGTCGGCGCAGCAGGCCGAATGGGCAAACGCATACTCGTATTGGCCGTTGAGGGCGGTTATTTTGAAATCGCCGCTGCCATTGAAAAAAACGGCCAGCCCGACATCGGCAAAGATGCCGGCCTTGTGGCTGGTATATCGCCGATAAATGTCAAAATCGGCGGTGCATATCCCGCCAGGGCCGACGTTGCGATTGATTTCTCGCAGCCGCAGGCGACCGATGAAACCATTGATTACTGCCGCAAAAACGGCATTGCTTTGGTTCTCGGCACTACCGGCCTGTCAGCCGACCAGCATAAGAAACTAAAATCGGCAGCGGATAAAATCCCCGTAATGTATGCGACCAATATGAGCATCGGAATGAATATGCTGTTTTCGCTGGTAGGCAAGGCGGCCTCAATGCTTGGTGAGCAGTATGATACAGAGATAGTTGAGCAGCATCACCGCTTCAAGAAAGATGCGCCGAGTGGCTCTGCCCTGACGCTGGCCGAGAATATCTGCAAGGCAACCGGCAAAAAATTCCCCGACTGCCTGACGTACGGCAGGAGCGGCAAAGAGGCCGAAAGAGAGAGCGGCACTATCGGCATACACGCCGTTCGCGCCGGCGATATTGTCGGGATTCACTCGGTGATTTTCAGCACGCTCGGCGAGACGGTAACGCTGAACCACACCGCCCACAGCAGGGACACCTTTGCACAGGGCGCATTACGCGCCGCCAAATGGCTCATCGGCAAAAAGCCCGCCCTCTATTCGATGGCCGACGTATTGGGTATTTTGTAAGTCCGTCCAACAAGTCCCGTTCTTCCTACTGATATAAAACCGATATTATTCCGACGGCGTTGAATAATAAATGGATGAAAATCGGTCGAAAGAGGGAGCCGCTTTTTTCATACGAATACCCAAGGCACATCGACAGCACAAACAGAGCCGGCCAGTGAGCGGGGTTTTGATGCACTATCGCAAAAAAGGCTGAACAGACGGCGATAGACAGCCACGGCCTTACCAGAAATGAACGTATCATTGTTTGAAACAGGCCGCGAAAAAGCATCTCTTCGAATATCGGCGCTATGATAATGGTGGCGATTATAATCAGCACCCTGACCGGCAGTTGTGTAAATGTCCCGATTAGTTTAAGCTCCTCGTGCTGCTCGATGCGAAAATCCTCTCCCCAGATAAGCTGCCCGATGACCACTGTCAAGATTATCGTTAATATTACCAGCGGCCAGACCGAAACAAGATTAGCCGCTGCGGCGAAGAAATCTCTCGGCAATGTTTTTATATCCAGGCCGAACCCCTTTAACTGCCGGGCAAAGCAGGTCTTTGCGAGAAAAATAATTACTGCTGCTGCAATCAGTGCGCCGATACATAGAATAAGGTTGTTAACAGCGGCCTTTTGCCAGTCCGGCAGGTTAGGCAGCAGGCCATCGGTTATCGAGACGGCCGCTGTAATGCTGCCGAACCATATAAACAGCGGGATAAAGGGCATAAATGCGGTCATATCATTTCGGCGAGGCAATGAGTCGAGAAGCGCTTTTCTGCCCAGCGACGTTTTTATCAGCCATCGGGCCAGTGACAGTACTCCCGCCGTAAAAAGACCGATGCCGGCGATTGTTATATTAAAGTCAGGCTGTTTGATAATTTCCGAAATATTCATTGATACGTCTTTTCTTTTTGAAGTTTTGCGACTAAAATGCTTTGCAGAAAGGTCATTGCGAGGCCTGCCGTTTAGGCCGAAGCAATCTAAAAATATATGTGTCAAAATAGAACACCTATACGTGAAAGAGATTGCTTCGCTTCCGCCTTCGCCAAGGCTTCGGCGGACGGGTCGCTCGCAATGACGAAAAAGCGTTTCCTACAGAGCGAACTAGGATATATCTTGTATTAAATTAGCTGTGTCTTTTCAAGGAAAATAGCTTATGGATATGTTTCGCATTGAAGGGCCTGTTCGGCTGGCCGGGCAGGTCGATGTAAGAGGCTCGAAAAATGCCTCGCTGCCTATAATGGCTGCCGGCATTCTGGCCGGCGGCAAAACAACGCTCAAAGGCGTCCCCAATCTTTCCGACATTGCTGTTTTCGGCCAATTGCTGGAAGAGCTGGGCTGTAAAGTCACCAAAACAGACGGCGGCGATTTGTGCATCGACTCAACCGTAATCGATAATCCCCACGGAGACTACGAGATTGTCCGCAAGATGCGGGCAGGCATCTGTATACTAGGCCCGCTGCTGGCGCGGTGCGGCAGGGCGGAGGTGTCAATGCCCGGCGGCTGTGCAATCGGCGACAGGCCGGTCGATATTCACATAAGGGGGCTGCGCGAGCTCGGCGCCGAGATTCATCTGGCGAACGGTTATATCGTCGCCGATGCGCCGCACGGCCTCGTCGGCAAAAATATCTTTCTCGGCGGGCCGTTCGGCTCGACCGTTCTGGGGACAGCCAATGTTATGACGGCCGCTACGCTGGCAAAGGGCAAAACCGTTATCGAGTCAGCCGCCTGCGAGCCGGAAGTAAGCGATTTGGCAAACTGCCTCAACAAAATGGGAGCAAAGATAACAGGCATCGGTTCGCCAAGATTAGTCATTGAGGGAGTAAAGCAGTTAAATCCGGTGGAGTATCAGGTGATTCCCGACAGAATTGAGGCGGGGACTTTTATGGTCGCTGCTGCGGTAACAGCGGGACAACTGCGAATAACCAACTGCCGGCTCGATGATTTGATGGCGGTGGTTGACAAGCTGCGGGGTGTCGGCGTAACGGTAGAGGCCGCTGATAATGGCTGTGTTGTAAGCCGAAGCGGCCCCATTATACCTGCGGACATCACAACTCAGCCATTTCCCGGCTTCCCCACCGATTTGCAGGCGCAGTTTATGACGCTTTTGGCCCTTGCGGACGGCAACAGTGTTGTGGTTGAAAAAATCTTCCCCGACAGGTTTATGCACGTGGCGGAGTTGAATCGAATGGCAGCCAACCTGCGAAAGGAAGGCCCCGCCGTGATTATCGCCGGCGTAAAAAGACTGATGGCAGCACCGGTGATGGCATCTGATTTGCGGGCATCGGCGGCGCTGATTCTCGCAGGCCTGGCCGCTTATGGAACCACAACCGTTCAGAGGGTCTACCACATCGACCGCGGCTACGAGAAAATCGAGGAAAGGCTCAACTGCGCCGGCGCAAAAATAGTCAGGGAGAGCGTTTAGGCATATTAAAAGTCAAAAAAAACGTGGCGGCCATTTTTGAGAAAACAGTTGATATAACTGCTTGGCTGAAAAAGCATAGCGTAATTTGCCATTCCTGTAAAGCCCCACCCCACCGATTTAGACTGGTATCAATCCCCCATCAGCCAGTTATTCGCCGCCGCCGCGTAATCGAGAAAATCCACCCTCCTGTCGTAATTCGAATCCGCCTCCCCGCAAAACCCCGTATATTCGCAGTCGTCCTCAAGCCACCGCTCCGCAAACAGTCCCAAATCTAATTCATTTACCCCGCAGTCGTGATTCAGGTCCCCGCCGTAAACCTCCGGCACTCCCCATCTTCCCCAGTAAAGCGAACCTTTTCCACCCGCCGTAGTAAACTCACCTCCCGCAATCAACTCGCCGTTATAGACCGTAAGGGCACGGACAGTCAGGTTCGTCCCGCTTCCTAACGCCTGCCAATTGCTCCCGTCCCACCGGGCAATATAATTGGTACTTACACCTCCTGCCGTGTAAAAATAGCCTCCCGCAATAAGCTGACCGTTATAAACCGTAAGAGCCAGGACTGAGCCGTCCATCCCGCTTCCTAGCGCCTGCCAGCTACTGCCGTCCCAACTCGCAATATAATTGGCGTCTACTCCACCTGCCGTGGTAAAATCGCCTCCCGCAATCAACTGGCCGTTATAGACCGTAAGGGACCAGACATCGATGTAGTCCACACCGCCCATCCCGCTACCGAGCGACTGCCAACTGCTGCCGTCCCACCGGGCAATCCTATTGGCGCTTACACCGCCTGCCGTAGTGAACCAGCCTCCCGCAATAAGCTCACCATTATAGACCGTCAAGGCGTGGACATAACTGTTCATCCCGCTACCAAGTGCTTGCCAACTGCTGCCATCCCACCGAGCAATCCCGTTGGCACTTACTCCACCCGCCGTGGTGAACCAGCCTCCTACAATCAACTGTCCGTTATAAACCGTAAGGGCCATGACCCAAGCGTCCACCCCGCTTCCTAATCCCTGCCAACTGCTACCGTCCCACCGGGCAATCCTATTGGCGCTTACTCCGCCCGCCGTAGTGAAAAGCCCCGCCGCAATCAACTCGCCATTATAAACCGCAAGGGCATAAACACTACCATTCATCCCGCTCCCTAACGCCTGCCAGCCGTCCCCGTTCCAACGACCAATGTTATTAGTGCTTACCCCGCCCGCGGTGGTAAACTTACCCCCAGCAATAAGTTCGCCGTTATAAACCGTAAGGGCTTCAAGCCGGGGAGAGGTTCCACCAATCCCATTTCCTAACCCCTGCCAACCGCTACCATCCCAGCGGGCGATTTTATTAACAGCAACACCACCTGCTGTAGTAAACGAGCCTCCTGCAATAAGCTCACCGTTATAAACTGCAAGGGCAAGAACATTACCGTCCATCCCGCTTCCCAGTGTTTGCCAATTGCTGCCGTCCCAACAGGCTATTCTGCCGGCAGAGTTACCCCCGGCAGTAGTGAACCAACCTCCGGCAATCAACTTATTGTTGTAGACCGTTAGGGTGCGAACCCAATTATCCATCCCGCTCCCTAACCCCTGCCAACTGCTGCCATTCCACCGCGCAATATAATTAGCGCTTATTCCGCCCGCAGTGGTAAAATAACCTCCCGCAACCAGTTCGCCGTTATAAACCGTCAGGGGTTTAACATAATAATCCATCCCGCTGCCCAATGCCTGCCAGTTATTACCGTCCCACCGGGCAATATAGTTAGCAGCAACGCCACCGGCAGTAGTGAAATTGCCTCCCGCAATAAGAGAGCCGTTGTAAACCGTCAGGCCGGAAACATAAGGGGGAGGGGCAGATTCGGTGCTCATTCCACTGCCCAAAGGTTGCCAATTACTGCCATCCCACCGGGTAATATAATTTACGGTTACTCCGCCTGCCGTGCTAAAGGCTCCTCCCGCAATAAGGTTGCTGTCATAAACTGTAAGAGCATTAACCTGAGAGTTCATACCGCTTCCGAACGCCTGCCAACTGCTGCCGTTCCAGCGAGCAATCCTGCTGGTACTTACCCCGCCCGCTGTGGTAAAACTGCCTCCTGCAATTAACTGGCCATTATAGACCATAAGAGCATAGACTATATTGTTCATCCCGCTGCCTAATGGTTGCCAGTTACTGCCATCCCATGCCACAATATAGTTCGCTGCTATATCACCGGCTATCGTAAAATTTCCGCCAACAATAAGCAGTTCCGGCTGCGGCCCGTTACCATCAGGGTCCCAAGTAGTTACAGCATACACAGCCCCTGTCCCGGCTTCCAGTCAAATTCGCACTGCGAAAACCCTGCTGTGGCCACCGCCATTACGATAAAAACAGCAACCCCTCGCATACCTGCTGGTAATTCGACACTCCCGTAAATCCCCATATTTTTCTTTCTCCCTACAGATTTTTCACAGGGATAATGATTCACCGCTCAGTGTAAAACTATAATATTCTATATCACCGGACAAAATTTGTCAACTAAATTCCGCCGTTCCTCGTAGCGTAGTTTACCCGCCATTCGTGTGGAGGGTTTACCCGCCACTCCGTAATCAGTGTTAGTCCGTGTTTCAGTCCGTGCCTGTTAGTGTTTTTCATCGAGCATTGAGTATTAAGCATCAATCAAAAACGCACCCACTCTTCGCCCAAAATTGGAAAAAATAAATTTTTCCCCAAATCCCCTTACTCCTTATTTCATAACAACTTACCTCTTTTTTGCCTGCCCTTCGTAGCCCGCAGGGCGAAGTAGGGTCAACCCAAATGCGCATCTCCGCCCAATTATAGAGATACACTACGTCTTGATGTTGTATTAAACAAAATTTGATAAAAAAATTTATCCGCCGCAGTCCCGATTTAATCGGGACGAAGGCGGAGGCAATGATTGTCTGCCTTGGGCGGAAAAATCAATCAAAAAGAGTTAATTATGCGAAACGAACCCAATTTCCGAAAGACCAAAAATGAACATAACCCATAATACGACAAAGGATTATGTGAATAATTTACGACTTTTGAAAATGGAAAAACAAACCCAATCAAACCCAATTTTATCCGCCTCCAGCGGAATCCATCCATCCACCAATCCACTCGAATACATCATTTTTTTGCTGAAATCCGCAGCCGGATTCCATTTAAGTCCTTGTT
>Ga0315283_10001570_pt1 | contig 18434 bp, 17 predicted proteins | sample YL17G09_0_MG_FD_204541 | JGI IMG/M metagenome (GOLD analysis project Ga0315283, IMG submission 204541) | Sediment microbial communities from Yellowstone Lake, YNP, Wyoming, USA - YL17G09_0 | ecosystem: Environmental > Aquatic > Freshwater > Lake > Sediment | place: USA: Wyoming | collected... | reverse complement strand
TTGAAGAAGTTTGTTCTATTTTGGCTGAATACGGTTCTGACGCACGCATACTTGCTGGTGGAACGGATTTACTCATTGAATTAAGAAAGCCAACTGTTAAGCCACCAAAAGTTGTAGTCGATATTTCATTTGTAAATGAATTATCCGGTATCAAATCCAAGAATGGAACAGTAATACTCAAACCGCTAGTTACACATTCAGAGATTGTCGATTCGAAAGTGATTCAGCAATACGCCTCACTTCTCGTATCATCTGCGTCCACAATTGGCTCACCTCAGATTCGAAATCGAGGAACCGTCGGCGGCAACATCATGAACGCTGCGACTTGCGCGGACACTGTTCCGCCGTTAATAGCACTCGGTGCTAAGGTTACACTAAAATCAAAATCGGGTTCAAGAGATATCGAGTTATCTGATCTTTTTATAAAGCCATATCAAACAAAAGCACAGGCGGATGAAATTCTGACCGAGATCCAATTTCCGAAACTTGTACCGAATGCGAAAAGCTCATTCATAAAGCTTGGACGAAGAAACGCGCTCTCAATTTCACGTTTGAGTGTGGCTGCAATTCTCACTCAAGATAAGAATGGAAAAATTACCGATGCACGGATTGTTCCGGGTGCTGCTCTTCCTGTCTGGAGAAGAGTTGCAGAAGCGGAAAAGATGCTCATCGGTGAGAAACCATCAAAAGAATTATTTGCTGCTGTCGGACAAAAAGTATCTGAGGTGATGATCTCTTACACAGGAAGACGCTGGTCGACTAAATACAAAGAACCGGTGATAGCCGTTCTAGTGAGAAGAGCTTTGGAACAATGTTTATGAAGACTGTAATAATCAATACAACAATTAACGGTCGAAAGTATAAACTACCGGTATTACCAAACCAAACACTTCTCCATTTATTACGTGAAGAGCTTGGCTTAACCGGGACCAAGTGCGGATGTGAAATAGGTGAGTGCGGTGCTTGCACTGTGATTCTTGATGGTGAAGCTGTGAATTCCTGCCTCGTGCTTGTTCCTCAAATCGATGGAAAAAAAGTTCTCACTGTAGAAGGATTAGCAAAAGACGGAAAGCTTCATCCACTGCAAGAATCGTTCATGGACCACGATGCAGTTCACTGCGGCTTCTGTACGCCTGGAATGCTGATGAGTGCAAAAGCGTTGCTCGATAAAAACCCGAATCCTGATGAAAAAGAAATCCGGACCGCGATCTCCGGCAATCTATGTCGCTGCACCGGATACGTACAAATCGTTGAGGCTATTAAAAATGCAGCAACCAAGAATTTGAAATGAAACTATTTATAATTAAAGTTAATTCAAAAAACTTATTATTAATTCGACAAGTGTAAAATGAGATTCGCCGTAAGAATTCAAATTGTTATAATCATGGTACTTTCCCTATCGGTATTTCTTAAGGGACAACAGATTGATCCGAATGTGTCGGATATTATTAACAACGCTAATATTGATACCTTATCGAAATATGTTAAACAGTTAACGGGAGAGATTCCTGTTACTATCGATGGCTTAGAGTATACAATCGCATCGCGATATTATACAACTCTCGGTAATAATAAAGCGGCATTTTACCTTTTTGAAACACTACAAAGTTTCGGCTTAAATGCTCAATTCCAGGACTTTGAAGAAAGAGGGCGTAATGTTTATGCTGTACAAGCTGGCAAAGAATATCCTAATCAAATGTATATCATTTGTGCTCATTACGATGATGGGCCGCCTGGGTTAGTCGCACCAGGAGCGGATGATAATGCGAGCGGCACCGCAGCAGTTCTTGAAGCTGCGCGTATTCTCAGCAAGTATCAAACATCGCACAGCATTATTTATGCATTGTGGGATATGGAAGAGGCGGGGCTTGTAGGAAGTGGAAATTACGCCGATTCAGCAGCCGCGCGAGGAGACACTATCCTTGGTGTAATAAACCTGGACATGATAAGTTGGGACGACAATAATGATATGAACATGGATATCCATACACAACCGATTGCAAACTCATTAAAATTATCCGATACAGTACGATCTCTAAATACCACTTACAACATCGGATTAATCCCAATTGTCAAAAATCCTGGAACAACTGCGAGCGACCATGCATCGTTCTGGTGGAGTGGCTATAGTGCTATACTATTGATCGAATCGTTTAGTGATTTTAATGCATATTACCATACAATCAATGATTTATTTAGTAAGTTTAATAATACATTTTTCCACAAAATGTCAAAGCTTGCTATCGGAACATTAGCGATTCTTGTTGGTGTTCAGAATCCAAATGGTGTTGTAGCCAGTTTGCAGTTTCCTTCGGATTATCTTCTTAATCAGAATTATCCTAATCCATTTAATCCAACAACAATCATCCGTTATCAATTACCTAAAAGCGGTCATGTCCGACTTGAAGTGTTTGATGTGCTCGGACGCCATGTTGCAACTCTTATTGATAATACTCAATCACCCGGAGAATATTCTGTAATGTGGAACGCATCAGATTGCACGAATGGGGTTTATGTTTATAGATTGAAAGCAGATAATTTCTATCAAAGCAGAAAAATGATTTTAATGAAGTAAGGAAAAATAGAATTAACTTCCAGCACACCATCAATGACTTTACAGTATGACCAAACTGAATAGGGTAAATTCCATGAGTTCTTTATGAGAAAACACATAAGCAAAATTAAAGACACGAATCGCATGACTGAATTTCTCACTGATGCGCAGCTTCGTGCCGAAATTGAGAAATGCGAATATTGTGAAGAGAAACCATGTAAGGAAGCGTGCCCGGCAGATTGCTCACCCGCAGATTTTATTATGGCTGTTAAAGTTGGCAACCGCGCTGACTTCCGGCGCTCCGCAGCTCTCATCATGGGGAGTAATCCTCTCGGTGGAGTATGCGGCGCTGTATGTCCCGATAGACATTGTATGAAAGCGTGTGTCCACCGTACGTTTGATTCGGCTGTAAACATTCCGGCTGTACAAGCAACGATTATCGAGAAGGCGAAGGCATTTGACGTCATGCCAGAGTTCGTGAACGTGCCGCTAAACGGAAAAAGGATTGCAGTTTTTGGTGCTGGTCCCGCCGGACTTGGTGCTGCCGCCATGCTTGCACAAAAAGGATATGCTGTCGATGTCTTCCACAAGATGAAACAGCCCGGTGGAATGTGCAACCTCATCCCGAAGTCAAGATTGTCATCGGATGTGCTGAAAACTGATATTGATTTTCTTCTATCACTTGGGAAAATAACAATCAATAATGGCAAACGATTTCCTGCTAACACTAAGAAGTATGATGCAACACTCATCGCTATCGGTTTGGATGAACCGTTCATTCCACCTATAGTAGGAAGTGAAGCAGCTGTCGATTGGATTAAATTTCTTGGAGGAGCCACCCGATTCCCGGTAAAAGGAAAGCGCGTAGCAGTTGTCGGTGGTGGAGCAGTCGCACTCGACTGCGCAGAGGAAGCACTCGAACACGGGGCATCAAGCGTAGAGATGTTTGCTCTTGAGACTTGGTCGGAGATGCCGCTCACCGCAAAAGAACGTTTCGCAATTCAAGAATCTGGAATCGCTGTAACTGGTCGCGTTAGAGTAACGGAAATCATTTCAAAAGACAGACGCATTATAGGGTTGAAGACTATAAAAGTTGTTTTACAGCGTGGTAAGAAGTTTCATCCTAAGAACGTGGTTGATTCGAAAGGCACAGAGCAAACCTGCTCAGATGTAGATTTCGTGATTATTGCAGCAGGTGCACGTTCCTCCAACAATAAGCCAACTGATTCGAAAGTGTTCTATGCTGGTGACATGATGAACGGTCCGACTACAGTGGTTGAAGCAGTTGCGGCTGGGAAGAATGTTGCACTTGAGGTAGATACTTATCTGTCTGGTCTATCCATAAAGCGTGAAGAGAAGAAAACCGATAGAGCAACAAAAAGTCGAACACCACTGCCTGGACGTGTTATGATACCGGTTCCAATCACAGCTGAATTCTTCGGACGTAAAATTCTTTCACCATTCTTACTATCTGCAGCACCACCATCTGATGGATACAAGCAAATGAAGAAGGCATACGAAGCGGGCTGGGCTGGCGGCGTGATGAAGACTGTATTCGATAACGTTCCGATTCACATTCCTTCTGAGTATATGTTCGCTTTTTCGCAATCGACATATGCCAATTGCGACAATGTATCCGGTCATCCTCTGAATCGCGTTTGCCGCGAGGTTGAAAAACTGCGGAAAGAATTTCCCGACCGACTGACACTCGCATCTACCGGTGGTCCTGTAACAGGAAACGATGAAAACGACTGTGCTGTGTGGCAGTCAAACACTAAAAAGTTAGAAGCTGCGGGTGTAATGGGAATCGAGTACAGTCTCTCATGCCCTCAGGGTGGAGACGGCACCAAGGGCGACATCGTCTCCCAAGACGCTGAATTGACTGCAAAGATAATTGATTGGATTATGGAAGTGGGAGATGCCGATGTACCGAAGCTCTTCAAACTTACGGCAGCCGTTAGTTCAATCTATCCCATCATCACCGCTATCAAAGAAGTTTTTGCACGATATCCTCGAAAAAAGGCAGGCGTTACACTTGCCAATACATTTCCGACACTCGCTTTCCGGAAAGGTGAAAAGAAATCATGGGAAGAAGGCGTTGTTGTCGGCATGAGCGGCGAAGGCGTTATACCGATTTCTAATCTAACTCTTGCCAATGTCTCCCGACTCGGCGTGACAGTCTCAGGCAACGGTGGTCCAATGGACTACAAAACCGCGGCAAACTTTCTTGCGCTTGGCGCGAAGACCGTACAGTTCTGTACAATCGTGATGAAGTATGGGTACGGTATCGTTGACGATCTTCACTCCGGTCTAAGTTATTTAATGCAAGAACGCGGCATTAAGTCGGTAGACGAACTTATTGGCTGCGCGCTCCCGACACCCATCACAGGCTTCATGGAATTATCGCCGGTTAAAAAAGTCTCTGCTGTACATGCTGATTTATGTCAGCATTGTGGCAATTGCACACGTTGTCCTTATCTTGCCATCGAACTTGACTCGAAGAAAGTACCGATCACAGATCCTGCACATTGTATCGGCTGCTCAATCTGTGTCCAGAAGTGTTTCTCCGGCGCGTTGTATATGCGTAAAAGGACGAAGCGAGAACTGGTCATCTTGAAGGAGCAATAAGTAAAAGAGGGAATTATATGTCAAAGATCATAAAAAACTCTACCCTGAAGTCATCAAGCAAACCGCCGCACGCGAATACACGATGGAATTGTCAAAATGAATTTATGATCAAGTAGAGTAACCCAAAAAGAATGAATCTGTACCAGACCATCTACGGCCGAGCGAAGGAAATCGAAAACGATACCGTCCGGATTCTGATGGATCTCGTTCGTACACCATCCTTCTCCTCGAAAGAGAAAGAGGGAGTGCAAGTGATCCGACGAGAGATGGAGAAGGCGGGCTTCGACGAAATCAGGATTGACGGACTCGGAAGCATCATCGGACGTATCGGAGACGGACCGAGGATAATTGCCTTCGATGGACATGTCGATACTGTGTACGCAGGTGATCGGATGCAGTGGAGCTTCGATCCATTCGACCCGAAGATTGAAGATGGCAAAGTGTGGGGACGGGGAACTGTCGATCAGAAAGGTGGATTGGCAGCAATGCTCTCAGCTTCCAGACTTATCAAAGAATTAAATTTGTATAGCAATCTTACAATCTACTTCATCGGCACAGTGATCGAGGAAGACTGTGAGGGATTGTGTTGGCAGTATTTAATTAATGAAGAAAAAATTCATCCGGAACTTGTTGTTATCACTGAGCCGACGAATATGAATATATGCCGCGGACATCGCGGACGGATGGAAATGCGTGTGGAAGTAAAAGGTCAAGCTTGCCACAGTGGAGCACCCGAACGCGGTGATAATGCCATATATAAAATTGCACGTATCGCGCTCGAAATCGAAAAGTTAGACAAACGATTGCAAAGCGATCCATCTCTCGGTAAGGGATCTATTACGGTCACTGAAGTTGGTTCCGAATCTCCATCAATCTGCGCCGTGCCGGACTGGACAAGCATTCGTCTCGACCGGCGATTAACTTACGGCGAATCGAAAGAGAGTGCTGTGGCTGAAGTGTACGATGCAACGAAGCGCGCTGGTTGCGACGATGCGAAGGTTGTCGTGCTCACATTCGAGGACGCTGCTTACACCGGAATGGTATATCCCGCCGAAAAATACTATCCTACGTGGGCACTGGACGAGAACTCTCCGTATCTCCAAAGCGCCATCAAGGTGTACGCTGGAATGTTCGGCAAAGATCCTCTCGTCGGCATGTGGACGTTTAGCAGCAATGCAGTTGCGATTGCCGGGATGCATGGTATCCCTTGCATCCTGCTCGGTCCGGGGAATGAACTGTATGCACACGCTCCGAACGAAGCGTGTCAAATCGAGCAACTGAGCGGAGCTGCCGCGTTTTACGCTGCGCTCGTCGCGAAACTGAACGGAAAGATTTAAGAAAGTAAACACCGAGGTTACGTTTCGTTGGCAAAGCTTATTTGAAGAAGAAGTTGTATGTTTCGATAAGTTAATTGAAGAGTTTAATAAAGAGGTTGTAATCTGAACTTTACCCTATAATTCTTCTCCCAATCTTGTCCTGAGCGAAGTCGGAGGAATGGGCGAGGGATATTTAACATCACTAACTAATTATTTGACGCCCCCTGATTTATCCAATCACGAATTAAATTAATTTCAGTCTGTGATAAACTTCCGCCCTGCGGCATTCGGCTGCCACATGTCGATCCAACTACCTTCAGATAAAGCACACTATTATTTGCATCGTTAGGAAAAACGCGATGAAGAGACGTGCAGCTTGACGATGCCGGCACATGATAAAGCTGACTATAACTCACACCTGCTGTAAGCGTTAAACCTCCGTTTGTACCATGGCAACCTGTACAGTTTGCATTAAAAATCGGCTGAATTTGGCCTGCAAAGGAAACACTTTGCGTCGGCGGCTGTGTTACGACAATAATTTGAATTTCCACCGTATCGGGAATTGGCGATTTGCTGTCACTTACAACAATGGATGTCTGACCTGTATCAACTCCGGTGATTACAAGTGTAGAAGAGTTTAAAATCGCTGTAGCGATCAGAGCACTCGGTTGCCTTGTGATTGAATACGGGGTTGTGCCGCCCGATAGTGACACCGGGACTGTGAAAGCTTTTACAACGGTTACATTGGCGCTACCCGATCTGAATCCCGGCGGTGGTACAACCGTCCCAATGTCTTTACAATTAAAAACGATAACAATAAGAGCGATAACGGCAATCAACGATATATATTTTCGGAGTAAAAACATTTTGTTTTCTCCTCCTATAGATAAAAGTGGATAAGACAATCAAATTCGTTATTTCGGTCATCCACCGGTACTTCTTTGAGAATTCTGTACATCGGGCGTATCTCAAGTCCGTTGATCGGGAAAAATTCTAATCCTAAACTATATCTTGATTGACTCCCGCTTTTAAATTTTGTATCCGGATCGTGAAAATCATACATAAACTTCAGATCAAGACCATCAATCAGCAGGTAGTTGAGTTCGAGATATGATATCAACTCGTTTGTCCCATATCCAGCTTTGTCGTTCTTCAAATCAATTTCAGTGCTAAGTGTTAATCCTGCATAACTAACTCCACCGAAACCGCCAAACATTCTGAACGTTCCCGCCGAAGCGTTATTATACCAGGCAGAACCTCCCAGGGAGAATCTAACATCCTCAGCCTGGATCTTTGCATCAACTCTTGTTGAAATTAGTTGGACCTTTCCACTCGAAAAATCGTTCTCCTTCACTCCGTTGAATACACCAACATTCCATGTAAATATCGAGGGCGAAATTCCCACTTCAATTCCGGTATCTTCTCTGCGATTGTTTTGAAAGTCCGTACGATCTCTAACGAATACAGTATGGTCATCTATCTTTGTACCGTACGCAGGGGTGAATCTCCCAACCTTAATATATCCATTTGCCGGAAGAACGCTTGCCAATCCAAAAGCCTCAAATCCATGATAGAGTCCTTTATTAAAATACACAAGCAACTTGCTTGCAAGGCGTACGCTCAAATAAATATTCCCTTGCATTTGGTAAAATGAACTGTAATCGTTTGTTTGTTGGTAATAAAATAACGTTCCAAGATCGGTTCCGAAGCTGACAAAATTATTCAACTGAGTTGTGAAATCGCTTAGGGTCGAATCATCCGACCAAATACGGAGCGGGAGAGTTGTCTTCGCATACATCGCTGCACCGTAGTAATTTCGCATCCCACCGCCATTCGGATCGATGTGGCAATTCTGGCATTTAGCATTCATTCTAATAGCAAATCTCGGCAGGGCTGGCGAGAGTGATATTGCGCCGAGATAAAGAAAAAAAAATATAAAACATTTCAATGTCTGCATGATTACTTATTCCTTCGAATAGTTGCACCATCTGTTAAACATAATGATACCGAGTTATTTTCCCAAAAGCAAGATTATCTATCGTAAAACTTGATAATTAAATTTGTTCTCCACATATTAAATCAGAACAATGTTTTATGATAATTCACACTTCAATGAAAAAAGATTTACCGTTATTAAGAGTAAATAGCTTATTCCACATCGCCAGCTTATGGATAGTGCTAAACATAATAATTTTCTACACCACGTATTCACAAACAAATCCAAATTTCAATGTAAACCTATTGATGGATTACTCGGCAGTAGAAAAGAGTATCGACTTATTTGAAGATGAATACGTCAACACCCAAACGCTTTCCGAGTTAAGAGGTAATCGCATAGCCGCATCGACAACCGGACTAATAGCAAATCGCGGTAATGTGATCAACATTTTGAAAAATTTTCTTGACTCACTTCGGTACCATCAAATCATCAGGGATGATATTTATCATCTTGAAGATGCTAGAAAGAATGTTGCCAACATAAAGGAGCTTCTGGAAGAAATGAAAAAACAAAACTTCAACAGGAGGGTTGCGGCAACGGTTGAGCAGATATTCCCTGAGGATGCGAATTTTTCCATTACTATTCCCGTTTATGTTGTTGCACTTGGACATGAAAATGTTGATGCGTATGTTCGTCGTATAATCTGGCATGGCGATACACCACAATTTGTCGGTGAGAATGCGGGTGAATTAAATATAGTCATTAACCTTACACACTCTATTGATTATGGTACAAATGTAGAAGAGCGTTTTATTTCTCTTCTTGGAGTGGTGGCACATGAAGTATTTCACGCAGCATTCAGTGCGTACAAAGAAAATTCCCGATCATGGAAATATTTTTATAAAAACCGCACAGAATTTATTGACGACCTTCTTGATCTTACTCAAAATGAAGGAATCGCTTATTACTTATCATTCGATCAACGCGGACGCGGGTTTGTGCCACGTGACTGGAATGTCAAAATTCGACAAGTGTTTTCCGAGTTCAATAATAATGCAACGCAACTCTTATCCGACTCGATCACGCACGGGCGAGCAGGGCAACTTATTCGTAAAGCGAATTTAAGTGGATCTTGGGAGAACTACGGTGCGATGACGGGTATGTTCATCGCGCGGGAAATCGACCTTAGATTGGGTAGGGCAACGCTAATTGAGACAATATCTTCAGGTCCCTTTGATTTTTTTCTGAAATATTCAACTTTATCTGAAAGGGACAGTGAATTACCTAAATTTTCAACAAAAATTGAAGAAAAAATCAGAAAAAAGCAAATAAAATGAATTCATCCTTCAGTTGTTAATAACTTGGTTAATCGGTTTTTCATTTAAAATTTGGACTTACTAGAAAAATTTTTGTATATTCATTTCCAAACTAACTATTATCCACGGTTGAAGATTCTGTGGATGTTTTAAAGTAATTTAATAGCTGATAAACTCAATACCAAGGAATTTCAATTTTGGGACAGTTTCATTTATTCCAAACACAGAAAGAACGTTTAAGATTCGGTATCAAGGGTACATATCCTGAGACCCTTATTGAGCAAATGAAAGGGAAATCGGATATTAAACATAGTGTTAATGAATCCCTGACACGCCCGTGGATCAGACATTATTTTATTATGAGAGTTCTCCGTGAAACGAATAACCAGGATGACATACTCACAAGAGATAGTAATCTTCTTGAAATATTCAAGTCGACAATCCCGCTATCAGAAAACTCTTTTATCGAAAGCACATTAAGTTCGTGGCGAATGTTTCTCGATAGTGCATTCCGCGAATCTGATACACCATGGTATTCCGGCATTCGAAAAACACTCGTTCACGACCGCCTTTATTCCGCAATTGAGCAGCTCGAGCTTGAAATGCCAACATCGAATCCTCAACATTTATTCGGCTTCTTAGATCATAAACGTGAGTTGAGAAAAATGCCGCGTGTTCCGGTTAAATTATTTTTCTCTTTACCCGGAAATGAAAAGGAAAAAATCCTTGAAATTCTTCGGCAGGCAATCAACAACAATCCTCATAACATTGACATTGCGCTTCTTTCATACTGTTTCTTTAAAGCGTGGGATCGTTCATCAGAATTCTTAGAGCTTGCCCGAACAGAAAACCGAAACGATCTTGAAGAATGGTATTTCTGGGTCGAAAATGATTTACAAAGTGTTGGTGTTTTGAAACGAGATGCTCGCGATTATCCAACTTCGTTCTTTATCTATGATCGAGCATTATTATTGGCTGCTGAATACAAAGAACTTGCCGATTGGTTCTTGAAAGAGAGTGAGTTCAAAGCAGCTTATCACTTTTATTATAAAGCAAAAGAATTTGAGACTGCATTAGAGCTGCTGCAAAACATCAGTGTGAAAGAATTTGGAGAGCTTATAAATCAGCGGCGAATATCTAAAGGTGAAAAACCATTCGATCTCTTCGGCGATACCTCGCGTCTTGCCTTACTATATCAGGAGGAAATGGAAACACTGCGAGGTTTTGCACGTATCCGCGCTCAGGAATCGTACAAGCAGGTTGCGATTAAAGCACGCCAGCATTTTGATCGTGAAACTATCGAAACAAAATATGCGTTCGGTGAACTTTCTGAGGAAGAATACCATCGTCTTATCAAACAATTGGTGGAAAGGAAACAATGAGCGATACGGTCTCGATGAAGTTAGGAATGGAGCGATGTACCGATTGTGGCCACCGCTGGGTCGATTACGAAGGTGCACGGGGGAAATGTTTCATCTGCAACAGCACCAATGTCTCGGAATGTGTCTCGTTGAGGGAGCTAAGGGAAGCAATTAATGCTCTTCGCAAAGAAGACAAAAAATATCTCGATAAATATGCAAAACGGTCCGTTATCCTCAAACAGCGTTATCGTGAAATCGCCGAGCTTTATCTTCAACGAGCACAAGAAATTTTTTCCAAAGTAAATGAACACTACACAAAAGGTAATCTATCCAATAAAGTTATCGATCAACTGATTGTTGCATTTCGATTGTTCTCGGAGTTAGGCATCCACAAATCTGCTGTTGCCACAGCATACATGACCGCAATGGGGTATGCCCAGAGAGGTGTTGAAAAGGAAATTCACAACATGGACGATCTTAGCGATCTCGTTGCAGCAAGGCAGTGGTTTATACGTTTGGGATCTAAAGAGTGGGAAGCTGCTGTTAACCTCCACATTGGGGAAAAAGCGATGGCAACCATTAGCATAGACTCCGGGTTGCTGCAACTAATGAGCCAGGTTGCAATATGGCATTTTTACAAAGCACGTGATTATTACTTTGAGAACCGGAATACAAAGATGTTCGAGCGAATCCAATTCGACATCGAACGAACAACACAATTGCTTACTTCGTACACACAGGGAAATTCACAAATTGAAGCCGCAAAAATTGCAGCACAGTCAACGATACAACACGGTGAACACGTTCGCAAAGGTTTGGAATCTTATGGTCATTCAATTCAGTACGGCCTGACCGCATTAGGCGAACACATCGAGAACTGCGGCGGAAGTCTCAGTCGAGCGCTGCAAGCTTCATCTCAGACGCTTAGCGCGAATGTTAGAAACGCGATGTTCACACTAGCCGGTTCCTCTAGATTGCGCGGCCGTTCTCTTGATCGCCGGATGTCTGAGGTTGGGCAGTTAATTTCAACAAGTGCACACGAAGTTCCTGAAGGATACTTTCAGCCAGTAAAGGAACTTGGCGTTAAATTTGCGCTTGGTGGCGCCAGCAACACATCTACGGGTGAAATCACCAACGAGCCGTCGGTGATTAATTTAACGGAAACGGTTAACCCAGAGTTAAAAAAATCGGTAGAGAGTATGAAGCACCTTGATGAACCCACTATCAAACTCACCGGTACACTACTTGATACGCTCGTTTCAAAAGGACTTAGTAGCGTTCTGGAGCAACTTGAAAACTCGGGAGTATCAAAAAAATAATCAAAATCAAAAATTGATCATCCGACCGGCAAGAAAAAGTGATGGCAAGGTTTTTCTTTCATTGATCAATTCACTTGCGGATTTTGAAAAATTACACCGCCCCACAAAACCTGCTTGTAGACGGCTTCTGCGTGATGGTTTCGGACGGAAGAAACGCTTCTATGCCTTCCTTGCATTTGTGGGAAAGAAGCCAGTTGGTTATGCGATCATCTTTGAAACGTACTCATCCTTCCTTGCACTGCCGACGCTTTACCTTGAGGATATTTTTGTCTTGCCTGAGTACCGATCCAAAAAGATTGGTCTGAAGTTATTTCAAAAGTGCGTTGATGAAGCACAACGCCGTGGATGCGGCAGAATGGAGTGGGTTGTTTTGGATTGGAATAAAAAAGCGATCCGTTTCTATAAGAAACTTGGAGCGCGGCATTTAAAAGAGTGGTTTACCTTCCGGCTCGAGAGAAAACAATTTAAGAGGTTGTTCATATCTGAAAATTAAAGATTAGTTTATCTTGTTTTTGACTTTCACTCTTTAACATAGTATATTCTTGGGATTATAAAATTTGAAGTTTGGATGGACTTAAGATAGTGTTGAAGTGTGTACATAACGACTGGGTACGCGATATTTCTTTCGACAGCGGAAACAGAATCTATAAAGAGAATAAACACGTATATGTGTGTTTTTACCGCTAGTTAAGCGCAATGCACAATAAACTATATAGGAGTAATCACAAATGAAACAACTAATCGTTTTTGCAATTCTCGCCTCAGTGATAATTGGGTGCAGTTCTTCAAACTTTGCTTCCTACCGGCCTCCGGGAAGCACCGAATCACCTTGGAGAGTCACCGCTGAGAAGAATGCTCTTAACCAAATCAGCGTAAGCATAAATGACTCTCTTGTCGTCAAGGGCGGCATCAATATCTTCGGCAGTAGCGAGGAATTAAAGGGCACCTATCGTGGGCATAACGTGGTTGCCATGCTTACAAAAGTTCAAAAGTTTCTCAGCTCAGGTATTCAGTGCGTTGTCCTAATAGATGGCGAAATGGTTTCTAAGTTTGAGTGGTAAAACTATGCCTTACAATATTTTCATAAGTTATAGTACCAAAGATTTTCATATTGTTGAATCGGTGCGTCATGCTCTACAGAATACGCCTTGCAATATCTTCGTAGCAGAGTATTCTGTTCCTGCGGGTGCACAACTTAACCAGAGCATCTTGGATGCAATCAAGACGTGCGACCTTTTCATATTGCTATGGAGTCATAATTCTAAAAGTTCAGAGTGGGTTCCTCAGGAAATCGGTGCGGCGAAAGGTTTAGGTAAGCCGATTCTTCCAATAATTCTCGATCCGTCTGTTAATCTACCCGGGTTCATTCGAGATCTTAAATATTTACCGTTGCAGACCGACTCTTCTGTAGCCATGCAATGGCTTCAACAGCACATTTTCCAGAAGGTACAATCAAAAGAACAAACTCGAGCACTAGTTTTAGTTGGCTTGGTTGTTCTTGTACTATGGGCGTTAAATCAAAAATAATTTCTAATTGTGCACTGCACTTAACAAGCAAAAACATGACGCTCAACCTAAATTTTCTGAGCGATGTTTTTGCAGAACGTTAGCTGCCAGGTGATTTGTTCCAAAGATAGATTGCATTAGAGTTTGCCCATGAAATTAATTTAAGACTTAATTCATTTATTAATAACCACATATAAAGGAGTCACCATGTCTCACTTACCCCGTCTTCTTGCCATCGTAGCCGCCTTTTCCCTTTTCGGTTGCTACCATGCAACTGTCGTCACAGGCTTGAAACCGTCGACCGAAACAATCGAAGAGTCATTCGCAGCCTCGTGGATATACGGTTTGGTTCCACCAAGTACGGTTGCAACCGAAGCCAAGTGTCCTAACGGAGTTGCGAAAGTTGAAACACAGTTAAGTTTTCTCAATCAACTTGTAGGAGCCCTCACATTCGGAATTTACACCCCCATGGAGATCAAGGTTACGTGTGCTGAGAAAAGTACATCATCGCTTGACTATAAAGGGCCCGACATTACCCTACACAATGGGGCAACGAACCAAGAGTTCATTGATGCTTTAGTAATAGCGGCAGATATAGCCGTAAAGGAACATCGAGTAGCATACGTCGAGTATTAATCACCCGGCGGCTAACAGGCGGCAACACGACGCACAAGGAATGAACTTAGCAGCTCAATACTTTTGCTCACGGAATATGAAAATTATGTGTACGCAAAAGTATTGCGTTGTTTGCTGAGACGTTAACCGCCGATGTAAATAACTCCTGAAACAGTAAGATCAAATTTATATTTCCCGTTTATCTTCCACCATACAACTTCTTCCCAACTAATTTCGTCAATTCCAAAATCAGCTCACGCTCGTCAGGAGCTACATGGCTACTCTTGTGTTTAATCCATTCCTTCGGCTTTTTTGCGTGATCGAAGAGTGATTGAACTGAAGAGATTGGAAATAATACATCTGATTCTCCGCTGACAAGTAAAAAAGGACGAGGAGAAAATTTTTCTATATAATCGTTCGGCTCGAACGGATCCAATATTATCATTCCTACCCATCCTGCAAGAAATGGCGGCAGCGGAAACTTAAGCCGTTCAGCATTTGTCGAAAATACAGAATAGAGATCGCCGCCTCCTTGAATAACAACAAGACGGTCAACGCGTCGATCCAGCGCGGCAGCGGGTACCGCTGTGAACACACCAAAACTCACCGCAACGATTGTAATATTTGATGTGTCCACCTCTGACAGTGTCGAAAGCCAATCAAGACACAGCAGCAATTGAGGGATTGTTTTGTAGCCCACTTCTCGAAGTGCAAGCGCTGTTGAGATGCTCTTCCAACCGGAGAAATTCATCTCTTCTTTGAAAGGATAATCCATTCCAAAAACGATAACACTATCAAACCCTGAAATCATATTCACTACCTCTCTGTCTGTCTCTACACCCACAACAAGAAACGCAAGAGGATAATTTATACCTTGGGCAATCGGTTTACGTATTCTTCCACGTATTGTATCTTTCTTATCGCTTGTGAGCTGCACATCGTAAGTTATAGTTGAAAATGTCGAATCAATCGGATGAATTTTTATACTTGAAAGTTTTCCTTTTTTATGAAGAAATCCTTCCTGAAACGAAAAAGCACCTTGTACGGATAAAAGTCCTACGATCAAGATTATGATTTGGCAAATTGTCTTCATCAATGATAAATATAATAAGATTATTTGAAATATAGAGTGGGTTAGTGTGGAGTAGGGGTTTATAATTGACATCGGACAATTAACATCTTATTATATCAAGGAGAAGGAAGAAAATTGGAAGTTGACAATCATACTCGTATATTTATTCTATCATATGCCAATATTTTATTGATTTCCTTGTGTATCAATCAATTACAAGTAATGTTCTTTCCATAATTCTGACAGAAAACAAATTCTTATTTGATCACTATTAATAGAGGAATATTTGTATGAAAAAACTTTTTATCTTAATGCCACTTCTTTTACTGTTGATTTCTCCTTTGTTTTTATTTACGCAAACACAGAAAGAGACTAAAGCCGAAGTTCCCGAGCTAAAAGCATTTCACGAAGTAATATTCAAGCTTTGGCACGATGCGTGGCCCAATAAAAATATTGCTTTGATGAAAGAATTGATTCCTGCCATCGACAGTCATATCGTGAAACTTCAGAAAGTTGAGCTGCCGGGGATACTCCGGGATAAAAAATCAAAATGGGATGAGAAAGTAAAATTGTTAGATACAATTGTCGTCGATTATAAGAAAGCAGCAACAGCAAACGATACACAGAAAAGTCTTGATGCCGCCGAGAAACTCCATGCGCAGTACGAATCCATGGTGCGTATTCTTCGACCGGTATTAAAAGAAATCGATGAATTCCATAAAGTATTGTATCCGCTCTACCATTATTATATACCTGAGTATAATAAAGAAAAAATCAAGGCATCCGTGTTGGAGTTGAAGGTGAAAATGGATTCACTGAAAGAAGTGACGCTTCCAGAGCGATTAAGAAACAGGGTGAAAGCTTATAACGCAAAGCGCCGCCAGCTTGAAAAAGCGCTACAATATCTGGTGAAAGTAGTAAAAGAGATTGACGATGAAAAAACCGTGAAAGATGCAATCAATGATATGCACAGCAAGTATCAGGCACTTGAGAAAGTATTCGACTAAAGATACAACCTTTTCACTTCCTGATCTTGAGTTGTATGATGTAGGGTGATTTTTAATACGGGCAGGTTTTATATTAAACCTGCCTTTTTTTTATACATGTTACTAATCATTAAAGGTTTTCGAAAGAACACTTCAAATATCAATTAATTATTCCATCCTCGTTGAACTCTGCAACACCGCTTGGCGTGCCGATCCATAAATTCCCATTCAATTCTATGGCAAGCGATTTTACAATGTCGCTTGGAATTTGAGAGTTACTTTTATTCCATGTCTTCCACTGCGAGCCGTTAAATTTCACCAAGCCCTTGTTCGTGCCAAACCAAACTCCACCACGAGGATCGATGGCAATTGCATTCACAAAATTATCGGGCAAGCCGCCGCCGCGAGCAGAGTCGCCGTATTGAACCCACTCGGTAGTATTCACGTTAAATTTGTACACCCAGTCGGCGAAGGTGCCAATCCAACCACTATTCGAGTAATTAAAGTCGATGGCGGTGATTGGTAATGGATTATCGGTTGGTGCACTGATGTTCCAATCCAGATCGTTGTTATACGAAACCACTCCCTGCGTGTAAGTTCCAAACCAAAGTATGTTATCGAGCGGATTGATTCCGATGCACTTTATCGGCTCGTCGGGAATGGGGCTGTTAGCCGATGTATATTGTGTCCATCGTCCCTCTTTTGGATCTGATGGAAGTGGAATAAATCGGCACACACCTTTTGCAGTGCCAACCCAGATGAAACCATTATTATCGGTAAACAAGCTATAGATCATATCGGATGACAAATCGGGTGAAGTATAATCAGTCAGCGGTAGGGTAGAGCCCCTTATCATCCGACGAAGTCCTCCGCCTGCCAGACCAAACCATACATGATCATCTGCACCAAACGTAATAGCATTCACTTTACGACTGGTCCCAGCGATGCCTGTAAACTCAAGCACCTTTTTAAAAGATTCCCACGTTCCCTTACGATACCGACTTGCTCCATCATTTGTGCCAAACCATTTATATCCTCCACCATCAATTACAACAACGTTGATTGTGTTGTTGACAAGCTTGCTGTTTGCTGTGGTGTAGATTTTCCACGGCACATCACGAGGAGGCACAGAAGATGTTGTCGGTGTATACTTACAACTGCTGCAAACTAAAAACAAAATTATAGGCACAGCAGCAAGAGATATTTTGATAAGAACGTTTTTCATTCTTTCTCCACTACTACAAATATACCATATAATTTATTAAAATGCAGGTGCCGCTATATATTGATGCCCTCATCTTATCACCACAAACTTACCAATCTGTTTTCCATAATCCGATTCCACTGTGAACACATACACACCGCTTGCTATCGAGCGGTTACTGTCGCTCTTCAAGTTCCAGTCTTGCTCACCCTGTGCTGTGTCTTCATGGTATATCGTTGATACTATCTCGCCTGTCATTGTGTAAATCCGAATTGTGCACTTCGGTGGGAGATGTATAAACTTCAATACTCGCTTATCCTCATTCCACGACTTTTGCCTGCCCTCATATCCACCGCTCTCAAATGTATAATCCTCATTTATCCTGTACGGATTTGGCACAACTGCGACCCGATTAAGCTCATTCGATACCGAGAACGGTAGCTTCACCCTCTTTCTCGATGCAAGCACCGATGTCTCTTTACCACCCGTTGATAAACTCTCCTTCTTTACCTTTCCATCCCAGTCTATATAATCTATTAGAATCCTTTGAAAAACATCAATGGATCATTTCCACAGTTATCAACGATCATTTTTTTTGAACTCGAGTGTGAATATCTG
>Ga0315283_10001568_pt1 | contig 18452 bp, 9 predicted proteins | sample YL17G09_0_MG_FD_204541 | JGI IMG/M metagenome (GOLD analysis project Ga0315283, IMG submission 204541) | Sediment microbial communities from Yellowstone Lake, YNP, Wyoming, USA - YL17G09_0 | ecosystem: Environmental > Aquatic > Freshwater > Lake > Sediment | place: USA: Wyoming | collected... | reverse complement strand
CTGCGGTCCGAGGCTGGGGTCGCCCTCGTCGATGCCGGTGGCTGGACTGTCCTCCGCATTGGCGGCCCGGGCGCCCTGGCCTTCCTGCACGCCCAGTCGACGGCCGACTTTACGGGGCGGGCCACTCCCCCGCCCGTGCCTGGGCAAGCCCTCGTCACCACCTTCACTACGCCCGCCGCGGGCTGCCTGGCGACGGGGACGGCCCTGGTCCTGCCTGATGGAGACGGGGTGCTGCTGCTGGTGGGGCCGGGCGGGCCGGGCGGGGAGGACGCAAAGGTGGGCGGGGCGGCGGTCGCGCGGCGGCTCACGCTCGCGGCCAGCCTCCCGCCCGCGGCCGAGGCCGAGGCCGTGTCCGTGGTCGACGTCACGCCCCGCTGCGCGGCCTTCTCCCTGCTGGGCGCCGGCTCGGCGGCCGCCCTGGCCCGCCTTGGCGCCCGCGCATCGGCGGAGCTGCCCCGGGGCGCCTTCACCATGCTGGGCGCGGGCCCGGGCGCCGCCCCCATCTTCATTGTGGCCGGCGCGGGCCTCGCATCGGTGCCGGGCTTCACCCTCCTGGCCGACGTGGACTCGGGGGGCGCGGCCGGCCTGTGGTCCGCCCTCGCCTCCACCCCGGGCGTCATCCCGGCCGGCTCTGCCCTGTGGCATGCGGTGCGGGTGGAGGACGGCGCGCCCGCAGCGGGGGCGGAGCTTGACGGGAAGCACACGCCCCTGGAGGCCGGGCTGGGGGGTGGGGATGGGGGCGGCTGGGTGAGCGTGGCCAAGGGGTGCTACCTCGGCGCGGAGGCGCTGACCAAGGTGGCGGGCGCGAGGGGCCGGCTCAAGGCCGAGCTGTGGGGCCTGCGCATCGCGGCGCCGCCGGGCGTGCGGCCCCTGCCCGGGGATGCCGTGGCGGTGGTGGCGGGCGGCGGAGCGGGAGGAGGCGGTGGGAGGGGCGGCCCGCCCCTGGGGAAGCTGACCAGCGTCGCGCCCACCCTGGCGGGCGGGTCCGCCGCGTCCGGGGGCGGCACCCTCGCCCTGGCGTACCTGTCCCCTGCCCGGGCGGGGGACAGCCCGGACGCGTTGAAGGCCGGCCTGCGCGTGTCCGTGGCGTGCAGCAGCGGCGGCGGCGCCGGTGGCGGGGCCGCCACCACGCTCGCAGCGGCCGTCGTGGAGGCCCTGCCCCACGCCGACCGCACCAAGCCGCCACTGCAGGCGGCGGCGGCGGCTAGTGAGGCTGCGCCTGCTGCAGTGGCCGCACCGGCCGGCGCCGCCGCTGCCACTGCTGCCAAGGAGGAGGCGCGGGCGGCCAAGCTGGCGGCCATGAAGGCCCGGCTGGACGCATGGCAGGCGGAGCAGGCGGGGGGGGGGGGAGGGTGATGATGGGTGGTTTGATTGTTTCACTACAGGGATCATTCCTTCTCGACAATTCAACTCGTTCACATGCTTTCGTAGCACGTCGATGGGTCGTCAGTGCAAAGGCAGGGAAAGAGCGGGGCGGGGGTGGAGAGTCGAAACGGCGGCGCCTCCCTCTCCTTCCCCCTCTCGCTCAAGGCAGCCCCGGCCAGGTGTACCCGCCCACCCGCCCCAAGGGCCCCACGAGCACCCCACACACCGCACACACGGGCGCGCCAGCATGCAGGGCACCATCCCCGGGGGCCGGAGTGAGCGAGGCAAGGCGCCCGCACAGGCGGCAGACGCGGGGCGCGGGAGACGCGCCCGGCGCCAGGGCGCACCAAGTCGCGGCGCAGCGGGGGGTGGGCAGGGCCCCCGCGCCGCCGCCACAGCACCGCCGGGCCGCCCGGGCAGGGGCCACGCTCCCGTCCATGGCTAGCTTGCCCTCTCGGGCTGGCGGCTGGCTGGCGTCACGTGGGGGTGCGGCAGCATTCAGCCGGCGGTACGTGGAGGCGGCAGCGGCCGCGCCCGCGGCCAGGGTGGCCGCCAGCCCGGGGCGGCTGGCGAGGAGGGCGGCCACGCCCGGCGCGGCCGGGGCGGCCGCCGACCAGTCCGCCGCCAGGAGAGCGGACACGCCGTCAAGGCCCATAGCCACCCGCGCTTGGCGAGCCAGCAAGGCCAGTTCGGCGGCGGCGAGCGCGCCGCCGTCGGCCTCGGCCCCGGCCTCCTCATCACTCCCATCCCAGGCAGGCAGGGGAGGCGGCGCGGCGTCCCCGGCCTCGCCCAGCCAGCCCGTCCCGGCCTTGGGGCCGCTCGCTTCAGGGGGAGGGGACACGCGGAGGGCGCGGCGCAAGGCGCACGCCCGGCGCACGCCCGTCCAGTCGTCGGTGGAGAGAGGGGAGGAGGAGGGAGAGAGAAGGTCTGCTACCCCACCCATTGCGCGCCGGACCGCCCCCTCCAGCGCCTCCAGCACGGCCGGCACGGCGACGGATGCGCCAGGAGCGCGCAGTGCGGCAGCCAGGTCGGCCAGTAAGGTCGTCCCGTGACCGCCCGCGACGCGCAGGCCCGCAGCCGCCGCGGCCGCCGCGGCCGGCAGCGAGGCGAAGACCGCCTCCGCCCCTCCACCGCGCCCGACCGGCGGCCGCACCCACCCGACCCCCGCCTTCTCCAGCGCCGCGAACGTCATGGTCTTGCTGACGCCCGCGTCTTTGGCGGCAGCGGCCGCCATGCGGGTGACGGTGGCGATGCGGAAGCCGCCAGGTGCGATGGCCGCGCCGTACACCGGCAGCAGGCGGGCGGTGGAGGGCGGGTGGGAGGCCGCCGGGTCGCCGGGGAGGGAGGGCCGGGCCCCCTCGACCAGGCAGCCCCGCCCGCCCTCACGCACCGCCCACAGGCGGAGGTGCCCGTCCTCGCCCGTGGTGTACAGGAGAGGCTCAGCCGGGTCGGCAGCCGCGCCGGCGGGCAGCCAGGACACGGAGGTGATGGTGCGGCCGTCCCCGCAGGTGGCGAGGAAGGGGGGGGGCGGGCGTGCGAGCGAGGCAGCAGCAGCAGCCCCGCTGCTGTCCACCACCCACGCCACCACCCGCCCGCCCGCCTTGCCCGCCGCAATGCGCAGGGACCAGGGGCGGGTGGCGTGGTCACCCTTTTCAAGCCTGACCGCCAGGCTGGTGACGGCCCGGCCGTCGGCGGGCGCGAGGCGGGCGGCCCTGGTGAAGGTTGGTGAGGGTGAGGGCGCGCCGCCGGCGGGGTGGATGCTGGCCGTGAGCACGGCCACCCCGCCCCGCCCGCCGCCCGCGACCAGGGTGAGCGGTGGCGTGGCGCTCGCGCTGGTCACCGGGTCCGCCACGCCAAAGGCCAGGCACACGGTGGCCTGGGCCCCAAAGGCGCGCACGCCGGCAGGGGTGACCAGCGTGAAGCGGTGCTTGTCAGGAGGGGCTGCCGGGCCCGTGGAGTGCGCCGGGTGGTCGCACCGCCACACCCACGCCCGTCCGTCGGCCGTGCCGATGGCAAGGCAGGATGCCCAGGACGAGGCTTGCCTGAACGCCGGCGACCAGGCCAGGCAGGCCGGGGTCGCGGCGGCCAGGCGGCGGACGGCCTCGGCGGGGGCCAAGCGTTTGGCGGCGGGGTTGGTGAAGAGGGAGGCAGCGCCGGCGGCGCCGGCGCCGGCAGCCGCGCCGCCGCCAAAGCCAAACCCATAGCCCCCACCACGCCGGGCGGCTTTGTATGGCGTGGCGGTTGTCCCACCATCAGGCCGGTCGGCCCTGGATCCACCCCCCCGCCCCCCGCCCAGCGGTTTGGGCTGGGCTTGCGGGCCTCTCCCGTAGGGCGCCACCTTGCCGCCCGCGGCCAAAAGGGCGGCGAGCTCTTCAACGAAGACGACGCGGGTGAGCACGGCCGCCGCGACAGGGCGTGGGGGTGGCCGGGTGGGGCGGGCGGAGGTGGGAGCGGCGGCGGGCTCGGCGGCGGGCTCGGAGGCCTCCCCCCCGCCCGCCCCCTCGAGGAGGAGCCTGGGCCCGAGCAGGCGCCGCCGGACGGCAGCCTTCATCTCCCGCTTCACGTCCGCCAGGCTGGCCTTGGCGGCCTTCAGGGCGGCCGCATGGGCGGTCGCCACCAGCTGGCACGCCCCGTCCGCGGCGTCCGCGTCCGCGCCGCGCAGGTGCTGGCCACGGGAGTACGATTCGGGAGGGGGGAGGGTGGTGGTGGTGGTCGCGGGGACGCCGCCGCCGCCGCCGCGCCGGCTTCCAGGCGCGCCAGCAGCGGCAGCAACAGGCGCACTTTCTGCCACCCTCGCCCGCGCCCACAGAAAGCGGACGTAGGCGGCCTCCCACGCCACGCGCAGGGCGGTCTTGGCGTCGCCAGGAGGGGGGAGGGGCGGTGGCGTGGTGGGGAGAGGGGCGGCGGTGGTGGAGGGGTCGGCTGGCGCTGGCGCAGCGTTTGACGGCCCAGCCTCGCCGCCAGCGCCAGGCACGCCATCGCCGCGGCCGCGCTTGAGGCCGCCGGGTGGGCGGGCAGCGGGCGGTGGAGGAGCGGCCACCCACTCTTCCTCCTGCGCCTCCTCCTCCTCTTCTCCACCAGTGTCATCGTCGTCGTCCTCCTCCTCCTCCTCCCCCTCATCCTCGTCGCCGCTGTCAGCATCTGGCAGCACAAGGACGTCCGCCCCGCCGCGGCTACGGCCAGCAGCAGGCGCGCGGGTGGCAGTAGCAGGCCCCTCCTCCTCATCCTCAGAGCCGCAGGGGGTGAGCGGGTCGTGGCGGGCTCCACCACGCTCCCCCTCATCCTCCTCCTCCTCGCCTCGGCCCCACTTCCCAGCTTTGACGGCCTTGCGCAGGGCTTCGCCCGCATCCCAGGCCAGGGACCACCAGCGGGCCTGGCCAGGGGGTGGGGCGAGGATGTGGATCTGTGTGAAATAGGAGGCGGTGAGTTTTTTTGGCTAGAGCGTCTCGGGTCAGGTCGGGTCGGGAATCGGGTCCGGGGGGGGGGGGGGGGGAGTCACGCCAGATTTGAACTGGTACCCCCCGGCCAGCAACCCTAACAAGCACCCACCACCCGCACCAGCCGCCCCTGAGGGTGACCATGCCAGCACCCGAACAGGCGGCAGGCTGCGGGCGGCGGCTTCTTCATCCGCGTTGGCACCACCGCCGGCGCCGGCGGCGCCACCGTCCCCTCCACAACTGCCTGCCATCGCGTCCGCCAGCTCCCGCAGGCGCAGATGAAATGCCAGGGCGGGGGGGCGGTCCGGACCAGCCGGCTCGCCTCCAACATCTCCCAAAGGCGGTGCGGTGGCGGAGGAGGTGGAGGCGGCGTGAGCGCCGCGGGGCAGGGAGGCGGCTGAGGCTCCGGCGTCAGTGCAAGCCGCCGCCCGGGCGGCAGCCAGGCGGCTGGCGTTCAGCACCACCACGCCGCTGCCGGAGGCTACCGCCACCTGAACATCGTCAGACAGGGCCAGCGCATTGCAGGTGGCGGGTTGGGAGTAGAGGGCGGCGGGGGCGCCGTCGGCCGGGCAGTGGGAGGAGGACGGAGGGAGTTGAGGCGGCGGCGGGTGGTCGGGCGGCGCGGGGCACATTTGTAACGGGTGGGGCGGGTGGGGGTGGGGTGGGAGCAGTGTGTGTGTGCGTGCACGTGTGTGGGTGCGTGTGCGTGTGAGGGCGCGGCCCCGCGCGCACGCTCTCGGACTGCTGCACACACGGTCGCCACGAGAATGAAAGAGAAATGATGTGGGGGCAGGTTGACCTTCATTTTCACCCACCGGCGGCCCGTGAAAAAAAAAAAAAAAAAAAAAAACGCATCCAGACGCGCCGTCCCGACCCACCCCCACACACCTGTGCCGACCAACACACAGCACAGTACACGCATTCATACATCTGGGGACGTCCTGGATGATGGCCCGCCTCTCGGCAGCCGTCGCACGCCAGCAGGCGTGCAGCATGCGTTTTCCCAGTTGTCGGCCAGCCAATTCGCCGCTCCTCCGCCTCCTCTCCTCCACCCGCCCGCCACCCATCCCGACCTGGGCCCCCGCTAAGCCGGGCCTCGTCCACCGGGCAGCCGCTGAAGCGGCAGCGGCAGCGGAGGCGGAGGCGGAGGCACCGCCGTCAGCAGAGGAAGAGCGGGCCACGAGCGGCCGCACCTCCTCCTCCTCCTCTGCAGCCCGCCGCGCCTCCCTCCCGCCCGGCGCCTTTGCCCGCCTGCCCGTCGTGCCCCTGCCGGCCGAGCACCTGGCGGGCGCGACCCGGCGGGCGTTCAGAGGGGCGAAACCGGCCAAGGCGGCCGGCGATGCGGCCGGCGGCGGGACGGCCAAGCGGGCGGCCGCCCAGCAGGCGCCGTCCGCGGCGGCCGCCTCCCGCCTCGACGCGCTTGCCCAGGCCGTCTGCACGCCGCTGGGCGCGCTGGCGCGGTCCTTTCCATCGCCGGCGTCCCTGCATCCCTTTGAGGCGGCCCTCCTGGACCTCACCCTCGCCAGCTCGGCCGGCGGCAGCGCGGAGGAGGGGTCGGGCGCGGCCCGGTACGAGAAAACGCTCGCCCGCCTGGATGCGGGGCGGCGGGCCGTGCTGGAGGCAGGCAAGGCCGCGGCGGCGGCGGCGGCCAAGTGCAAGAACAAGGCGGCCGCGGTGGAGGCCGAGGCGACAGGCAGGGACGCCCTGGCGGCGGCGTACGCGGCCAAGGCGGCGCCGCCCCTGGACTCGCTGCGCGAGGTCGCCAAAGCGCTGCGCCGCCTGCCGACCGTCGACGCGGCCAGCCCGACCCTCGCCCTCGTCGGCGCGCCCAACGTCGGCAAGTCGTCCTTGGTCAAGGCCCTGTCCTCGGGGCTGCCCACCATTGCGGCCTACCCCTTCACTACCCGGTCCGTCGGGGTGGGCCACTTCTACGTGGGCGGGGCCCGCCACCAGCTGACCGACACCCCCGGGCTGCTGGCCCGCCCGGCCGCGGAGCGCAACGCGATGGAGCGCCTCACCCTGGCCTGCCTGGCCCACCTGCCGACCGCCGTCATCTTCGTGGCCGACCCGTCCGGCCGGTGCGGGTCCACGCCTGCCCAGCAGTGGGCGGTGCGGCAGGAGTTGGTGGGCGCCTTTGGCGGGCGGGGGCGACCCTGGGTGGACGTGCTGAGCAAGGCTGACCTGGTGGCGGGCGACCTGGCGGCCGCGGATGGCCGGGCGGCCGCGGGCGGCCCTCCCCCCTCCACCGTGGAGACAGCGGCCGACCTGGCCGCCGCCCTGCCAGGCGCGGTGCGGGTGTGCACGTTGACGGGGAGCGGCGTGGAGGAGTTGCAGGCCGCCATTGTCGGGGCGTTGGAGGGCGGGCGGGCGGCGGGGTGGTGTGGTTGAAGTTGAAATGATAAGAGCCAGGGCAATGGCGGCGACGTCCCCGCGCACGCGCCCCCTCGCAACAGACACAAATGAGGAAGGAAGACAACAGCCCCCTTTCACACGCAACGCCCAAGTCTACTCTCGCTCGCCCGCCACCACCACCACCACTGCCCCGGCCGCGCCCCCCCCACCACCATCCCGCCCCACCCCGCCCGACAGGACCGTCAGCCCGGGCGCCCGCACCGGCCCGCCCGCCAGGGGCGTCCAGGCCGACTCCACGGTCGCCGCCGAGCCGGGGGCCGCCGGCAGCAAGGCCCAGCCGGTGAGGCGGGACGGCGGGGCCCACCCGGCCCCGCCCACCACCTGAAACCCGACGGCGGGGAGGGGGGCGGGCGGGGAGGGCGCGCCGCTGGCGGCGGCGCTGCCCACGCCTGCCCGCCCGCCCCGCTCCAGGCGCCAGCACAGGGTCAGGGGCACGCCAGCGCGGCCTGTGAAGGGGCCCAATAGGCGGATGGTGATGGGCGACCGGGCGGCGGCCCGGCGGAGGGCGCCGCCGTCCAGGCTGTCGCCCTCGTCCTCCTCCGTCTCCGCATCATCGTCCCCGCCCCCGCCACCCTCGCCCTCATCCTCATCCTCGTCGCCCGGCCGCCGGGGTGGGGCCACCAGGTCAAAGGCGAAGCGCAGCGTGCCGGAGGGGGTGGGGGCGCCAGGCGGTGCTGCTGGAGGCGGTGCAGGGGCGGTGTGCGCGGCGGCGCCGGCGGCGGCGCACTCGCCCGCTATCCAGGCGACCTCGACCAGGCCGCCGCCGCCGGTGGTGGTGGTGCTCGCCGCGTTTGCCCCACCCGTCATCGCGTGTCCCCCGCCCGCCACGCTGATTGCCGTCGACGCGGGTGCCAAGAAATGGGCGGCCGCACCGGGGGCCAAGGTCAGCGGCGCCAGCGGTGCCAGCTCCCCCGTCAGGGTGAGGCAGGGGGCGCGGGGCAGCGCCGGCGCGGCCGGGGTGGCGGCGGCACCGCCACCAGCCCCGGCCGGCGCTCTTGTGCCGGGCGGGGGCAGCCGCAACGTCACGCCCGTCACCGTGACCGGCCAGGGGCAGGACGCCGGGACCCGCACCGACACCTCGACCACCGCCGCATCCCCGCCCGCCACCCGCCGCGCCCGGAGCCCGACATCCAGGGGCGGCGAGACGCCGACCTCCAGGCGGGCCGCGTGCGTGCGGGCCGCGACCTGGACGACCGCGTCCAGGGACGCAGTCCCGCGCGGGGCGGCGAGGGCCGATGGGGGCGGGGCCGGGCAGGGAGGCAGGTGGGCAGGGGCAGTAGCCGCCGCGGCCAGGGCGGCGGCCGTCGCGACGGCGGCGGCGCGGCGTGGAGAGGGCGGGGGCGAGGAGGTGGCGGCGGTGGTGGTGGCGGTGGGAGCGGCCCCAGCAGCAGCAGCAGCAGCAGCAGTGAGGGCAGGCAGCGGCCGCGCCCGCCCTGCTGCCTGGCCCAACGCCCTGCGCGGCGGGGCTTCCAGGGGCACCGCCAGGCGGGGTGCCTGGGGCAGGGCGGGCGTCGCCCACAGCCAGACGTCGGCAGCGCCCGGCGGCAGCGCCCCCGGCGGCAGCGTGAGCCAGGGCGGGGCCGGGCCCGCGGCCAGGCGGCAGGCGCGCACCTCCGGCCGCCCGCCCTCACGCCCCCACACGGCGACAGGCGCGCCAGCCGCCAGGGCGAGGCCGACCTGGGCCGGCTGGCCTGGGTCGGCGCCGGCCTCCTCCCCGCCGCCAGGCGCTGCGGGCGCGAGGTGGAGGGCCAGGGCGGCGGCGGGGTGCGGAGGGGGGGCGCCACTGGCGGCCGTGCCCGGGGAAGGCACCCCCAGGCGCACCCGAAGGCCCACCCATTGGGCGACCCCGCCCACGAGCCCGCCGCCGCCGCCTGCCACCTCCAACGTGGCGGCGGGCGCGGCCGGGCCCGCCGCCAAGACGACGTACTCGTGGGCGACGGGTGAGGAGGGCGTGTGAGCGTGAGCGGCGCCAGGCCAGAACAGAGCGCTCCCTCTCGCCCCACCGCCGCCACCACCACAGCCGATCCGCACCCGCAGGCCGGGCCCGACCACGCCCGTCGCGCCGCGCAGGGCGTACATCCCCCTGATGAGCGGGGTCAGGACCGCCCGCACCTCCGTCGCCGCGCCCCCCGGGGCCAGGATGATGGGCGTGGGCGAGGCGGCGGAGGCGGCAGCACGCGCCCCGACCTCCACGCCCTCCGTCTCCCGCCACTCCGTCACGAACGCGCCGCCCCGCTCCAGGGCCACCTCCTGCAGGACGGCCAGGGTCAGGGTGAGCGAGGTGAGCGCCAGGGGCTGAGGCAGGGACGACACCAGGGCGGCGCTAATGGTGGCGGCCTCGCCGACGGAGCCGGCCGCGGCGCCGCCGCCGCCGTGCTCCAGCCCGGCAGGCGGGCGCAACCCATCGCCGCCCGCGGTCAGGCTGCGCCCGCCGCCGCCTTTGCTGCCGCCGCGGCCGGGTGGGGGTGCCCGGGCGCCGACCGCCAAGCGGGAAAAGGCTCCCGGGACGGGGGTCAGCGTGAGGGAGGGCCCCGCCGAGACGGCGGGGGGTGGGGGCGCCCGCAAGCTGCTGGCCGGCCGGCCACCGCTACCACCACCACCACCCTCGCCGGCCGCGCTCTTTTCCAAGTCCTCTTGCGCCGCGGTCCGGGCCGCCACGCAGGCGGCGGGCAGGCCTAACAGCGCCAGCGCGTCCGCGGGGCTCACCCCCGCCCCACCCGCCGCCCGGGCGTCCGCCGCCGCGGCGGGCAGCAGCGAGGCGGCCAGGGACGACCACCCATCCGCGGCGGCCGCGCGCGCGTGCGCGCCCAGGACAGAGCCCGCCAGGGCGTGCTCCCCGCGCGCCCGCAGCGCCGGCGCCGCCCCCGCCGCCAGCGTCGCCGCCCGCCGAGGGCGCCCTGCGGCCGCGTACGCCGACACTGCCGCCCCCGTCAGAGCCAGCCACAGGCTGGCGGCGGCGGTTGGGGAGGCCAGACCCGCGACCAGGCGGGGGTCCGACACCCAGGGCGGCGGGGAGGGGGGAAAGGCGTGGGCGGCGTGGGGTGGGGGCGGCGTGGCGGGCGAGGGCGCGGCCGTGCCTGGCGGTATGCCACGGCGGGTCGGAGTGCTGGGCAGCGAGTCGCCGCCGCTGGAGTCCGCGTCCGACTCCGCGGCGGCCTCCGCGGTGGCCGGGTCCAGGGAAGGCGGCAGTGGCTGGAGGGCCGGCACGCCGGGCACAGGCACGGCCTCGCTCCCGCCCGCCCCGCTGCTCGCCGCCGCCGCCCGCACCCGCAAAAGCTCGGGCGCCCGCTGCAGCAAGCGCCGCCCACTGCCGGACCCGGCGGTGGCGGACGCCAGGGCGGGGGCGGGAGCGGCGGGGGCGGCGGCAGCACCCGCCACCTCCCCCTTCCCAGCCGGCGTCAGGGGCAGCGTGTGGACCGCCACCGCGCCCACGTCCAGGCCCAGGCGGGACCGGGACCGGGGCGTGCCGGGAGCACTGCCGGTGGCGGTGGTGTCAGCGGGGGGGACGCCCTGGCCAGGGGCGGCCGCGGCGACGAGGTGGCCACCGCCGGCGCCGCCCCCTCCCACGCCACCCCCTCCACCTCCACCTCCGCCCCTCCTCCTGGCCGGCGACGGCGTCGCTGCCGCCAAAGGCGCGGGCGCCAGGCCCGCCAGGCGGTCATCCCGGACGCGCACGCCCGCGTCAGCGGCTCCCGGCACGCAGCCAAGGGCGAGGCGAGCGAACGCGTCCCGGGCGGCGGCCGCCAGGTCGCCCGTGCGGGCGAGCAGCGCGCGCATCGCGGGGTCGCGGCCGCTGGAAGCCGCCGTCGCCGCCGCCGCGTCCCGGGCGCCCGGGTCCTCCAGCCAGGACGCCAGGGCGAGGCCCCAACCGACGTCAGGGCCGTAGGCAGGAGGCGCAGGCGGTGGTGGGCGGGGCAGCGCGTCGTCCAGGGGGCCCGAGGGGTCGGCACTCGCGCGCGGGCTGAGCGGTGGGGCCACCCCCGCCCCAGCCACCACAAGCCCGGGTGCGGCCCGCGCGCCCAGGGCCGGCCCGACCGCGTTCACGAGCGCCACGCACGCTGAAAAGGACCAGGCCTCCGGGAACAGGGGCGGCACCCGCCCCGCCGCCCGCCGGGCCGCCAACCCGGCCGCCAGGGCTGCCACAAAGCGCGCGCCCGCGCCCGCGACCTCGCCCGGCCGCCCGGCACCCAGCAACAGCCGCGCCTGGCCCGCGAACAGGGCCTGCCTAAACCACAGGTCGGGCGGGCCGCCGGGGATGAGGGCAGCCCGCCGGGTGGCCCGCCAGGAGGCGGACACGAGGGCGGCGACGTCGGACCCCGGCGGCAGGGGCGGCGGCGGGGTGAGGGTCCCACTCCCAGGCACCGAGTGGTGCGACGCGTGCGACGCGTGCGTGAGGTAGAGCGCCTCCAGCTCGCCCCGCTCCCGTAGGGCCTCGTCCGCCGCGCCCGCTTCCTCCAGCAGGGCTGCCAGGGAGTCCTTGGCCAGGAAGAGCGGGGCGAAGCGGGAGGTGGAAGCGGCGGTCGGAGGCGCAGCGGACGGTGCCGAAGCAGCAGCAGCAGCGGCCGCGGCTGTCGCCTCGGCCTCGTACGCTGCCCGCCGCGCCTCCAGGCTCGCCCGCGCCGCGCCCGCCAACAGCGCGCCCAGGCCACCCACCCATCCACTCCCCTCCCCTTCGCCCACCCGCACGCACCGGTCATGGCGCCGGGTGGACCAGTCGGCGCGCAGGGCGGCAAACATGCGAGACGCGGCCTTGGCGGCCGCGTCCGCGCCCGCGCCGCCAGGGAGGGAGGGGAGGGGAGGCGGAACGTACAGCAGGGCCCAGTCTGTGGGAGCGCCCAGGCCGCCCCCACCCGCGGCGACCCGATCCGAGACCGCCCGGACGGCGCCCCGCACGACGCCGAGGCGCTTGTAATCGTCCGCGTCGTCGCCGCCGACCAGGACGAGGGTGGCCAGGGGCGTGCGGAACCAGGTGGCCGGCCCGCCACGGCCGGGGGCCGGGGACGCGGCGGCGGCGGCGGTCACGCCTGCGCCTGTGCTCCCGCCTGCTGATGCGGCCGCCGCCGCCGCGGCCGCCGCTCGCAGGCGGGCGATGCGGGGGTCGGTCGCGAGGATGAACCTGGTGTGTGTGAAAAGAGAGATGGTGAGGTCGAGGTCGGACGGCGCGCTCTCTCCTGTGTCTCCTTTTTGTTCGCACAAAAACTCACCGCACGCCCAGGTCGCCCACGTCGACGGCGTTGCCAAACTTGTTGGTCAGCACAAAGTCCCGGAAGGGGGCGAGGGAGGTGACGGCCTGTAAAATATGGGGGAGACGGCGTGAGCGCAATGTGGGCTGAGTCGAAAACAATGGAGTCGCAGCTCTTTCTTCTTTTACCTGTTGCACGCGCGGCCATAGCCCCGCCGTGTCTTCTACTTCGATGATTAGGCGGGGCGAGGTCCCGCCTGGCCCTGGCAGGGAAGAAGGGGTCCCGCCGGCCATCTCGTGACGCGCCAGCTCTTCTCTCCAAAAGAGAGAGTGAAGGAGAGTGGCCTCTCTCTCACTCGCGCCGACGGCGCGTCTTCCTTTTTTCTCGCCTGCGGCCTGCGCCGGGCTCCACACGCGCGCGCGCGCACGCGCACTCGGACGCCCAGAGAGCACACGCCCACGTACTCGCGGACACACCCTACAGGTGCGGAGCGAGCGCCAGTGGGAGGGAGAGGCCCCTCGGCACATGCAGCGCGCACAGTCACTCGCTCGCGCCTTCTCTCAACCTCCATCCACAGGGACCCCACGGCCGGCCCGCGCACTCACACACACACACGCACTCACACGCACACACACACACACACACACACACACACACATCAGCACCTGAGCCCTACCATCCGCCATCAAACAAAAACAACTACCAAAAACAACCAACATGGCCCCGCCCTGCCTCGCCCTGCCCCCACAAGCTGCCAAGTGGATGTACCTGGCCGGGTTCCTTGCCCAGTCCGTCGCGATGTGGTTGCTGCGCGACTACGGGGGCCGCGTCCTGCGTTATGTCGGCCCGCTGGCCGCCTGCACTCAGGGCGCCGGTGGCCTGCCCGCCTCGGCGGCGGCGGAGGCGGCGTGCGTGGGCAAAGGCGCCGTCCTGCGCCTGGCCTGGGGCGGCGTCCTCTTCTTCGGCGCGCATGCCCTCCTCACGCTGGGCGTGACCCGGGCGAACAACCCGCGCCGCTTCTTCCACAGCGGGTGCCCGCCCCTGCAGATTGGGGCGTGGGCGGCGCTGTGCGCGTCCGCCTTTGCGATCCCCAACCGCGTGTTTGTCGGGTTTGGGCAGGTGAGAGAAAGGAGAGAGAGGAGAGAGGGGGTGGTTTGGTTTGCACACCTTTCCCCCACTCTCTCTCTTTTTTTCTATTTAAAAAAAAAAAAAACAGGCCGCCCGTGTCCTGGGCGCCATCTTCCTGGTCCTGCAAATCATCATCCTCCTGGACTGCATCTTCGGCCTCAATGAGTGGCTGCTGGACCGGGAATGGAATGGGGCCCTCATCGCCGGCAGCGCCCTCTTGTACGGGGGCGCCCTGGCTGGCCTGGGCCTGCTCTTCCACTGGTGGGCGCCCCGGCCCTCCTGTGCCCTGCACATCTTTTTCATCACCTGGACGCTCATCATGGCGCTGGTCTACACCGCCCTCTCCCTCACCCCCTGGCGCCCGCCCGCCGCGGGCCTGCTGACGGCGGGCGCGGTGTTCGCGTACACCGTCTACGCGGCGTGGGCGGCGCTCTCCTCCGTCCCGGATGGCAACGCGTGCGCGCCCGTGGGCGGGGGCGGGGGCACGCCCCTCCGCATCGTCGCCTTCATCCTCACGCTGCTCGCCCTAGCCTACACGACCTTCTCGTCCTCCACGGAGCACTCCAAGTTCGCGACGACGGCCGCTGGAGGACCCGGCAGTGGCGACTCCGAAGCGCCCGCGACGGCCGACGGGCAAGACGCCGACCTCCCCTACCGCCCCGACTTTTTCTCCCTGGTCTTCTGCACGGGCACCGCCTACGCGGCCATGGTCTTCATCGCCTGGGACACGGGTGGGCTGACCAACCCGGGCGAGTTTGTCGTGGACCGGGGGTGGCTGTCCTTCTGGGTGAAGGCCGTCGCGCAGTGGGTGGCCGCGGGCCTGTACGCGTGGGCCCTGGTGGCGCCCGCCCTGTTGAAGGGGCGGGATTTTGGGTGATGGCTACATGGGCAGGAAATTGGGAGGAGTGGTGTGCCGTGGTGTTCTCCGGCGCGAGGACGTGTAGAGAAGAGAGACGGGAGGAAAAGAAAAACTCTCGCTGTCCCACACACATCGAGAGGGGAAAGCGCACCTCGCCACGCGCCCACGCGCCGCATCCTTGGAGAGTTTTGAGCACCATCAGTGTGGGCGGCGTACTCACACTTTGCGCAATTCCGCTCTCGGCCGCGCTCGTCGTCGCCACCCGCGGCTGCCACTCACAGCTCCGAATGCCGCGCACAACTGACAGGAAGGCCGCGACTGCCGCGGCTGTCCAGCGCCTGGCGGCCGCGCGGCGGTCCAGGGCGGGTGGATCAAATGCGAGTGGGTCAAGTAACACTGCGCTGGCCGCCGCGCACGCCGCTGCGTTGCCCGGGCATGAGGAGGAGGGCGACGGGCTCGACACCGAAACCCGCGCCAGGGACAGCAGGGTCCTCGGCTCGTCGGATGATGAGGACGGGGTCGGCGACGACGGCGGGGTGGAGTCGGACGACCTGGCCGACGCCCTGGCCGAACTAAACGTCGGCACGCCTGTGCCTGTGAAGCGAGGGCGGGGCAAGGCGGCCGCGACCCCCTCCCCCCCCCCCCCTCCCCCCCCTCCAGCTGGCCTGCCCCTGGTTTTGGGCGCCGGCTCCACCAGCGAGCTCATCCTGCGGGGCGACGTGGCGGCCCGGCTGTACGCGCACCAGCGCGAGGGCGTCGCCTGGCTACACTCCCTGCTCGTCGCGGGCGGCCAGCGGGCGGCGGCGGGCGGGGCGGCCGCCGGCCGGCCCCTGTCAACGTGGGGCGGGCTGCTGGCCGACGACATGGGCCTGGGCAAGACGATGCAGGTCGCCGCCTTTTTGGCGGGGTCCATCGACTCCGGCCTCGCCCGCCGGGCCTTGGTCGTTGCCCCCAAGACCCTGCTGGCCCAGTGGGCGGCGGAGCTGGCCGGGGTCGGCCTGGGCGGCCTGGTCTTCGAGTACCTGTCGCCCAACCCGGCCGAGCGGGCGGCCGCCCTGGCGTCCGTCGCGGCGCCAGGGAGCGGGCGGGGCATCCTGCTGACGACCTACGGCATGGTCCTCCACAACTCCACCGCCCTGGCGGGTGCGTTCGGGCGCGTCCCCGGCGGCGGCCTGGCCAGCGAGGACGACGATGGCGCGTGGGACGTGCTGGTGTGCGACGAGGGGCACAAGCTCAAAAACGCGGCGACCCAGCTGATGGGGAAGATCTCCACAATCCCCGTGCGGACGCGGGTGGTCCTGTCGGGGACTCCCGTCCAGAACGACCTCAACGAGCTCTTCACCCTCATGGACTGGGCGGCGCCGGGCTTGCTGGGCGATGCCAAGGCGTTCAAGGCCGATTTCGCCAAGCCCATCACCGCGGGCGCCGACCGGGGCGCGTCCGACCGGGAGCGGGCGGCCGGGGCGGGCGCGGCCGCCGAGCTGCGGGCCCGACTGGCGCCCTGCTTCCTGCGCCGGGACAAGGCGTCCGTCTTTGGCAGCACCGCGAGTTCCTCGACGGGCGACGACGACGAGGACGAGGAGGATGGGGAGGAGGCGGCCGGCGGTGCGCCCGCGCCCGCGCCCGCCGCGCTGGGCACCAAGACCGACCTGGTGGTCTGGCTGCGCCTCACCGACACGCAGCGCCAAATTTACGCGTCCTTCCTTCAGTCCGCCCCCGTGCGCGCGGCCTTGAACCGGACGGGCTCCGTCCTGGCCGCCATCTCTACGCTCAAAAAAGTGTGCGACCACCCGGCCCTGCTGACGGAGCGTGCGGCGGCAGCGGCGGTCGCGGGCGCGGCGGGCGTTGCCAGCGAGGAGGATGATGATGGCGAGGGCGTGGAGGAGGACGAGGAAGGCGGCCGTGCCCCTGTCCCTCCCGCGGCAGGGCGTGGGCGCGGCCGGCCTCGCAAGGCGGCGGCTGCTCCAGGCGCCCGCGACCGGCGGCGGGTCGACCTCGCGGCCGCGGACGCCCTCCTGGCCGAGGAGAACGGCGTCCCGCCCCTATCCTCCGCCGCCCCGACCTACCTTGACATCGCGTCGGCGGGGCTGGAGGCCGAGCTCCTGGACGCCATCAAGGCCCGGGGGCCGGGCGCGTCGTGCAAGACCGCGTTTGCGCCCGCCCTCATCGCCCGCCTGGTCTCCTCGGGCCACCGCTGCCTGCTGTTTGCGCAGTCCCGCGTCCTGCTGGACATCATCCAGGCGGAGTTGGAGGGCCCCCGCGGCCTCGCCTGCGAGCGCATTGACGGCACGGTCGCCACGGCGGCCGAGCGCGCGGCCCGGGTCGCCCGTTTCCAGGCGCCCGGCGGGCCGCCCGTGATGCTGCTGACGACGGCGGTCGGTGGGCTGGGCCTCACGCTGACGGCCGCCACGCGCGTCATCGTGGCCGACCCGGCCTGGAACCCGGCCGCGGATGACCAGGCCGTGGACCGGGCCTACCGCATCGGCCAGGCCAAGGACGTCGTCGTCTACCGCCTCATCAGCGCGGGCACGGTGGAGGAGAAGATCTACCGCAAGCAGGTGTTCAAGGGCGCGCTGGCCCGGGCGGGCACGCGGGAGGGCGTCGCCTGGCGGTACTTCACCCAGGAGGAGGTGACCAACCTGTTCGCTCTCAACCCGGCGGCCCTGGACGCGCCCGAAACGTGCGCCGCCCTGAACTCCACGCACGCGACCGACGGGGCGGGCCGCCCCGCCCGGGACGAGGCGGTCGCCCTGATGGACCTAGCCGGCTTTGCGGGCGCGTCCGACCACGGCCTGCTCTACTCCCGGCAGGCGGGCGGGCCGGTCGACCCGCCGCGCGCGCCGAAGCCGCCGCCCGGCGCGGACGCGGTGCCCGTGGGGCGGGGGCGGGGCGGGGGGCGGGGGGCGACCCTCAGCGGGCGGGGGGGCAGCGCGCCGGGCAGCCGGCCGCCCGGGCGCCCGCCCGCAAAAAATCAGGCCGACCCCATCCTCGGCTCGATCCTTGACGCGGTGTTTGGGACGCCCAGCCGGCGCCGCCGGGCGAGCAGCGGCGGGCGGGGCAGCCGTGGGGGAAGCGGCAGCGGCGGGCGCGGACGTGGCCGGTCCTCCTCCCGCACGCCTGACACCCTGGGCAAGCTGGCGGGCAGCCTGGCGGTCGACCTGCTGGGGCGGGCGTTCAGGGGGCTCGGCTCCCGGTGGGGTGGTGGCGGCGGGAGCGGGGGAGGGGGCGGGTCAGCCCAGGCGTCGGCGCCCCCGCCCCCACCCCTGCCCGGCGCGCCTGGCGCCGGCGGCGCCGCGCCCTCCATCTTCCGGCCGACCCCGCCCCCGCCCCCACCCCCCGCCACGGCCGCCGAGCTGGAGGTCATCATCCGGCGCATGAAGAAGCTGTTGAGTGACCCCAGCGTGGCCCTGCCCGACGGCGGGGCGGCGGCGCGGCGCAAGCTGGAGAAAGCGGAAGCAGCGTTGGAGAGGGGCCGAGGTGGGGGCGCGGCCCCGGCTTACCCGGCGATGCCGGGAGGCGGGCCCGCCTACCCAGCACCACCTCCGCCAGTGCCTGGCGGTGGGTACGCGCCGCCCGTCGTGACCGTCGCGGCCGACGGCGGTTGGGAGGTCTCCACCCCGGCGGCCGAGGGTGGGTGGGCCGCGCCCACTGCCCCACCCCCGCCGCCCTCGCCCGCCGTCGCCCCGTACGCCCTGCGGGCCCGGTACTACGCGGTGAGAGGCGAGCTGGCGGCCGCGGTGGCCAGGCTGTCGGACCCGGCGGACGTGGCGGCCATGCGGGACGGGGGCGCTGCGCTGCGGGCCTGGGCGGGCGAGCTGGCAGGCGAGAAGGACAAGCTGCGGGCGGCGCTGGGGGAGGCGGGGGTGGAGGTGTGATGGGGAGGGGAGGGGATGGGAGAGCTTGTGTAGGTATAGGTCAAATGTGTGTGAGCCGGTACGGAGTTATCTTTTTTGTGCGTGCGTGTGCGCGCACGCACACGACGAGCAGGTCCGAGCAGTCAAGTTTTTTTTTTTTTTTTTTTTTTTTTTTTTTTTTTACGAGGTCAAACAACCCGAAAAAAAAGCGCCC
>Ga0315283_10001567_pt1 | contig 18455 bp, 13 predicted proteins | sample YL17G09_0_MG_FD_204541 | JGI IMG/M metagenome (GOLD analysis project Ga0315283, IMG submission 204541) | Sediment microbial communities from Yellowstone Lake, YNP, Wyoming, USA - YL17G09_0 | ecosystem: Environmental > Aquatic > Freshwater > Lake > Sediment | place: USA: Wyoming | collected... | reverse complement strand
CAATTCGGGCATCGTCCTCCAGTGCCATCCGGCCCAGCCAGATCTCTTCATCGATCGGTATCTCGACCAGGAGCTCGTGAGGCCGATTCATGGCCTCTACTCGGGTACGGGGCTCCTGGACATGGTGGTGTCGTTTCGTCTGAGCGATCTTGGACGGAGACCGATCCAGGACTTCACCGTCTACTACATGCCTCAAGAGGAACCGCGGTCGCCCGTCGAGCCCTCCATCACGTGAAGCGATCCTCGCAGCCCCGTGCTCTCCAGCCCCGGGACGGTCTCATCGACCTCCTGTTCATCCACCCGCACGGCCATCTGCTCAGCGACTGGCTCGTTCCGATCGGGGCTCTGACGGCGGTCAACAGGGTCGAGGGCCGGAAGCTCGGAGTCTATTCGTGGGAGTGCACCGACGAACAAATCAGGGCCGCACGCGTCGTCGCGCTCGACTGGTACTGGCACTTCTCGCTCCCCGCGGTGCGGGCCGTCGCGAACCGCGTCAGGCGCTTGAATCCGGCGGCGCCGATCGTCGTTGGAGGGCTGACCGCCTCCTGGTTCGGAAGAAGGACCTTCGAGCTGCTCCCCGTCGACTACGTCGCGGTCGGCGACGCGGAGGCGGGAATGGCGGGCCTGATTGAGATGGGGGCGAGACGCGGTGGGGCCGGGACGCCTCCGAACCTCCTCGGGGCCGACGGCGGCGCCGGCCCGCGTGTCACGCTGGACCGGGAGGAATTCGACAGGCTGGATCCGGTCTCCTCCGATTGGTTCCCGTCCCTCACGCCAGAGAGGGCGTCGCCCTTCATCCTGCTTGTGCGAGGGTGCGACGCCCCCTGCGGGAGAACGTGCCTCGCCAGCGAGGTTTCATTGCCACCGCTGCGGGTCCACTCGCCGGAGTGGTTGAGCAGCGTCGTTCGGCGGACGCGAAAGGGACTGGGGCCGACGGCCTGCATCCGGCTGGTCAACGTGGGCGCCCGCGACGAATCGGCGCTGATCGGTACGCTGGATCTTCTCTCCGGCGATCCTTCTGTCGGCCCGATCGCGATCTGGACTTACGGATTGAACCGGGAGTTCCTCGACTACGCGCTCGATCGCTGTCCCGACGCCGCCATCGGCCTCGTGAGCCCGTGGGAGACGCTCGGGTGGCCCCATCGAACCGTGTCCGATGTGGAGACGATCCCGCTCATGGAGCCCATCGAGCACCTCGTGAGCCGGCTCCGGGAGCGGAGGCGCGGCACCCTGGTCTTTCATTGTCCACGGCTCTTCCAGGAGAGTCATCCCGGGTTCGTCGAGCGCATCAGCACGGAACAGACCGTGCTGATGCCGAGCGAGAGCTTCTACATCTGGACACCGGAGTCGCCCGGAGCGCGCGACATGGATACCGTGGAGCAGCGGGCGAAGATGGAGGCGATGGGCGATCTGGGCGCTCGCATCCTGCTCCTCGAGAAGGTCGTCCCTGGCCTCCTGAACTTCTATCCGATGCGAGGGGACCCCCAGCCGCCGCCGAGCGACGAACCGCCGGTGCGGGAGCTCTTGGCCTTTCACCAGCTCGTCCTGGATGGTTGGCGGCGATGGGGCATGCAGGTTCCGGACCCCTTCGACTTCGAGGTCCACTGGGTTCGCCCCGCCGGCGGCAACCGGCCCCACGCATCCCTGCAACCCAGCCTCCCGGATCTTCTCGAGGCCCATCCCGTTCTCGGCGGCGCCTCGGTCCATACCACGGAGCGTGACGTCGAGCTCATCTGGACATCGGTAGACGTTCCGGTGTTTTCGGACGAGCCCTCGGCGCTGGTTGTGCTGCCGCGAGGCCTGGCGGAGTACGTGAGCGTTCACTCAGTCGAGGTTCTCTTCCTGCCGGTCCCCCCGGGGAGACACGGCGGGTTCCTGCACCTCTCGCTGAAAGTCGACCCCTCGGGGATCAGGTTGAAGGCGAGCTGGCAGTCCCCGGCGCGCTGATCTCGGCGGGAAGCAGGCCCGGGATCCCGTCGAGCGCCGTCGCGTAGTCGGCCGCCTCCCGATAACCCAGCCCTTCGAGCCGGGCCGCGATCCTGGGCCTGGCCTCCGCGCCGATCACCACGAACGGGCGCCGGGAGATGTCGCCGCCTTCCAGAACCGAAGGCGGGAACACGATCAGGCCGTCGACGATCAGGTGCCACAGTTCGGGGTCCTCATCGATGAATCCGGCCACGGGCCGTCCCCGGTGCTCGATGAGGTGACGGGTCCCCTGTCCCACGCGGCCGGCGTCCCACACGTAGAGCGGGCGGAACCTGTCGGAAGCCTCGACGGTGCTCGAGAACAACGCGCGCCGCCGCTCGATCTCGTCCACGCCGATGGGACGGGCGGGCTGGTCGGTGGCGGCGCGGGACGAGGCGCCGCCGATCATTCCCAGGGAGAGCGCATGGGCGACGAGCCGCTGGTAGCGGTCGTAGCGAACCTCCCAGGTGTTCTCTCCGTCAATCGAGGTCCAGTCGATCGATCCCATGTGGCCCTTCTCGGCGCTGTCGCCTGGGGTCACGCCGAAATCGGCGAGGTGACTGGAGCAATGCGAGCGATTCAGCATGAAGGGGCAGACACTGACGATCTGGTTGATCCGGGGGGCAAGGCGGGTCAGGAACCGCAGGGTCTCCTGGAAGTCCTCCTCCGTTTCGCCGGGGAAACCCACGATCATGTTGAGCGACACGCCGATGCCAGCCTCGTGAAGAGTGGTGATGAACCAGGCCGCGTCGTCCGCGTCGAAGGGCTTGCGCATGAGGGAGAGCACTTTCGAGCTGCCCGATTCGAGGCCGATCATGGCCGAGGTGAAGCCGGCCCGCCGGACCTTTCTCACAAGATCGGCCGGCATGTTGCGCCGTACGGCGAAGTTCCCAACCCAGGGACGATCGTGTCCGTCCCGGGTGAGCCGGTCGCACAGCGCGTCGAGATTGCGGAAGTCGCCGTTGACGATCGAGTCGTTGAACACGGTGAACCGGACATCGTGGACCTTGCGGTGAAAGCGCATCTCCTCGGCGATATGGTCCGCCGAGCGCCTCCGGAACCGATGACCCGCCCGGACGATGTCGTCGCAAAAGACGCATCGATTGATGCAGCCCCTGCTCCCCATGACGCTCATCTCGCGGGCGGGAAAGTGCCGCCACTCGACCTCCTCGTACCGGGGCCACGGAAGCGTGTCGAGGTCCTCGATGAGCCGCCGTTCGCCATTGAAGACCCAGCGTCCCCCGTCCGGCGAATACGTCCCCGGGTTCGCGTGGAGCCCGCCGCCCAGGATCCCGAGCAGCGTCACCTCGCCCTCTCCCTTGACGATGGCGTCACACGCGTCCAGGGGAATCCTCTCCTCGGCGTCCTCCGGGAAGAAGACGCCGTGTCCACCGAACAGGATCGTCTTCGAGGGGTCGTGCCCCCGGAGCCGCCGGGCGAGGGCGACGGAGAAGCGGATGTTGGTCTCCGTCAGCGAGAACCCCACGACGGGAGAGGCGATCTCGGAGAGGTCGATCTGGTCGAGGAACCACTCGAGGTCGGCCGTCTTCCAGAAATCCTGCTGCGACAAGCGCCAAAGGACCGGCGTGGCGCTGTTCCAGTACAGGCGAATGTTGTAGTCGAGATACTGAACCCGGTAGCCGGCCCCCTTGACGGCCTCGAGGAGATAGGCCGGCGCCGTCCACGGCGCCTTCGCGCCCCAGAGAGGACAGAACACCAATGTGAAATCAGGAGCGCTCATCGGCTCGGCTCGAACGATGCGTCTTCCGGTGACGGATAGTAGGGGAAAAGATCCGGCGAAACCCCGAAACGCCGCTCGTACACGTAGCGATACGCCGACAGTCCCGCCACCATCCCTTCGCCCAGTGCCTTGGCCATGCCGAGTGGTGGACCCGTGACGTCTCCTGCCGCGAAAAGGCCCGGCAGGCTCGTCCGCATCTGCTTGTCGGTCGTCACGAAGCCGTCCGTCGTCCCGAGTCCCAAACCTCCGACGCAGGCTGACGAGACGCAGCCGTTCACGTAGGAATCGCTGTCGATGAAGAGCACATCCGCGCGCACGAGCTCTCCCGCCTCCAGACCCGACGCCAGGCGCAGCCAGACACCCGCCGCGTCCGCTCCCATTCCGGTGACCCGCCCGCGGATCGTGTCGCCGCCGACCTCCAGCCGGCTGGCCGTTTCTTCCACCCAGCGCACCCGTGCGCGCCGCGCGGCGGCGGACATGGCCTCTCTCATGACGCGGGTCCGCCTCGCGCCGTAGACGACGATCTCCCGGACGCCACCCTTCGCCTCGAGCTCCTGAACAACCGCCGTGAGCTGTGCGCGGGACCTGGCGGGTACGAAAAGCAAGCGGCCCTTCTGGTACAGGATCGGCTCGGCGTCGAACGCACGTTTGAGTCCGCACGCCAGAATCACGCAGCTTCCGATCCGCTCGCCGCGGCTGGTACGCACGAGGTAGCCGTCGGGATGGCGGGTCACGGCCTCGACCTCATCGTGGACGACCGTGACCCCCAGCGAAACGCAGGCGTCGGAGAGGGTCTCGATGTCTCGCCTAGTGAAGGTGCTCTCGGGGCTGTAGGTAAGGACGGGTCTCCAGCGCGCGAAGCCGCCGAGAGACTCGCACGGCTCGACGAGCAGAACCCGCAAGCTGAGCGCGCGCCGCCCCTGAACGGCCTCGACCCAGGCCGCACGCGCGGCCGCGCTCAGGCCTGCCGGGCCTCCCCCGAGGACCGCGACGTCAAACCGTTCCACGAGCGGCCTTCGCCTCCTCCCTCAGACGACCCGGCAGTGGGCCGGGAGGTCGCCGATCCGAAAGCCGAGGACGTCCTGATCGATATCGCCGAACATCAGCTTCGGCAGGAAAAGGACGCGGCCGCCCAAACCGGCGGCGGCGCGAAATGAGTCGGCTACGGTCATCAGCCCCGCGCAGTCCAGGCTGCCCCCGAGAGCGGTGTTCTCGGTCCGTACCACTGCGACGGCATCGCCATAGGGTGCGAGCTCTCGCCGCCAGTACGGGAATGACGCGGGGGCCGAGCAGAAGACGATGCCGCGTGTGAGAGACTCACGGATGCACTCGTGCACAGCGGAAGGATAGCCGGGTGGAAGGAGTCCGCCGTCGATCTCGCTTTTCTCGGGTCCGAACCGCAGGATGGAATCGAAGTCGGTCGTGGAATAGACGTCGACCCGGTCGAGCACTCTCTCGATTGTCCGTGGAAGGCTGGCGATGCTCGCCTTCGAGAGGCTCACGATGTCCGATGGGCTGAAGCGGGTGTGCTCGAGCCTCCGGATCAGAAGGGGCGAAGCCGGCCGTCCTCCCCGAAGCTTCGCGATCTCGTCGAGATCCCGCTCCGCCAGCTCGGCCGAGCCGCAATCGGTGATGGCGATCCCCACGCGGGGGAGGTGCGTGAGCGCGTAGTCGATGTTGGTGCGCGCCGGCGCGCCGTAGAGCAGCGTCCGCACGTCCGGGTCGAGCGTGTTGACGGCGATGCCGATGTCTACTTCGGGCATGGAAGAGAGCCGTTCCGCCCGCTCCGGGGTCAGGGGAAGGCCGCTGGTGACCACGAAGACGCGGGACTTGGGGAATCTCCGGACCGTCGCCTCGACGAACTCGCAGAGCCTGGGGTGCGCCAGGGGCTCGAGGTATCCAAACCAGATGCGCCGGTTCCCAGTCGGTGGACGCTGTCCGATGGCGTCCAGCTGAGCCTCGAACTCTGTGTCCGTGATCAGCTCGACATTGGGCCAGGCCGACAAGTCGGCGGCGACGCAGTAACGGCACAGGCGACACCGTCCGTGGGGGGCGCCGGTGTTGATCGACAGGGTCGCCCGGGCCAGTCGCGCGAGGAGTTCCTCATTCCCGGCCATGGATGGTCCACGAGTCGACCGCGGTCCGGTGACTCGCGTCAACGAGCCCAGGGTCCACTGTCCCGCTACGTCATAATACTCGTCAACGAACCCAGGGTCCACTGTCCGGCTACGTTATAATACTCGCCAACGGAGCGTCATGGAAATCCTCTGTCCCCTGCGCGCCTGCGCCGAGATCGAGCCTTTGCTTGGAGCCGGCGCACGGCACTTCTATGCGGGTGTGGACAGCGAGGTCCTGTTCGGCTCGAGCGCGTGGGCGTCGCCGATCATCAATTGCCGTCCGTGGCCGGGATGCAACTTCGAGACGGACGAGTCGGTGCGAGCCGCGTGTGAGGCGATCCGGCGCGAAGACGGGCGGCTCTACGTTACGTTCAACTGGCACTCTTACAGGAGTTGGGAGCTGTCGGCGATCCTCGAATTCTTGAGTCGCCACGATGGCCTGGCCGGCGTCGTCCTGGCAGATCTGACGCTCCTCGACCAGATCCGGAAGACGCTCCCGCGCCTGCGCCTCATTCTCGGCACGGTGGCGAACGTGCAGAACGCCGGCGCGGTGGAGTTCTTCAGACAGCGTGGGGTGAGTCAGTTCGTCCTGCCGCGCCACCTGACCATCGGCGAGATCGAGCGCATCGTCTCGGGACACCCGGACCTGGAGTTCGAGGTGTTCATCAAGAACCAGGACTGCTTCTTCTCGCAGGGCCTCTGCTACTACACCCACGACAAGATCGACCCGGCCGTACCCTACAAGTGCAACTCCGTGCGGCGCGTCGTTCCGTCCCGCGCCTTCTCGCCCGCCGAGGAGGAGGCCCTCAGCACGCACCAGGCGACACTGTTGCGCTCGTGTGGCGTCTGCGCGATCCAGGCGTTCCGGGACGCCGGCGTGGCCGCGGTCAAGCTGGTCGGGCGAGAAATCCCGCTCGAGAGCAAGCTCCAGGATTTCGTCTTCATCCGCCGCGCCATCGAGACGCCGGGGTCCCGTGCGGAGGAGTTTGGTGAGGGCGTTCGTCGACTGCACGAGGAGATCTACGGGGGGGGCTGCGCGCGTGACTGCATGTACTGAGCGGGCCGTCTTCGTCCAGGACAGCGCCGCGGACGCGCCGGCGAAGGCGGAGTCTCACGACCGCCTCTACTTCGGCAGCGAGACGTGCGAGACGCTCATCCCTGACTCGCGGCGGGTTTCCCGGCTCCTGGAAATTGGCGCTGAGCGCAGACGTCCGATCACGGTGGTGACGCCTGCCTGTACGAACGAAGGCCTTGCCCGGGTGGAGAGGCTGGTGGGCCTGCTTCCCGTGGGGACGGAGGTCGTGTTCAACGATTGGGGCGTCTTCGGTCTGTTGCGGAGCAGCGAGTGCTGCCCCGTGCTCGGGCGGTTGCTCCTGAGAGTCTCCCGGGGGTTCCGGCGCGCGGGCATGGCGTCGTTCCCGCCGGAGGTCATGAGCTTCCTGCGCCACTCGAACCTCGACAACCGGGAGTTCCAGGAGTTCCTCCTGGACAACGCCGTCCACCGCGTCGAGTTGGACAACGTGGCTCAAGGCTTCTCGTTTCGGATGGACGCCACCATCCGGGCTTCCCTCTACGTTCCCTTCGTCTACCTCGCGTCAGGACGGAAGTGCATCCATGCCCGGCTCGACGGCGGCACAGATCCGTATCGGTCGGAGACCAGCTGTTGCTGGGGCTGTCGGAAGCGGGTGCTCTGGGGGCGGGTCTGGGAGACTGACGAGCGGATCCTGATGAGCCGGAACGCTCATTTCTACGAGAACGCGACATTGTCCCCCGAGCTCGAGGCCTGGAACGTGGATCGACTGGTCGACTGCGCGATCCTGGGTGAGCCGGTCTGTTGATGGAGCCCGTGGAAAGGATCGGCCCAATGACGGACGGCCTCAGGACCCCAGGAACACTCGACGCCCGGCTCTGCTCGATGCCCTTCGCACCGCTCGTGCCGCCATCCCTCGCCCTGGGGCTCCTGCAGGCCGCGGCGAGACGGGAGGGAGCGCATGTCGCGTCGACGTACTTCTCCCTTTCCTTCGCGAAGGCGATCGGCCTCGAGACGTACGACACCATCTCCACCCGGCTCCTGAGATACGGAATCCACGAGGCAGGCCAGTGGATCTTCTCGGGGGCGCTCTTCCCCGGGAGGGACCTCGAGCCGGACGAGTACGTCGAGCGGATCCTCCGCGAGACATCCATCCCCTACAGACCGGTCGCCTTCCCGGAGAGCCTGATCGAGACAGTGCTTCGGGTCAGGGCCGAGGTGGACGCGTTCCTCGAGCGCGCGGTCGGCGAGGCGCTGGACCGCTCGCCGAAGGTCGTCGGCTTCACGTGCAGCTACTCCCAGCGGATTCCGTCGCTCGCGCTCGCGAAGAGGATCAAGGCGCGGTCGCCCGGCACCTTCGTGGTCTTTGGCGGTCCTGACTGCGAAGGGATCATGGGGGCGGAGATCGTCCGCAGCTTCGACTTCGTCGACGCGGTGGTCTCCGGAACCGGCGAGGCCGCGTTCGTCGAGATCCTGGAGCGCGTCCTGGAAGGCGCGCCCGTCGAGGGCATCGCCGGCGTCTGTGCGCAGAACACGGCGGAGGCGCCGTGCAGGGGGAACGGTCTTCCGAGCGCCCCGTGTGAAGCGAACATCGACGCCTTGCCGTTTCCCGACTACGACGACTACTTTCGACAGGTCGAGGAAAGCGGACTTGCGCTCGCGGGACGGCCGTACGTGTCGCTCGAGACGGCGCGAGGCTGCTGGTGGGCCGAGAGGAAGCGTCGGTGTACCTTCTGCGCCGAGAATCTGAGGGACGTCGTCTTCCGGAGCAAGTCCCAGGATCGGGCCCTGGCCGAACTGTCCGCGATCACTGAGCGTTATCGGCCGTCGTTCATCAACATGATCGACCGGACGCTGGACACCGCCTACTTCACCGACGTGATTCCGAGCCTGGCGCGCCGGCCCCTGGGAACCGAGATCCTCTACTCGGTCCGCCCCACGCTGACGAAGGACCAACTGCGAGCGTTACGCGATGCCGGCGTGACCTCGATCGGCGTGGGGATCGAGAGCCTGAGCACGCCGGTGTTGAAGCTGATGCGGAAGGGCTCCACGGCGCTCCACAACATCCAGCTCCTGAAGTGGGCGCGGGAACTCGGCCTGCAGGTGCTCTGGAACGTGCTCTGGGGCTTCCCCGGGGAGCCGGCGGAAGAATACGCCCGCATGGCGCGGCTGATCCCCCGCCTTTCGCATCTGACGCCACCGAAGATCGAAACGCAGGTCGTCCTGATGCGGTTCGCTCCTCTCTTCGACGAGGCCGAGGCATTCGGGCTGACAGGTCTTACGCCCGCGCCCGTCTACGAGTTCCTCTACCCACTCGATCCTTCCGCGATCGCCAACCTCGCCTACTATTTCAGCTATCGTTATCGGACGCCGCGGGACGTCGAGGTCTACACGGCCGACCTGAAGGCGGCTCTCGAGGCGTGGCGGCAGGTTCACGAAGGAAGCCAGCTCCTCGTCATGAGCGAGGGGGATACGGCCCTGGTCCAGGATGAGCGGCCGGGAGCTCCGCAGCGTCTGGCTCGGCTGACGGGTCTCGATCGTGCTCTGTTGCTGGCCTGCGACCGCCAGCAGAGCGAGGCGCAACTGCTGAGAACGGTAGCGGGCGACAGCGGAACCGCTGTCGGGCTGTCGGCGCTTCAGGAAACGCTCCGACGTCTCCAGGAGCGCTGGCTCGTGATCAGCGACGGGAGCAGGTGGCTGAGCCTCGCCGTTCGCGTACCGGAAGACGCGCGAAAGGAACGGACCGAGCCCCGGAGATGAGCGTCGACGGCGGGCGCGCAACGGCGCGCGAACCCTCCGACTGCCGGGACGGGCTTCTGTGCGCTTGCAGGAAGAGGAGGTTCAGTTGGAAAGGTGCTTGCTGACGAGAATCGGGTGTCGCTACGTTTGCAGCTTCTGTCCCAGCCCGAGGCCGTACGAGGTCACCGACTACGACTACGCCGGGAATGTCAGGACCATGAAACAGGAAATCGACTCGGCACCGGGTGACTGCGACACGTTCATCATCAGCGGCTCGACTACGAGGCGTTCGGAATCGGCTCCCTAAGGCCCTATTCACCAGCCCTTTGAGGTCGGGCAACGGCGAACCCCTCTGTCCGGGCGCTCGTCCGCGGGGCCCGATTTCGGTTGATTTTCGGCTTGTGCTTGGCGCATGATCCGCGTGGCGCCTTCCGAGGAAGAACCTTGCGGGAGACGTCCAGCGACAGGAAACACTTCGGACACGGAGGAGGCACCATGAGCGTAGTCGAAGTCGGAATGTCGGAAATCATCCACCATCTTCAAGAGAACGGCGAGATGAAGAAGGCCCTGAATGCGCTGGTGGCGAAAAAGGCCGGCGCGGATGCGGCCACCGTCACGATCGTCAACGACCTGGCAGGCGGGGAACTCAGCGACGAGACGCTCGAGAAAGTGGCCGGAGGCGCCTTGCTGAGTATGGCGAACCTCTCTCGCCCGGGCTCACAATTCAGCTTTGACCTCCAGAGATCCAGCCTCCCGGGGCCTCTGCCCGGGCGGATCGCTGCCGATACCAGCTGGTGATCTGAGGCGGGCCGGCCGTCCCCCGGCCCGAAACACGATTGCGCCGTCTGCCGGATTGTCCGGCGGATGGCGGGATCGGTCTGGCACGTAAGCTCCCGGGCGTCGTCACTGATCGACCTGGCGTCTCGTTTCTGCAGCCACGGGGTGCGTCTGCGGGGGCGTGGCGACGGGGGCGGAGTTTGTGTGCCCGGAGGCTGGCCGCGGAGATGATGGTGCCATGACCAGCCGGTTGCACGGCGGCAATGCGGCCGACGTTCTGCTTTGCGCCATGCCCTTCGGGATTCTCGCGACCCCTTCCCTTGCGCTCGGACTCCTTCAGGCCTCGCTCGCGCCCCTTCCCGTCCGAACAAGGCAACGGTACTTCTCGTTCCGGTTCGCTCGACTGCTCGGCTTCGACGCGTATCAGGCCATTGCCAGGCGTTGGGGCACCGGACACGATGAGCTGGGTGAATGGATCTTCGCCCAGGCGCTCTTCCCCGGGCACGATCTCGACAAAGACCGGTACGTTGACGGGATCCTGAGGAACCCGGCGCCCGAACATCGTCCGTTCCTTGCGCGAACCCCGGAACCGCTCGTCTCCGCGGTCCTCGAGGCCCGTCGGCTCGCGGAACCGTTTCTCGAGGCGTGCCTCCGGGACGTGGAAAAGCACCGAGCGCGGATCGTCGGGTTCACCTGCCTGTTCCAGCAGCGGCTGGCTTCGCTGGGCTTGGCGCGGCTGTTGAAGGAACGGAGCCCGGACACGTTCGTGGTGTTCGGCGGCGTCGATTGCGAGGGGGTCCGGGGCGAGGAGATCGTCCGGCAGTTTCCTTTTGTGGACGCGGTCGTGTCCGGGCCCGGCGAGACGGTCTTCCCGGAGATCGTCTCCCGGGTATTGGAGGGGAGAAGCGTCGCGGGCATCGAGGGGGTAACCACCCCGGCAGGCGGCGGGCTCGCGTCGGCGGCGCGCGGCCGGGCCGACGCGCCGGGCTCGGTCGACCTGGATACGCTTCCCCTGCCGGCGTTCGACGACTATTTCGCCGACTTCGATGCCTCGGGTCTCGAGCTTCCAATCCCCGTCTACCTGTCGCTTGAGACCTCGCGCGGCTGCTGGTGGGGCCAGAAGAGCCACTGTGCCTTCTGCAGCATCAACGGCTCCAACCTCGCCTACAGAAGCAAGTCGCCGGCACGCGTGGTCCACGAGGTCGAGCACTTCGCGCTTCGGTACCCGGGAAAGCGGATCGTGATGACGGACAGCATCCTCGACCCGCGGCACCTCGATCACGCGATTCCGAAGCTGGCCCAGCGCGGGTTCCCGCTGGAAGTTCAGTACGAGACGCGGGCTACGTTGAGCAAGCAGCATCTCCGGCAGCTGCGCGCGGCGGGAGTGAGTACAATCCAGCCGGGCATCGAGAGCTTAAGCACGCCGATCCTGAGGCTGATGCGCAAAGGGACGAGCCTGCTCGATAACATCCGCGTTCTGAAGTGGGGAAAGGAGCTGGGTCTTTCGGTCTACTGGAACATCCTGGTCGGGTTCCCGGGCGAGCCTCGAGAGGCGTATTCGGCCATGGAACGGCTGGTCCCCCTCCTGACGCACCTCCAGCCGCCGCAGAGATTCCGGGTGATCGAGGTCGGCCGCTACAGCCCGTTGTTCGAGGAGGCCGAGGCCTTTGGTCTGACGGAGGTCGCGCCATCGCCTGCCTACGCCTTCATCTACCCGTTCGAACCGACGGTCCGCCGGAACCTGGCCACGTACTTCACCTACCGGTACCAGTCTCCTCAAGACGTCGAGGAGTACACCCGAGGGTTGGGGGATTGCGTCTCCGCGTGGTGGCAGACGCACGCGACGAGCGAACTCTCCGTCGTGCACGAGGCCGAGCGGTCGCTCGTTCGGGATCGGCGTGCCTCGGCGTCGGGGGAGGCCGTCGTCCTCGAGGGACTCGAGCATGTCCTCCTGCGGGCCTGTGACGACATCCGAGGCAGGCGCGCGCTCGGGGAAACCGCCGCGGCCGAGCGTGGCGGGCCCGTGTCTCGAGGAGAACTCGAATGCGCGCTCATGTCGCTTGAGCAGCGGGGCCTGATGGTCAGCGAGGGCGGACGGCACCTGGGCCTGGCCGTCGTGGCGACCGGGTAGTGAACGAATCGTCAGTCCGAAATCGCGGAAGTCCGCCCGGCCCGCCAATCGCCTCCCGGCTCAGCGTGCTCGAGAACCGCCCCGATCTCGGGCGGAAGCCGCGGCGCCTCACCCCCGAAGACCTTCCTGACGAATCCAAGCCGGGCCAGCTCGACAAGGAGCTCGGCCAGCCATCGGCGGTCGACGCCTCCGACTGACGCGACGAGGGCTTCGAACGGGACCAGCGCCGTCCGTTCCATGAGCACGGCGAGTGGCAGCAAATGCGTCGGAAGCGCGACCTCGGAGTCCAGCTTGGGGTGCCGCAGCCACAGCATTTCGGGGCCGGCCTGGACGGTGTCGGGTGCCTGGACGGGTGGCCAGGGCGCCGGCATGGGAAACCGGGTCGTCACGCGTTCGAATCGGGAGAAGACAAAGGCGGCCCTGCTCCAGTCGAAACGCGGATGCGTGAGCGTACACACGACGTCGCGTGTCAGGTGATGCCGCGCGACCATGAGCGTCAGCGCAGGAAAGGCGGCCCGGAGCCAGCCGAGCTGCTCGGGCGTCAGCGTGTCGTGGGTAAACGACAAACTGTGGCAACCATGACTGGAGTCGACCAGCCTCTCGTCGACCGTTATGCCATACGCCCCGGGAGAACGCGCGATCGCGCTCTGTGTACTCAGATCGAAGAACTGACAGGTGACCGACGGGAGGTAGTCGAGATTCTCGCGAACGAAAGTGATCGCTTCCTGGGCCTCTTCGAATCGGGTCGAAGGGTAGTCGGGGATCAGATTGCACACGCCCCTGATCCCGGCCGCCGTCATCATGCGGAAATTCGCCTCGATGTCGCTTTTCCGGACGCCTTTTCCGATCACCCCGAGGATCCGGTCCACGGGAGACTCCACGCCGCAGACGAGGCACCGGACGCCGGCAGCCGAGAGCTGGTCGAAGAAGTCTTGCGTCAGGACCTCGGGGCGCTCGTTCTTGAGGTAGGAGAAGAAGCGGAGCTGGAGCTTCTCGCGGAGGACCGCTGTCGCGAACCGGCGGTACCAGCGGGGAGGCACCGCCTCGGAAATGAGGTGGAAAGTGGTGGCCGCGTGGCGTGCCAGCAGCTGCTTCAGATCGCCGATCACCTTCTCGACGTCCCGCTCCGACCATCGGCGAGGCCCAGGCGTGTGGAGCTTCGTGTAGTCGCAAAAGGTGCATTTGGCCCAGTAGCAGCCCTTGGTGGCATAAACCGGCAGGACGAGGGGAGGGAAATAGAGCCGCACCTCGGCCGGATCGAAGGTGGGCGACGGCAGGTCATTCGGCGTGACAGGCTCTACGAGCCGGCTCGGGGCCGCTCGCGCCTTCGTGCAGAGATTGGGAAGATCCGAAAGGTCTGTCTCGATCGGCTGCCTTCCCTCGGCGAGGGCCCTTCGTGTCCGGTCTATCAAGAGCTCGAGAGGACGCTCTCCCTCGTGCACGACGATGGCATCGATCGACGGGAGCTGGAGAAGTCGTTCGACCTGGCTCGGAGCCAGGAGGGAGATCTGGGCCCCTCCCAGAACCACCAGGGGCCGGCGGGCGCCGAAACGCCGTTCGATCTCCTTGGCTATGAGGGCCGCCGCGTGCAGCTGCTCCGAGAAGGAAACGCTGATGCCGACCAGGGCGAGCCGTCCTGCCTCGGTGAAGAACTCCTCCTGCTCCTCGAGGAACTCAGCCAGGATCGACCCGCCGGTCGTCTCGTCCCCGGCCGCCTCGACAACCGCGTCGACAGACCTGGCGATTCCGGAAAGGGGCCCGCCATAGACGAGCCCGAGGAGCCCTGCCAACGCTCCGAACGAGGCTTCATCGTCGCCTCGAGTCGCCTCGGCGAGCGCGGCGTGGAAGTCAATCGATTTCGCCGTTCGCCTCAGGGCGGAGTACTCTTCCCGATTCAGGACCGATCGAGAGTTGAGCGCGCAAAACGACTCCTGCAACTTCGCGATTCTCGGCTCCAGACGCCGTGGTTCCAGCAGCCAGCGGACGAACCGGATGTTGCCGTCCCAGGTCGAGACGTTCATCCCGTTGCTGGTCAGGTAGGCATCGAGCACTCCCATCGCCAGATGGGGACCGTTCACCGAGGTCGCCACGAAAGGCGGGTAGACCAGCAGGACGTCCCTGTGGGCGACGCGGTCGTTCATGCGATGGTCACCACGCCAGCTTCCATTCTCCAACGATTCCAAGATCTTCGCGAGGGGCTCGCGGTCGGGTCTCTCTCGGATCGGCTCGACGTCAGAGTTGCACGAGAGCCGTGGCCGACGCCAGGCAGCCGAACTCGAGTCCGGGCCAATCGCACCTGTAATCTCTGCCGAGAGTCAGGTGGGATCCGAAGCACCCTCCCGAGCAGGACCCAAACGCAGCGCAGCTCGAACAGCTCTCCTCCAGGACCCTCGCATGCTCGTCTCGTATGGCGCGGTAGTACCGATCCAGGTCGATCTCCCAAATCCTGAGGATGTTGCCGAGGCTGAAGTGCGGCCTTCGGCCGATCATGAGGCACGTGTAGATGTCGCCGTCGGCATCGATGTGGACAGGCGAGGTGAAGACGCCGTCGGAATCGTTCAGGACGGAACATCTGGGCAGAGGCTGTTCCGGATCGCTTGGTCGCCGCAGGTGCGTCTCCATCAGAACGAACCGGCCTCCGGAGGTTTCGCAACCGGCGAATCTCTTCAGAAGGTCGGCTTCGAGAAGCGTCCAGTCCTCCCCCCCGAGGACGAGGGAGCGGATCTCTCTTCCTCTGCCGAAAGGATAGACCGGGACCAGCCTGATCTCGTCGACGAGGTGCTCCGAGAGCAAGCTCTCGACCAGACGCGGGACTTCCTGGACGTTTTCCTTGTGGCAGAGGATGTTGGCCGCCGTGGGCGCGCCGGTCCGGGCGAAGAACTCAAGGGCTCGTTTCGTGAACGAGAAGGCATTCCGCCGGTGACAGAAAGAATCATGAGTGTCCGGCAGCCCGTAGAACGAGCTTCTGAATTGTACCGGAGGGGCGGACGAGAACAATTCCATAAGGGCCGGAGTCAAACCGAGCCCGGTGCTGATCAGATAGACGTCGAACAGAGATCGCGCCTCCGTGTAGATGGCCGCGAAGTCCTTCTTGAGGAGTGGCTCCCCTCCGCTGAGGATCACTCTCGAAACGTCGAGTGCGTCCTTGATGTTGTGCAGGCTCTCGACGACCTGGTGGGAATCCATCTCCCCGTCCAGGACGTCGCCGCTCTCGGCGACGCAATGACGGCACTGGTAAAGACAACGGTTCGTCAGCATGAAGGTGACGATGGAGCTCGCGATCCGGCAGGCGGGTTGGCGGCGTTCAGGGAGTCTCACCGAGAGGGTCACACAATTTGCTATTCTGCCGTGGGATGGGGGCCGGAGTCAATTTTCAAGCCGAGGATCCCAAGGCAAAGGCAACGTCGCTCCTCGCGGGAGGCGACGAAACGTCGGATAGGCAGCAACGCCTGAGGACGGTGACCGCTCATGCGACCAGAGCGGAGATCCGGGGCCGGCCAAGCACGCCGGGGGCCTGACCGCAAGCCGGCAGAGACACGACGACCGACGCGGTCGATCCGGTGGCGGTGCGCGGCGCACGTCAGATCGCGACGCCGAGCAAGCGCAGTGGTCGCACGACCTGTCGCGCACAGCGGCGAAGCCCCGCAGCGATGTTCGTGCAGCCCGCCAGGCGAGGGTCCACGCCACGTCCGGGGCCCCGCACACCTGCCGCAAGGGGGCCGACATGTCCGCCGAAATCGTCAACGTGATCCGTTCCTGCACGAGGGACTTGAGCAACGCCGCCTCGTGGCACACACTGTCACCTCGGAAGGCCCGGGCGCGGACCGTCGCCGGTGCGGCGCAGATCGAATGGCCCGGGCGAGAACCTCGCAACCGCCCCCAATCAATCCGGGCGAAACACCATGTCTCGTCTCCCGGTCCGGCCGCCCGCCTCCACTACCGATGGATCGGGGTCCAGGCGGCGCGCCGCAGCGGTGCCGTATGCTGCGCAGCCCTTCGCCGCCCCGGATGCGCCGGACGTCCGTACGTCGGCTTGACACGACATCGATCGCGCGCGCATTCTTCACTGAAGATGAACACCGAGCGATTGAAAGACCTCCGCTCCGAAGTGGACCGCATCAACCGGGAACTCCTCGGTCTTCTGTCGGCGCGCGCGATGGTCGTGTCGGAAATTGGGCAGCTGCAGAGCGAGCTGCAGCTCCACTTGTACGATCCGGGCCGGGAAGCCGAAATGCTCGCGTATCTCGCGGCGGAGAACCCGGGTCCGTTCTCGTCGGAGACCATCTGTCATCTCTTCAAGGAAGTATTCAAGGCGTCACTCGATTTGAAGGAGCGCCAGACGGCCGCTCGCTGTCTCTATTCGCGTCACGTCAAGCCGCAGAATACAAAGGTAGTCGCTGGCCCCGTGACCTTTGGAACGGCTCCACTGCTGATAGCCGGCCCGTGCTCGATCGAGAGCGCGGAGCAGATTACGGACACAGCGCGGTTCCTCTCGAGCCGCGGCGTGCGGGTGCTGCGCGGCGGCGCGTACAAGCCGCGCACCAGCCCGTACGGGTTCCAAGGCCTGGGCGTGCCGGCGCTGCGCATCGGGCGTGCTGCCGCCGATGCCCATTTGATGGCCTTCGTTACCGAAGTGGTGGACACCCGCGACGTCGCCGTCGTCGCCGAGTCGGCGCACATGCTCCAGGTCGGCGCCCGCAACGCGCAGAACTTCGCCCTGCTGCGCGAAGTCGGCCGAACGCTCCGCCCCGTGCTCCTGAAGCGTGGCTTGGCCCAGACGGTCGAGGAGTGGCTCAACGCCGCCGAGTACATCCTGGCGCAGGGCAATGACCAGGTCGTCCTCTGCGAGCGGGGCATCCGCACATTCGAGCGGTGGACACGAAACACACTCGACCTGTCCGCAGCCGTTCTCGCCAAGCATGCGACGCACCTTCCGGTCGTGGTAGACGTATCGCACGCCGCAGGGCGACGCGATCTGTTGGCCCCCCTCGCGCGTGCTGCCCTCGCTGCCGGCGTCGATGGCGTTATGGTCGAGGTCCACCCGAACCCGATGGTCGCGCTCTCCGACGCGGAGCAGCAACTCGACTTTGCGGAGTTCGACAGTTTCCTCGAGGCCATCCGAAACTTCCTTCCGGATACGGCCCCGGCGCGATGAGCGCTGGTCGTCTCTACTGAATACTCGAGCCGGACTGAATTCCTGGAGTTCGGGGCGCCGCTCCTGCACCGCACCGGGCGGGGTTCGGCGCCTTCCCTGGACGCGCGGGCATCGGGCCGACCCTCAGATTGACGTTCGTGGGCAGGGCACGACCGGACGACTGGCGGGTCCGGAAGTGGCTCGCCCTGAACCTCGGGCTCAGGCACGACTACTACAGCCCGATGACCGAACAGGACAACCAGACCTCCAACGTCGACCTCGCGGCCGGCAAGATCCTGACGGCCGGCCAGGGAAGACTTTCGCAGAGCGCCGGCGGCGAGGCGGATCGGGGCAACTTCTCGCCCCGCATCGGGTTTGCCGCGACGCTGGGTAGCGACACGGTCGTGCGGGGCGGCTATGTTCTCCCGTTCTCTCCGCCCTTCGTCGGAACGCCCCTCGCGTTCCGCAACCCGGCGCCGGGCCCAGCGCACCTGACGGCCTCGACACAGCCAGTTCCGATGACGCCGCCGGCATCAACCTCCTCCCGGTGGCCGGAAGCGAGCCGCGAAGGGTCACTCACGATGGAGTGCTCCGGCATGGCATTGCCTGGACGCGTGATGACAAACGTGGCGCTTCATCACCTCCAAGGCGCGGCGATACTTCCCCGAGCAATACTTGACGTCGCTCGACACGACGGGTTGCCCGGTGGCGGCCTTCCTGCTATCGTTCCCTCGATCGTTGACGTGTAGGACATCGAAGATGCCGGGACCAACCGTGGCCGTGACGACGGAGCGACTCGAGAACATCGCCATGGTGCGCCT
>Ga0315283_10001566_pt1 | contig 18458 bp, 10 predicted proteins | sample YL17G09_0_MG_FD_204541 | JGI IMG/M metagenome (GOLD analysis project Ga0315283, IMG submission 204541) | Sediment microbial communities from Yellowstone Lake, YNP, Wyoming, USA - YL17G09_0 | ecosystem: Environmental > Aquatic > Freshwater > Lake > Sediment | place: USA: Wyoming | collected... | reverse complement strand
ACAGGAATAATCGAGGAGAAAGTTGTTAAGCTCTTGAAACGGAACGATGCAAAAGACGTTGATGCCGTATTGGACGCTTCGTTCATAAAGGCCTGGAGCACGCGACATCCAATGGATAACAAGAAAGGCTACTCCGACATGGAAGCCAGAGTCGGAAGGGCAGGCAGAACCTTCGGCTTAGGCTACAAACTTCACTTAGCCATCGATTCGAAGAGCATGCTTCCTTTGACCTGCGTTTTTGCTTCTGCCAACCAGAACGAGAAGAAACACTCATTGAACATGCTGGAGAAGACCAAGCAGATTCTCAAACGGGGTGCAGCCACATTGAGAAGCGTGATAGCCGACAGCCAATACAGTGACAGCAAAATCAGAGAGGCCGTTGACGAAACAGTGATTCCTTATCCGGCAAACCAGAAACGCACCGTCAAAGGCCTCCTCAGAGTCGACAAGAAGTTCAGAACCTACGGGCCAGAACATCAGAAACGGGAGTATCACAAGAGGCCCACATAGAGGCGGTCTACAGTTTCCTCAAGACAGAGTACAGTTTGGCCATAAACAAGGTCAGAGACCTAAGAAACGTCGCCTCGTACGCCCTCTACAGCATACTGTGCCTGGTCCTAAACAGAGAAGCAGCAGAAAACATCAAAAGACCAGACAAAGCAGTCTCACCAACCTACTTCAACACCTAATAAAGGGACAAGACAGCGCGCTCAGTCACGTCAAGACATATTCTTTTCCTTGTTCAATGCTTTGGATGTTGCTGCAGTAAGATTTGAACAGTTCTTGGTTTTCTGTGTGGACCGGAAACGCTTGCTTAGGCTGAAGATAGCTCACCATTTCAACCAGTTGATCTTTGGCCATGTGTCCCGACGCGTGGAGTTGATGAAAGTGCATTTTGAAGTGGTCTATCCAGTTATGCATTACCTGGTCCTCAAGGTCTTCTTCGCTGAAGGGCTCGCTCATGCTGTGCACGAAGTGGCTGCGCGGTTCGGGACTAATATCTATTAATTCTGCAAACTGCGTGAAATCCAGGTCCATAATGAGATTCTCCTGGTTCTTGCTGATGTATTCGTGTGTTACGATTTTGTCCATGAATTTTCTTTCCCAGACAAAATAGTCGATTTCATCAAAAACCCCAGATTTCTTCCTCTTAAAATAAACTGCAATATTTTCGTCCTTAAGCGGGTCTGGCAAATCTAGGTGTTCATCAGCATGGAGTTTGGTTAGCAGATGTGCCGTTTTTGGAGTTATGACAAGTCTTCTGTTGTTCTTCTGTGCCACTTTGTAGAAACTGTTGAACCGGTCGATGTCTCGACTGGCGCGCATTGCAAACACTGCTTTGTCCGTTGAACTGACAATTTTGTCACATTCGTGTTTGACTTGGGGTTCTGAAAAGTTTTGTCGTTTTTCTTTCACAGCCATCCTTGTTCCTTCGCAGATAAGGGCGATTGGTTCAGCATTTTTTGCCTTCTCGATAAATTCTTCTGTAAGATCTTTTCGGGGTCCGTGCCTTCTCAGGTCTCCAGTGTAAACAACTGTTCCTTCGGAAGTATGAATAATGAAGCCGTATGCTGCCGGAATGGAATGATCTACGTGAACCGGTTCGACTGTTATACTGTCAATTTTGATTTTATGCCCCGTTCGGAATCTGTTGCAAGTGTGTTCGCCATATTTGCAGAAGGGGCTTGTCTCTTCCATAGATTCCATAAACAGTTTGGTTCCCACGCCTAAGAACACGGGGATTTCTGGGTCCAAAAACTGAATGTGAGCCACATGATCAAAGTGGGCATGCGACAGAAAAACGGCGTCGACTTCAGGCTCTCTATACGGGAGACCGGTTGAAGCGAGCATTTCCTTAGAATACAAACCATCTATCCGTGGCAACAAGCCAAACGCAAAATAGTCACCTAAACCATTGATTGACCTCGGCGTAAGCCAACCCGTGAAATAGTCTGAGCCGAAAGTGAAGGATTGGCCGAAATCAAGCAGGATTCTGGTTTTCTTGTCTTCCAAAAGTATCTTGTTACCGCCAATCTCATTCACTCCTCCGTAAAAAGTCAACTGTACCATAGGACCCGCTTCTTACTACCCACATTAGGTGAGCCGCCAATTAGAATCTTCTGAACTTCACGTACGTGTTAAGAACGCGTGCGCATACAGAAAATAAAAATAGTCGAGAAATCACAAGCTATTGTTATTCTACAAAAAATCAGAAAGCTCTTGCAGAACAAGAATAGGGATACCTTTGCGGGGTTGCCCTAGCCTGGTATTGTAACTTAGGAAGTATACCCTAACGCTTATATTTGCGTTTTCCCTATATAATCTTCAGAGTAATCATGAAAGTTTGGGAAGAATTTCTGAAGCTTGAGGAGTGGCACAGCAGCTACAGCAGCGTTGACACGACTCTGCGGCACTATGCGAGGAAGGGTCGCAGTGAAGGCACACGGGAAAACGTTTGCGTTACGCTGATGCAGTTCTGCAAGCATTGTGGCCTTGATCCAGATGCCCTCGTCGCTCTAGAGCCAAAAGAAGCTTCTCGACTCTGCCAAGATTTCACCGACGGTCTCAAGGAGAGAGGCTGTAGCATACGCTACGTCAACGTCAGTCAGGCGTATCTCCGGACTTTTTTCGGGGAGAACGGCTACGAAAATGAAAGGAGGCTGAGAGTTGAACGTTATCATCAGCCTGCGCGTTACAGGAAAAAGCCAGAGTACGTGCCAGATGCCGAAGAGATCTATCGAATGGGCTACGCTGCCGGCTCGACCAAGAACAGGGCCATGATCTTCATGCTCTATTCGTCTGGTCTCCGTAACTCGACATTAAGGGCTGTTCTCTACGGAGATTTAAGGAAAGACCTGGAGTCGGGGCTGAAGGTTGTCAGGGTTCCTGTCTATCCTGAGATGAAAAAGGTTGACCCTGATGCTTGTAAGGGTGAAATTCCGTACTACACGTTCGTTGATGAGGAGACGGTTAAGGCACTGAAACAGTATTTGGACGAGAGGAAAGGTATCCTCGGGAAGTTGGTGGACGGCGACCCTCTCTTCTGTTCGGACAGCAACCAGGTAGCTCGTGAGGAGCAGCGGTATACGCCTGTGTCAAAGAACGGTTTGGACCGTATGGTTAAGAGGGCTGCTAGACAAGCCGGTGTTCAGCAGTGGCAGGATGTCACTCCGAAATCATTGAGGAAGGCTTTCGAGTCGGTTCTAAGAAACAACAGGCTCGACCCCAAAGACCAGGAATTCCTCATGGGACACATCCTGCCGGGTATACAAGATCCCTACTATGACTCTTCCAAGACTGAAGACCTGAGAACCAAATACTCCGCAGCAAAATTCTTCAAAACTGAAACAACAGACAAACTGGAAATGGTCAAGACCTTCGCACGATCCTTAGGAATCGACAAAATAGAAGTGAAAATTCAGAAACTCAGAGAACAGCACAGCGGACTGGACGAGATGGAAGCTTTGGGAAGAATAATGAGGCAAGAATTAGGCATCAAGCCCATCGAGACAAAGATGGTGAAGCAACGCGGTCCCGAGGAAGTAGATGGCTGCGGGAATGGTAACTGCAGGAAATGTGAAACAAAAATTGTTCCAGAGAATGAGCTTGTCCCGCATTTGGACGAAGGATGGGACATGGTTAAGGAACTGAAAAGCGGAAAAATAGTGATAAAAAGAGACCTGCAGTTAGAAAGTCCTACTTAGAGCTTTTAGAATATTCGAATGCCAATTACCGATCTCGCGTTGTCGTTCGCATGTACTGAGGTTTTCTACACATGCTCTCCGAAGTGTCGGGCTACTGTGCTGACGTCTTTTATGTCGATATCCCCGTCGCCGTTGATGTCAAAGTTCGGGTTATATTCGGGGCTTGGACTGCTGACGCCGAAAAGCCTGGCTACTGCTGAAACGTCTCGAATATCAACGTCGCCGTCAGGCCAACCATCAGGACCAGTAATGTCGCCAACCAGTGATACTATGACCCAGCCGCCCGTGAGATTGTTGTCTCCCGTGTCTGTTTCGACCGGAACAGTGTCCGCGACTGCTTTTATGGTGTGGTTGCCATAAGCAAAACCAGAAGTGTTCCAAGTACACATTAGGGTTGTAGAGTTGCCGCTGGTAAGGGTGATGGTTTGAGACGTAATGGAAGTCGAGTTAGCGTAGACAGTAACGTTGAAGGTTTCTGTGAAGTTGCCTTTGTTCAAAATGCTCACGTCCATCTTTACGGTTAATCCTTGTCCCACAACGGTTTTGGAAGGTATGAGGTCGGTTATTGCCACGTCATGAGGTAGAACGTAGACTATGCCACCTAAAGCTATGTGAGGTATGGGTTGGGAGTCGGACATCCACGTGTCAATCAGGCTCAGAGTCGAGGTTCCAAGCTGTTTGACCTCAAACGCTACTATTGCCAACGTCCCGTTTCCATTAACTCCTGGACTACCACCTAAAAGGGCACAGGTTACCCAAGCAACACCGTGAGTTGAATTGTAGTTGTCGGTGAAATTGATGACGGCAAAATAGGTTGATCCGCCTTGTTTGAGAAAGGATCCTTCCACAAGGTTTGTTCCATTTAGTTTCGCCGACGAATAGTAGAGTTTAAACTCCCAGCCAGCTAGATCGATAACGTCTGAGATTGTAATGTTTACAGAAAAGGTATCACCAACGGAAGTCACGACAGCTGGAGGATCAACATATAAGGTTGCTATCGCTTTGGCGCTTAGTGGAAAAGCAGGAATTAATAGAAATATGAGTGTTGTCACGCAGACTTTTTTATCCATTTTATCCATCTCAACTACCCCATAACAAATAAAGGGCGGTTGAAGCTAGCTTCATTGGTTTTCTATGGTATGGTTCTACCGTAGTTCCTGGCAACCAAGACGAGGTCGCGAACGTTGATTTTGTCGTCCCGGGTGAGGTCTGCCCGCAGGTCCCAGTTAGGTTCGCCTGTTGTAGATCCAAATGCTCTAGCAACTATTCTTAAGTCGAATACGTTAACTATTGCATTACTGTCTAAGTCACCTGGTATCGGCATGTAAACGTAATGTAACAATGGATCGGTTATATCATGGGGAACCGTCACTCCCTGATCTGTTTTCAGGATACTGAGGTCAAAATGCAGGTCGCATTCGAGAGGCACACACCCTTGGTACCAAACGTCACATTCCATTGGAACCATGAAGGCAATTGTTGCGAGTGTTCCGCTGCCGTTGGTTGAAGGTGCCGGCGCCTGCGATTCCACGGATAGCCATATGAGCCCTGCAGCGTCATCTATGATTTGTTTAGTGATGCGGTACGGCGGATTGAAGAAGGGGCCCACGGTAAATCTTCTTGCGTCTAAGAGAGATGTGTTGTAGCTCAGCTGAAACTCGAAACTGTAAAGATTAACGATGTCAGCGACAGTTATGTTAATGGTGAACTCTTCGCCTAAGGTTGTAGCCGTGTATGTCGATGGTTCTACTTCAAGCCTTGGCCTAGTGGCGTAACACAGATATTCGCCGTCATAAGTATCGTGTGTGATCGAGTTGGCTTCTGGATCGCTAAGTTCAGTTTCTACAAGATCTAAACTTGACGTGACATTATTGGGATAGATAGGATCATATGTGGTCTTGAAGGTAAGCTTCACGAGTGTTGCACTGCCGTTGAATGATGGAGCTGGGTTAAGCGCTGCCACGGCAAGCCAGTATCTACCCAAATCTTCTCTTGTGTCATTCATGCCGGCGAAGTAGTTGGTTTCCCATGCTGATGGCGGAGTAATGTCAACTTTTGTAAGATCAAGCAGAGTACTGTTCCAGTTTAGCTTGAATTCGAACCCGTAAAGGTTTTCAGCGTTGGCGATTTCAACACCTACAGTAAAGGTCGTGCCATAGTTTGGTGTCCAGTATTCCACTAGCGATGGTGCCACATATATTGTGACGTTAGCAAGGAAGGTGTGCAAGACATCTGCGAGATAGTTAACCCCGAGGTTAAGAGCTTCACCAGCTCTGTCCTTGAACACAGCGTTATTCCAGTTATAGTTTTGGTCCATCCACACGCATGTTGAGTCTCCGTGCACGTCAAACGTAGTGTCATAGGCAAGCTCACATGCGGCATCGTAAGCAGAAACAAGGTCAAGACCACCGTCAAAAACAAGGTATGTATTGAATTCATCAGCGTAATTACTTGTTTTTTGGTTTACATAATCTTCATAATCACTATGGTGAACTTCTGGACCCCAATCTGTTCCGGTAGCCATCACGTGCCCGAACACAGTTACATCGCTGATGTAGTGGCTCATTATTCCAAGCGTCTTGACAGCCGTTGCGACATCGCCAGATTTGATGTAGTTTAAGGCTTCGTTGTACTCGGCTTGTGCCCGAATTGCAGAGGCGTCGTCTTGTAAGCTTCCAGTAGACTGGTAGTATATGTGATGAAGCGCGGTGTCACCTATGCCATCAGGGGCTCCAGAGTTATCAGGAAGTTCTGTTCCATACAAATAATTGGCCAAGTTGTCGATGATATATTGTTTCTCAGCAGGCGGCAGCCAATCTAATGCATGCTGTGCAATCCAATCATGCGTACCATAGGTTGGATACGCTGGATCCGTGGAAAATCCACCATTACTCCAACCTCCAACTGGTTTTACATTTAGTATTGTGTGCAACATGGCCATTAGAAGTACTGTCAGCATTATTCCAGAAAATATTCTCTTCAGCAATCTCCTCTCCCCAAAATCTTTGTAGCCTAATCTTCTAGATAACACTTGTGGAGAAATCTTCTATGGGTAGTGCTCGCCGAAATGTCTTGCTGCACTGCTTACGTCGAATATGTCGATTATTTCGTCATCATTCAGGTCTGCAATGGGACTCCAGCCTGGGTCTCCAGGGTTCTTGCCGAATCTCATGGCCACGTAGGCAATGTCTTTTATGTCAACTTCGCCATCGCCGTTGATGTCTCCGGGAATGCCAACGTAGACTATTCCATCTGTATAGGCATTGTCTGAAATGCCAGTTTCTCCTGAAACATTGTCTGCGACCGCTCTGACAGTATAGTTACCATATGCAAAGCCAGTAGTGTTCCAGCGCAGATTGAGAACCACAGATTGCCGACTCTCTAGAGTGACGTTCGAGAAAGTGCCAACCAACGTGTCATTAGCGATGACTTGCACGTTGAAAGACTCAGTCTGATTTCCATAGTTCATCACAAACGTGCTAATGTTCAGCGAAAAGCGTAGGCCGACAATTGTTTTCAGCGGAACCACCAGGTCGAACGAGTAGATTCTGCCAATGTACGTTATGCCGAGGTCATGGTCGCCCCAGGGATAGGGTTTCATTAGCGGGTAGTTATCCCTGTTTGCCGAGTCTATCTCGTATGCTGAATCTCCTATGCCATCGCTCCCAGTCTCATTCTGCAAGACCCCTCTGAAAACGTCCCTACCAGAATAATCACTCCAATAGTTGCCTCCAGAAGAATAGCTGCCATTCCAAGCGACTGAGGAGTTGATCACATAAGCTTGGAGTGTGTTGTTGACGAAGCTGTTGCCTACGACCAAGCTGTTTATTGAATCGACAAACCGCAAGCCACCAGCATTTCCAACCACTTCGTTTTGGATTACGTTGATTGCCACAGCATCCTCTATGAACAAACCGCAGCTGTCACTGCGGCCTATTCTGTTTCTTAGAACGTCGCAATTTGAACTGTTCCAAATGCAAATGGCTTGGTGACCAAATGGAAAACCGTTATCGGTCAAGTTGTTCTGCAGAATGCTGATGTTTGACGACCAATCGACTCGTATGCCGCAATCAATATTCGCATCTATTCTGTTGTTCGCAATCGTGCTATTTGAAGAGACACCAACATAGATACCGATGTTGTTTTCAGCAATGTAATTGCCTGAGATCGTGCTGTCCTCTGAAGAGTCGCCGTATTCGCCATTTCTAATGCCATCCCCCATGTTGTGAGTTATGTTATTTCCCATTATGACGTTGTGACTTGAATGCAAAAAGAGCATCATCCCCCAGCAGTTCTCCGTCAGATTGTTTCCAATGACATTGCAGTAGCTGGAGTTCCAGAGATAAATTCCGTATTCAAAAGACTTGACAGTAACGTTTTCAATCGTGACATTGCTTCTTCCAGAAAGACTCACCCCCACACCGTTTCCTCCTCCTTCAAAACTGAAGCCTTCCCCTTCCAACGTCACATTGTCTCTCTCAACGACTATGCCACTAGCAACACTTGAGATGTCTCCAGTCAACGTGTAGATGTCTCCCATTCGTCTTATTGGAGCACCTGAAGGGTCAACGCTCCCATCAGCTCTAATGTAGATAGTCTGATTCTCAAACGAAACGTATGGTCTTATCAACGGATAGTTGTCCTGATTGTTTGCATTTATGACAAAAGGCAAGTCTCCAATGTTGTCGCTTCCAGTCTCGTTCTGATATTGACCGCAATAGATGTCTGCACTAATGTAGTCACTCCAGTAGTTGCCGCCAGAAGGATACCCATAATTCCACGTGTTGTTATCGCCCCCGTCACATACATCAGCCCTGCAGTTCATGAAATTGTTGTGATAGATCATGAGGTTGTCGCTAAGTCCATGGTAATCAAAGATCCCATACTCATTGCAGAAAAAGTCGTTGCGCGTTATGTAGTCACCTAACACGCAGCCTTCTAACCATACACCCATTTCGCAACCGAGAAAGGAATTGTGCGTCAAACTATTTCCAGTAGATTCGCCCAAGTAAATCCCAATGGAACTAGCCCCAATAATATTGTCCACTATGACATTTCCATTGGACCACACCAAGAAGATTCCAAACCCATTGTTTGTTATGTTACACCGAACTATGCTGTTGTTTGAAGAGTGACTGAGCCTTATGCCTTGACTGAAGGTGATTTGGGCATTCTGGACTGTCACGTTTGTTCTTCCGGACAGATCTACTCCTGCTTCTTGAAGCGTGTAGCCTACCCCATCAACCACAATGTTGTCCCTCTCAATCACAATCAAGTCATGAATGTTGCCAGTCAAAGTGTAAGTTACATTATCAACAGTTGAGATAGGTGCATCTGGAGGGTCTATGCTTCCGTCAGCCCGTATGTAAATGGTTCCGCTTGCTTTTGTCCTCTGAACGTTAGAAGCCACGCTTAACGTGCCAACGAGAAGAGTCAAGGCCAATGCCAGAACAAGTTCTCGGTTCAAGTCACATCACCTATCATTTTCCTGTTTACTCGGAATTCTTCTCTGTATGAACACGACAGCAAGCATCGTGAAAAGCATAAAGAGGGGCAGAACAAGGAACGATGGAAACTCTGGAATTACATGTAGCATCATGAGTGGGTAATTGTCTGTGTTGTTTGCATCAATAACGTATGGAGTGTCTCCTATTCCATTACTGTTAGCATCTGTTCCATTATAGTCGCTCCAAAAGTTGCCGCCAGAATGGTAACCATAATCCCAAACATTCGTATATCCAGGCGTGCCGATAAACATCTGCTGAGTGTTGTTTACGAAGTTGTTATGATAAATTACGTTGTTAGAGGAATACCAGAGATAAATGCCATCCTCGTTGTTTTCTGTTACGTTGTTTCCAACTACGCTGTTGTTAGAAGAGTAACAGAGCCAGATGCCTTGCCAGTTGTTTGCTACGTTGTTTCCAGTTATTTTTGTGTTTGTTGTGTTCCACAGCTCTATGCCAATACTTGTGTGGGAGAGGTTAAGGTTTTCCACGTTCATGTCGTCGCAGTCTATTACTATTACCTGCCCTGCGTTTTCAATCTTAACGCCTGACACACCCTCAAAGCAAACGAGAGGTTTACCATTCACAAAATTGTCCTCAACAACATTCCCATAAGAATACCATACCACTAGACCGTCATTGGCAAACATGTTTCCAACTATTCTGTTGTTAGAAGAAGATTCGAGATAGATACCATAGTTTGACAAGCTTATGTTGTTTCCAACTATGCTGTTGTTGTTAGAAGATGAGTCGAGCCAGATGCCACCATACTCGTTGTTTGTTATGTTGTTTCCAACAATACTGTTGCTGAAGGAATTATCGAGGTAGATGCCATAGAGGAATGCTTTGATTGTCATATTTTGGATTGTTACGTTGCTTCTTAGAAACAGGTCTATTCCTTTTCCCCATCCCCATGTTGCTTGAAGCGTGTAGCCTGCTCCATCAACTACAATGTTATCCCTCTCAACAACTATGCCACCAGTATCGCTGGCAACGTTATCAGTCAAGGAGTAAGTGACATTGTCAATGCTTGAAATTTGTGCTGCTGGAGGGTCTATGCTTCCGTCAGCCCTGATGTAAATGGTTCCGCTTGCCTTAACCACTGGAACATTCAATACCACACCATACACGGCCACAAACAACAGTAAAACCCAAACACCAGAAACCAAGTCTACCCTTCTCCTACCCATCTGCTCCCTCCATCCTTCTTCGATAAACTGTGACTGCTATTAGAGTTGCTATCGTGAATAACGGTAGAACGAGGAATGATGGAAACTCTGGAACTACTGGGTAGTTGTCTATGTTGTTTTCATCAATAACATAAGGGTGATCCCAGATTCCGTCGCTTCCAGTTTGGTTTTGGTATTGACCGCTAAACTGGTCCACATCTGTGTAGTCACTCCAGTAATTTCCGCCGGATGGATAGTCACTGTCCCAAACGTTCACGTTGGTAATAACGAGATCGACATTGTTCTGATTGTTTGTGAAGAAGTTATGGTAAATGGTATTGTCTGAGGAATTTTGGAGCGCGATACCCCAGTTGTTTGCTGTTATGGTATTTCCAACGATACTATTGTGGTTTGTAATCTGGGAGGAAGAAAAAGGAGAAGAAAGGAAGAATCCATAGTTGTTGTTTGCTATTATGTTATCAGATATAGTGTTATCTGAAGACCCGGCAAGGAGATGCATGCCAGTGTGACATGTTGCTATTCTGTTCTTAGATATATCATTGTCTGTGCTGGAGTATACATAAATGCCATCTTGCTCATTGTTTGTTATGATATTCTCGACTATGTTGTTGTGAGTTGACCAATCTCCCAGCCATATGCCAAGCCGGTTGTTTGTTATGTTGTTCCCAACTAGATTGTTGTCGGAACAAAGATATAGTTGAACGCCTACATCACCATTCTCTGTTATGTCATTTCCACTTATGCTGTTATAGTCTGAATCCGAGAGGCGGATACCACTATCATTGTTGAATGCAATTCTGTTTCCAGTTATAGAAGTGTTTGAAGCTCCAGAATACAGACCCGTCCACCCAAAGCGGATACCAGACCCGCTGTTGTTTGTCACATGGTTACCATGAATACTGCAGCCTTTTGAAGAATCATAAAGCCAAATGCCTTCCCCATTGTTTGCCGTTATATCGTTTCCATATACGGCGTTGTTTGTAGACCTTTTCAACTCGATTCCAAGAAAGAATTTTTTGATAACTACATTCAGAATTGTTACATTACTTCTTCCTGACAGAGCTATCCCTGTTCCGATTCCTGTTCCTTGAATAGTGTAGTCTGCTCCATCAATCACAACATTGTCTCTCTCAATCACAATTCCATCAGCATCACTGGCAATGTTGCCAGTCAGAATGTAGGTAACATTATCCCCTGTGGAAATCGGAGCTGTTGGCGGGTCTATACTTCCGTCAGTCCGTATGTAAATGGTTCCAGACGCTTCAACCCTCTGAACCGCAAATGACAAGCCTAACGTGCCAATGAGAGTAATCACGAAAAACGCTGTTAAGACAAGTTTTCTGCTCATCCTACATCGCGTCACTTATCTTGTTCTTTCTTGTGTAGACCATGACTGCCAGTAATGTTACCATCATAAATAATGGCAAGATGAAGAATATTGAAAACTCGGGTATTATGTTCATGAGCGGGTAATGGTCTGTGTTGTTTGTATCAATGATGTATGAAGTATCGCCTATGCCATCATGGTTTGCATCCGTTCCATTGTAGTCGCTCCAGTAGTTTCCGCCAGAAGGATAACCATCATCCCAGATGTTAATTGAAGGAACGAACATCGGAAGTTCCCATGAACTGTCCTGAACTTGTTGGTCATTTTGTATGAAATTGTTACGGCAAATGCTGTTGCTTGAGGAAGACGTGAGATAGATGCCGTGCGCGTTGTTCGCTATATTGTTTCCGCTAACACTGTTGTCGCTTGAGTAATTCTGGATATCGATCCCATAGCTGGGGTTCGCTGTTATGTTGTTTCCGCCAACACTGTTGTTTGAGCAACTCGAGATACCGATGCCGCCCCAGTTGTTCGATATGCTGTTTCCGCTAACAGTATTGTTGTTTGAAAAATTGGAGAGGTGTATCCCATAGACGCCGTTCGCTGTTATGTTGTTTCCGCTAACGCTGTTGTTTGAGGAAGAGCCGAGCGAGATACCAGCCGCGTTGTTCGCTATGTTGTTTTCGACTATGCTGTTGTTTGAAGACGCATACAGTGAAATGCCATAGGTAAATTTCTCGACATCTGTGTTTTTGATGGTTACGCCGCTTCTTCCTGACAGCGTTATTCCATCTCCGCCTCCTGTGCCTTGAACGGTGTATCCCGCTCCATCAAGTATTATGTCGCTTCTCAGCACTACAATCCCATGAGAATCGCTGGTAATGTTACCCGTCAAGGTGTAAGTAACATTATCAACGGTTGAAATAGGAGCTGTTGGCGGGTCTATACTTCCGTCAGTCCGTATGTAAATGGTTCCAGATGCTTCAACCCTCTGAACCTTAAATGATAAGCCTAACATGTCTATGAGAATGATTATCAACGCTACTGCGAGTTTTCTATTCATGACTATCCGTCTCCGGTGTTGTGCCTTCAGTTGATGCTTTCCTTCTGCGCAATACCAAGAATACTGCCGCTGCAACTATCACCACTGCTACTACGATGTATATGAGGGTCGGGTCAATCGGAAAACCATGCGCAGTTTGCCACATGTTTGTCTCCGTTGCCTTCCCAGTTCCAGTCACAGTGCCTGAAGTCGTGGATGCCTCTACTATGACCCCTGTCTGTTTGTCCCAGTAATAGGTGAGCTGCGTTCCATACTGCGAGAAGCTCGCGTAGATGACTGTTCTGCTTGCTCCCGCATAAGAGCCTGCAGTCTCACCAGCTATTGTTACGTTGCCATATCCGCTCATGTAGACGACATCTCCAACTGTAAGGTTAGCAGGAATGACAAACCCAGAAAGTCCAAAAGCCTGACCGCCAGCCACAACATCCACGGGCACGGTTGCATTCTGTTCGGTTCCGTCAGACATGTGCATCGTCACCCGCACAGTAGCGTTTGTTCCTTCAACGCTTAGAAACTCTACTTTTAACCACTCTGGATACGCTGTTCCAGAAGGCCAACCCGAAATCGTGTAAGTGCATTTTATCCAATCGTCAGTCTTAACACCGGTCCGTACTTCTGGAGGAGTTAGAGAAGCTGCAACCGCTACAAATATGGTTCTTTGGTTATTTGCTAACAGTATTTCGCCAAGCATTGGCTGAGCAAAAGCGGTTACATTGAATGCTCCCTCTATGGTAGGCGCCCAAGAGTACATGATTGTGTGAAAGGAACCGGGGTCTAATGTGGAAATTGTTGCAGAGTTAACGATGGTGTTGTTTATGAATAGGGAAAAAGTCACGTTCTGCTCGATGTTGATTCCATTGTTTGTAACGACTGCTTCAATCAATGTTGAATTGTCGAATGGTAAATGTGTTGAAGCTGTTAGGTCTACATTCAGCTCGTGTAAGCCAGGACCTGAAGGCCACGGGTTCATGAGTGAATAGCGGTCTGAAGGATAGGGATAACAGAGTCTATAGTCTCTGATTCCATCACTTCCAGTCTCATTCTGATAGGGACCCCTAAACAAGTCTGCGCCGCCGATATCACTCCAATAATTGCCGCCAGAGGGATAACCATCATCCCAAACATTTACACACTCATAGCTGACCTCAGGAAAACTATTATTTGCGAAATCATTATGGTAAATAGAGTTGTTTGAAGAATTACGGAGTGTGATTCCACAACCGCTGTCTGCTATTTTGTTGTAGCATAGTTTATTGTCAGACGAATTCTGAAGACAGAGGCCATATTGGTTGTTTGTCATGTTGTTGTCTCTTATGATTGAATTGTTTGTATATGCCAGTAGAACCCCTTGTCTGTTGTTTGTTAGTATTAGACCTTCAGCCGTTACATTGATGCAGTTTACGAGTGCTAAATATCCAGCTTGTGGGCACGTTGCGGGGTTTACTGCGATGTTTGTTTGGTTTGCCAGATAGTAGACACGCTTTCCATCGACAAGATTTGAAACATCAATAGAATGTGTGAAATCGCTCAGCATAGAACCAAAAACGCCAAAATTGTAGGTGCTACCGTTCATTATGTTTTCAGAAATTGTGCAATTTGAAGAATCTTCGAGCTCGATGCCATACCCGTAATCTAGTATATAGTTTCCGGAAATAATGTTGTGCGAAGAAGCCACTTGACGGATGCCCTCAGTAACCCCGCCTTCAACCACGGGGCCGGATGCTGTCATGTTATTCTTAGAAACAACATTGTAACTTCCGCCCAACCACCAAACACCACGACTATTATTTGATAGAGTGTTTCCAGAAATGACATTGTTTGAAGAATTGCCAAGATAAATAGGATAAGTACTCCCTGTTATGATATTTCCTGAAATAACATTACTGTTCATTTGATCTCCAAACTGGAGCGCGCCGTACTTGTTATTTGCGAAATCGTTTCCAGAAATGATGTTGTTCGAAGAGCCTTCTGCGATAATGCCATATTCATTGTCTGCAAAGTTGTTTCCAGAAAACTCATTATTTGAAGAATTTTCTAGAATGACACCGAAGCGATTTTCTATTATTTTGTTGTTCTTCAAGAAGGCACCATTATAGTTTTTTATGTTTATGCCACCGTTCCACGGTCCATGGCCATTTCTTATCGTAAAGTTTTGGATTGAGACATTATTCGCCGTTATATCCACCACATTACCAGTTCCACCACCATCAATAACAGTTGTAGAAGGATCTTCTCCAACAAGCGAAACGTTCTTGGTTGCAACAACATTTTCGTAGTATATTCCAGCTTCAACGAAAACCGTGTCTCCCACATTGACCGCGTTTATAGCCGCTTGTATAGTTGGATAATCATCAGGAACAATTATCGTTATAGGTTCTGCCTTAGCTGGTTGAACGTTAACAGCCACGCTTGACATGCCAACGAGAAGCATCAAGGCCAACATCAAAACAAGTTTTCGGTTCATATCGCATCATTCGTTACATTAACTGTTTTCAGTCTTATGATTTGTGGAAAAATCTCCTATGCAGGCCGCACGGGTTATGAGTATGTTTTCCCAAAGTTCTTGGCTACAAGGGCTATGTCTTTCAAGTCTATTGTGGCGTCTTCATTCTGGTCTACTATAGGATTCCATCTTGGATGGCCCGGATAAGACCCGAAGGCCATTGCAGCTGTTGCAACGTCTTTCATGTCCACTTCGCCGTCCCTGTTAATGTCACCCGGAGAAGCTGCAATCCAAGGAGTCATCAACGGATAATCGTCTACGTTGTTTTCAGCAATAGGGTTAGGCGTATCGCCAATACCGTCACTTCCAATTATGTTCTGATAAGAACCGGTGAACAAGTCAACGCCAATATAGCCGCTCCAGTAGTTTCCGCCAGAAGGATAGCCGTTGTCCCAGACGTTCTCCAATGATTCCCAAAATCCCGCGTGATTCGTGTTGTTGATGAAATTGTTATGGTAGATTGTGTTGTTTGAAGAAGCGACAAGCCAGATACCATCGTAGTTGGAAGTTATGTTGTTTCCTGAGATGGTATTGTTGTCTGAAGAATAGTAAAGCGAGATGCCCTCCGTATTATTCGCGATGTTGTTATGAGAAATAGTGTTTTCGTAAGATTGGTCAAGACTTATGCCGGTTCCATAGGGATTTGTTATGTCGTTTTCGCAAATATCATTGTCCCACGACTGCTTAAGAGAAACTCCGTTGCTGTTATTTGCTTCGTTGTTTCCAGAAACAGTATTGTTGAAAGAGTGTTCAAGCTGGACTCCGTATCGGTTTTCTGTCAAGTTGTTTTTGCAGATTGTCACATTGTTGCTGTAGGCAATGAAGATCCCTTGATAGTTGTTCTTCAGGTTGAGTCCTTCTGCCCTGATATTTGTCGAGTTTATGATCGCCACGTATCCTGCGTCTGATGGAATTTCACCGTTTTGTCTGTTGACCCAATAGTAAATGGGTTTTCCATCAACGGAGTTTGATGCATCTATGTCCTGAAAATAGTAAGAGTATACATTTTCCATTCCGAAATTGTACATGTATCCAGAAATGCTGTTGTTTCTGAGTAGATTAGAGTAATATGGGTAGGATATCAGAATTCCATAACCGATACGACCAGTTTCATTGCTCCCCTCGAACATTATGGGGCCATGAGTTACGTTATTCCCGATTAGCGAGTTGACCTGGGATCCTTGGAGTATAATCCCGTAAAAATTCTCTGCTAGATTGTTGTCTGTTATGTTGTTAAAACTTGAATCCGCTAGCTTCACGCCTTCGCCGTTTTGTTCGATATTATTCTTGAATATCAAGTTGTTGAAAGACCTATAAAGAGAAACACCAGTGGACTCCTCGATTAGCGCGTGTGCGCGCGCGAATATTACGCCCCTCCAAGGTCCTGAATATGTTATGTTGTTTTTCAATATTGTGTTGTTTGAGCTGTGACTGAACGATATACCAGATCCCCAATTTTCTATGTTGTTTTCGATTATCGTGTTGTTTGAAGAATCACTTTGTAACTCGCCAGGTTGTATGACTCCTTCCATTCTAATGGCATGCTGACATTGTGTTACATTATTTTGGATGATAGTGTTGTTTGATGAGCGGTAGAGTTCAATGCCGCTATACACGAGCCTGATGCCTCCTTCCCACTCTATCGACCCTATGTAGTTTTGACTTATCGTGTTGTTTGAAGATTCAGTTAACATAATGTTGTAATTGTCGTTTGCTATCATCACGTTGTTGCTGATCACATTGTTGGTGGAGTTAAGCAGCCAAACCCCGTAAGGGTAAGCGTTGAATATCGTGTTGTTGTCAACCGTACAACCATCAGCTTCAAGTTTTACAAGTCCATGTATAGCGAATCCACTGACGACGACGCTGTTCGCTGTCACCTCTACTTTGTAACCGTCAATAATCGTAACGCCCCTGCCTTCTCCAATCAGATGAACGGTTTTGTTCACAGACAAATGCTCGGGGTATATTCCAGCCTCAACAAAAATCGTGTGTCCGCCTAAGGTTTCGTTTGCGTCTATGGCTTCTTGAATTGTTGCGTAGCCTAAGCCTCTGTTAACGTTGTGTACGGGCAGAGGATTCCAAGGATGCATTAGTGGATAACGGTCCTGATTGTCCGCGTCAATAACGTATGGCGTATCCCCTATGCCGTCACCGTTAGCATCTATGCCTGTATAATCACTCCAATAATTGCCGCCAGAAGGATGACCATCATCCCAAATATTTTGGGAGTTTTCAGTATCCACTTGTTTTGTGTTGTTAATGAAGTTGTTGTGGTAAATGATGTTAGAGTTGGAAATAGATATCAAAATGCCAATTCCCCTCCCTTTAACATGACTTTTTAGAGTATTGTTAAATAGAATGTTGTTGTAGGAGTTAGCTAACTGAATGCAAGCATAATCGTTGCTTGTTACATCATTGCCAGAGACAATGTTGTTGGATGAAAAACTACCCAACACGATACCATACCCATTGTTTGTTAAACTGTTGCCAGATAGAAAGTTGTTAGTAGACGATTCCTGTAGCCAGATGCCATACGCACTGTTGTTTACTATGTTATTACGCAAAATGGCATTATAGGACGAATCGAATAGCCAGACACCATAGTAAAAAATATCTGTTATGGTGTTGCCAGATATGATAATCTTGGATGATTCATATAACCTGATGCCGTAGGAAAATCTTGTGATGTACGTGTTTTTGATTGCTACATTGGTTCTGTAAAGCATGTCGATTCCTAAACCGCTTCCTTGAAGTTTGCAGCCATTTCCATCTACTATTATGTTGTCTCTTTCCACCACAATTGATTCATAAATATCGTTAGTGAAGGTGTAAGTGACATTGTCATTGCTTGAAATTGGCGCTGTTGAAGGATCGACACTTCCATCAGCCCTAATGTAGATGGTTCCTTCTGCTTTGACTGGTTGAATGTTAAACGCCAACACTAACATGCTAGAAATAAGAAGTGTGAGAATTATGCCAGAAACGAGTCTCTTCAAAAATTCCTTTCCCCAATATCATATGAGTAAACCACGCAGATAAACATTTCTGGAGAGATCTTCTATGCAGTCACTCATAAAACATCTCATTAACTCTTTAACAAGTCAGTACAATCCAAGAGTCCAGCACTAGCATGGGTTGGGAGTGAAGCTGAAGAATGGCCTGAT
>Ga0315283_10001565_pt1 | contig 18460 bp, 9 predicted proteins | sample YL17G09_0_MG_FD_204541 | JGI IMG/M metagenome (GOLD analysis project Ga0315283, IMG submission 204541) | Sediment microbial communities from Yellowstone Lake, YNP, Wyoming, USA - YL17G09_0 | ecosystem: Environmental > Aquatic > Freshwater > Lake > Sediment | place: USA: Wyoming | collected... | reverse complement strand
GGAGGTCCTCGAGTCCCTGAGCCTGGTGCTGGAGCGCCACCCCGAGTACAAGGCGGCGAAGATCGTCGAGCGCATCGTCGAGCCCGAGCGCGTGCTCATGTTCCGCGTGCCGTGGTTCGATGACCAGGGCGGGGTCCAGGTCAACCGCGGCTTCCGCATCGAGATGAACAGCGCGATCGGCCCCTACAAGGGCGGCCTGCGCTTCCACCCCTCGGTCAACCTCGGCATCCTCAAGTTCCTCGCCTTCGAGCAGGTCTTCAAGAACTCGCTCACCACGCTCCCGATGGGCGGCGGCAAGGGCGGCTCGGACTTCGATCCCAAGGGCAAGAGCGACAACGAAGTCATGCGCTTCTGCCAGAGCTTCATGACCGAACTCGCGCGCCACATCGGTCCCAATACCGACGTCCCGGCCGGCGACATCGGCGTGGGCGGCCGCGAGATCGGCTTCATGTTCGGCCAGTACAAGCGGCTGCGCAACGAATTCACCGGCGTGCTCACGGGCAAGGGCCTGAACTGGGGCGGCTCGCTCATCCGGCCCGAGGCCACGGGCTACGGCTCGGTGTACTTCGCCGAGGAGATGCTCAAGACCCGCAAGCAGTCCTTCGATGGCAAGGTGTGTCTCGTCTCCGGCAGCGGCAACGTCTCCCAGTACACCATCCAGAAGCTGCTCGACCTGGGTGCCAAACCGGTGACGCTGTCCGACTCGAATGGCGTCATCTACGACGCCGACGGCATCGATCGCGAGAAACTCGCCTTCGTGATGGACCTCAAGAACGCGCGCCGCGGCCGCATCAAGGAGTACTCGGACAAGTTCAAGAGCGCGAAGTTCATCCCCACGGACGCCAAGCTCGACTTCAATCCGCTCTGGGATCTCAAGGCGGACTGCGCCTTCCCCAGCGCGACACAGAACGAGATCAACGCCAAGGACGCCGCCAACCTGCTCAAGAACGGCGTGTACGTGGTGTCCGAGGGCGCCAACATGCCCACCACGCTCGACGGCGCGAAGCTCTTCCTCGACGCAAAGATCCTCTACGGCCCGGCCAAGGCCGCGAACGCCGGCGGCGTGGCCACCTCCGGCCTCGAGATGTCGCAGAACAGCATCCGCCTCTCCTGGACCCGCGCGGAAGTGGACGAGCGGCTCCACAACATCATGATCGCCATCCACAAGAACTGCTTCGAGACCGCGGAGAAGTACGGCACGCCGGGCAATCTGGTGAACGGCGCCAACATCGGCGGCTTCCTCAAGGTCGCCAACGCGATGATGGACCAGGGTCTGGTCTAGAGTTTATCTTCATGATCCAGGGGCGCGGGGTGGAGACTCCCACTCCGCGCCTTCTATTTTCGGAGGTGACTCGTGGATGACGCGGCCCCCCGCCTGCCGGATCCCGCTCCGGGCGGCACCCTGCAGGGCTTCCAGGACCTGATGCCCTGGCGGGTGCAGGACATCCTGCTGGTCTCCAGCCTCTACGACGCCTTCACGCTGCAGGAGGACGGGCGGCTCAACGAGCTCATCCTGAGCGAGTACCTCGACCTCAACCTGCATCACACGCCGGGCATCACCCACGTCTCCAGCGGCGCCGAAGCGCTGGCCCTGGCCCGCGAGCAGCCACGCTTCAACCTCATCGTCACCACCATCCAGACCGGCGACATGGACGCCACCGACCTGGCCCGCGCGGTGCGCGCGGCCGGGCTCGACGTGCCGGTCGTGGTGCTGGCCTACGACGACCGCGAGCTGAGCGACTTCGTCGCGCGCGCCGACACCGCGGGCATCGAGCGCTGCTTCCTGTGGCAGGGCAACGCGCGCATCCTGCTGGCCATCGTCAACACCATCGAGGACCAGCGCAACGCCGCACACGACACCCGCACGACCGGGGTGCGCGTCATCCTGCTGGTCGAGGACAACATTCGCTACTACTCCTCGTTCCTGCCGACGATCTACACCGAGATCATCCGCCAGTCCGAGCGGCTCATCAGCGAAGGCGTGAACCTCTCGCACAAGCTCGTGCGGCTGCGCGCGCGCCCCAAGATCCTCCTGTGCACGACCTTCGAAGAGGCCTGGGAGCGCTTCCTCGAGCACCGCGACCACCTGCTGGGCATCATCACCGACGTGGAGTTCCCGCGCGGCCGCGAGCTGGCGGGCGAGGCCGGCTTCGAGCTGGCCCGCATGGCGCGCCAGCACACGCCCGACCTGCCCGTCCTGATCCAGTCGGGACGCGCGGAGTTCGCCGCGCGCGCGCGGGCGGCGGGCATGCCCTTCCTGCTCAAGGGCTCGGACGCCATGCTCCACGACCTGCGCCGCTTCCTGGTCGAGCAGTTCGCCTTCGGCGACTTCGTCTTCCGGCTGCCCGACGGACGCGAGGTGGATCGCGCCACCGACCTCAAGTCGCTCGAAGCGAAGTTGCACACCGTACCCGCGGAGAGCGTCGGCTACCACGCCGAGCGCAACCACTTCTCCAACTGGCTCACCGCGCGCACCGAGTTCGCGCTGGCCCACCGGCTGCGCCCGCGCCAGGTCCAGGACTACGCGAACCTCGAAGCGCTGCGCGACGACCTGATCGACTCGATCGCCGGCTACCGGCGCGAGCAGGCCGAGTCGCTGGTCGGGGATTTCGACCGCGCGACCTTCGACCCCGAGTCGCCCTTCTTCCTGCGCATCGGCGGGGGCTCGCTCGGCGGCAAGGCGCGGGGCCTCGCCTTCGTGCGGCGCCTGCTCGGCCTGCGCCAGCTGAATCACCGCTTCCCCAACGTGCACATCGCCGTGCCGGCGGCGGTGGTGCTGGCCACTGACGTGTTCGACCGCTTCCTGGTCGAGAACGATCTGCTCGACCTGGCCCTGCACTCGAGCGACGAGGACGAGATCCAGCGGAGATTCCTCGCCGCGCATTTCCCCGGCGACGTGCTCGCCGACCTCGAGGCGTTCCTCGACGCCGTGCGCTGCCCGCTGGCGGTGCGCTCCTCGAGCCTGCTCGAGGACTCGCAGTACCAGCCGTTCACCGGGGTCTACGAGACCTTCATGCTGCCGAACCACGACCCCGACCCGCGCGTGCGGCTGGCGCGGCTGCTGGACGCCATCCGGCGGGTGTACGCCTCCACCTTCAGCCGTCACGCGCGCGGCTACCTGCGGGCCACACCCTACCGGCTCGAGGAAGAGAAGATGGCGGTCATCCTGCAGAAGGTGGTCGGCGCGCCCCACGGCGGGCGCTTCTACCCGAATTTCTCCGGCGTGGCCCGCTCCTTCAATTTCTATCCCACGCTCCCGCTCAAGTCCGAGGACGGCGTGGCCGCCGTGGCGCTGGGGATGGGACGCTCGGTGGTCGAGGGCGAGAAGTGCCTGTCCTTCTGCCCGCGTTACCCGCAGCACCTGCTGCAATTCTCGACCGTGAAGGACATGGCCAGGAACTCGCAGCGCCAGTTCTGGGCGCTGGAGCTCGACCCCGCCGCGAGCGGCGATCCCGACCGCGAATTGCGGGAGAGCCGCTTCGATCTGGACGTGGCCGAGGCCGACGGGACGCTCCTCGCGCTCGGCTCCACCTACTCGCATGAGAACGGCGCGGTCTATGACGGCCTGTCGCGACCCGGGGCGCGCCTGGTCTCCTTCGCGCCTGTGCTCAAGCACGGCGTCTTCCCACTCGCCGAGATCCTCGAGGCCCTGCTCGGCATCGCCGGACGCGGCATGAACCGCGCCACCGAGATCGAGTTCGCGGTGCGCCTCGACGTGCCGCCCGGGCAGCCGCGCGAGTTCGGCTTCCTGCAGATGCGCCCGCTGGTGCTGGCGCGCGAGACCGAGGCGCTCGTGATCGACGACGCCGACCCCGCGCGGCTGCTGTGCCTGAGCCCCAAGGTGCTGGGCAACGGCCAGGTGGACGGCCTGCGCCACGCGGTAGTCGTGGACTTCCACCGTTTCGACCGTGCCCAGAGCCACGAGGCCGCCCGCGCCGTGGCGCGCTTCAACGCCGAACTGCTCTCGCGCGGCGCGCCCTACCTGCTGATCGGCGTCGGACGCTGGGGCTCGACCGATCCCTGGCTCGGCATCCCCGTCACCTGGGACGAGATTTCCGGCGCGCGCGTCATCGTCGAGGCCGGCTTCCGCGACTTCCGCGTCACGCCCTCGCAGGGCAGCCACTTCTTCCAGAACCTCACGTCGTTCCAGATCGGCTACTTCACCGCCAACCCGGAACACGGCGAAGGCTTCGTGGACTGGGATTGGCTCGCCGCGCAGCCCGCCGAAGCGGTGGAGGGCCACGTGCGCCTGCTGCGCTTCGAACTGCCCCTGCTCGTGAAGATGAACGGGAGACAGAACCGCGGCGTCATCTACAAGCCGGGGACGTGAGCGGGGGGCGGCGCCACCGAACTCAGCTGTTGAGTTCCGCGGCCTGCGGGTGGATAATCCCGCCCACATCGGCCGCAGCGAAGCCGCCTCCCTTGCCCGAAACGCGGGTAGGTCGCACCCCCCGGACCAGGCGGCGCCGCACGTGCCCCTCGGAAGGTGCGCCATGACCCGGACTCCTGTGCCTCTGCTCGCCGCCGCACTTCTCGCCACCGTCCTCGCCGCAACCCCACGCCCGGCCACCGCCGCCTGGCCCCACGACCCGACCGTCAACGTGCCGGTCTGCACGGCCACCCTCAATCAGGTTAACCCCACCGCCGTCTCCGACGGCGCGGGCGGGACCATCGCCACCTGGATGGACAACCGCAGCGGCAACTACGACATCTACGCCCAGCGGATCTCGTCCACTGGAGCGGTCCAGTGGACGGCCAACGGCGTGGCTATTTGCACCGCCACCGGCGGCCAGGACATACCCACCATCGTTGCCGATGGAGCGGGCGGGGCTATCGTCACCTGGTCCGACCCCCGCAGCGGCAACTACGACATCTACGCCCAGCGGATCTCGTCCAGTGGCGTGGTCCAGTGGACGGCCAACGGCGTGGCCCTCTGCACCACCACCGCCGATCAGGACGTCCCCACCATCGTCTCGGACGGAGCGGGCGGGGCCATCGTCACCTGGGTCGACCCCCGCAGCGGCAACTTCGACATCTACGCTCAGCGGATCTCGGCCGGTGGCACGGTCCAGTGGGCAGCCAACGGCGTGGCCCTCTGCACCGCCACCGACAATCAGTACTCCCCTGTCATCGTCGCGGACGGCGCGGGCGGGGCCATCGTCACCTGGTACGACAACCGCGCAGGCAACTACGACATCTACGCCCAGCGGATCTCGGCCGGTGGCACGATCCAGTGGACGGCCAACGGTGCGGCTCTCTGCACCGCCGCCGAAATTCAGCGAGACCCCACCATCGTCTCGGACGGCGCGAGCGGGGCCATCATCACCTGGTACGACTACCGCAGCGGCACCAGTTACGACATCTACGCTCAGCGGATCTCGGCTGGTGGCACGGTCCAGTGGGCAGCCAACGGCGTGGCCCTCTGCACCGCCACCGCCAATCAGTACAACTCCACCATCGCCTCCGACGGCGCGGGCGGGGCCATCGTCACCTGGACCGACTACCGCAGCAGCACCAACTACGACATCTACACCCAGCGGATCTCGGTTGCTGGCGCGATCCAGTGGACGGCCAACGGCGTGGCTCTCTGCGCCGCAACCGACGATCAGTACTCCCCCATCATCGTCGCGGACGGCAGTGGCGGGGCCATCATCACCTGGTACGACTACCGCGCAGGCAACTACGACATCTACGCCCAGCGGATCTCGGCCGCCGGCGCGGTCCAGTGGACGGCCAACGGGGTGGCCCTCTGCACCGCTGCCGGCCATCAGAGCGTTTCCGCCGCCGTCGCGGATGGCTCGGGCGGGGCCATAGTCACCTGGCACGACTACCGCAGCGGCACCACCAACAGCGACATCTACGCCCAGCGGGTCGAGCGGTACGGCCAGTTGGGCAACCCGGAGCCCGTGATCAGCAAGGTGAAGGACGTGCCCAACGACCAGGGCGGGTTCGTGAAGGTCTCGTGGGACGCCTCCTACCTGGATGTCGACCCAATCTACGGAGTCTCCGAATACCGCGTCTTCCGCAGCGCCCCCGTCTTCCTCGCGACCAGCGCCGTCTCTCGGCGCGCGGTGACCGAGGACAGCGATGTCGCGGTGCGCGAGGGCGCGCTGCTTGCGCTGGAGAGCGCCGGGGCCACCGTGTACTGGGAGTACGTGGGCACGCAGGCGGCGGAGGCTTTCGCCGGCTACAGCCGCGTGGTGGCGACGACCTCGGACTCGATCGCCGGCAGTAACCCGCGCACGCTGTTCATGGTCGAGGCGCGCGCCTCGACGTCGATCTCCGCGGATCGCTGGGCCTCGGCCGCCGACTCGGGCTACTCCGTGGACAACCTCGCGCCGCTCACGCCGGCGCCCTTCACCGGCCAGTACGCGAGCGGCACCGCAACCCTGCACTGGGCGGTGAGCACGGCCACCGACCTCGCCGAGTACCGGCTCTACCGCGGCAGCACGGCCGGCTTCGTGCCGGGGCCCGCGAACCTGGTCGTGGCCCAGCCCGACACCGGCTATGTGGATGCAGCGGGCACGCCCTTCTACTACAAGCTCTGCGCGGTGGACGTGCACGGCAACGTCAGCGGCTTCGGCACGCTGCTGCCCTCGGGCACGGTGGACGTGCCGGGAGCGGCGTTGCCGCGCGCGGTGTTCCTCGCGCCGCCTTCGCCCAATCCCGCGCGCGGTGCGGCCACGCTGCGCTTCGGCCTGCCGCGGCCGGCGGTTGTCGAGTTTGCGCTCTACGACCAGCAGGGCCGCCGCGTGCGCTCGCTGCTCAGCGGCACGCAGCCCGCGGGCGAGCGGACGATCACGTGGGACGGGCGTGACGAGAGCGGGCGCGCACTGCCCGCGGGGCTCTACTTCGTGAGGCTTGCGACCGAGGGGCGCACGTTCGTCTCGAGGCTCGCGGTCATTCGTTAGCGTGCTGGACGCAGAAGAGCCCCGCCGCGACCCGGCGGGGCTCTTCGCGTTCGGCGCCGGCGCGCGGCTACTCGGCGCCCTTCAGGGCGAGCTCGGTGTCGGGGTCAAAGCAGTGCAGCTTGGCGAAGGAGAAGTGCAGCTTCGCCTTCGACCCCACCGCGGGCACGTTCTGCCCCGGGTAGCGCGCGATGAACTGCCCGACCGGGGTCGCGAGATGGACGAGCACCTCGTTGCCGAGCGGCTCGCGCACATCCACGACACCATCGAGGGTCACGCCAGCCCCGCGCTCCTCCAGCAGCAGGTCCTCCGGGCGGATGCCCAGCGTCAGGGCCCTGCCGCGCCGCGACACGATCCGCGCGGTCACGTCCGGCGGCACCGGGATGCTCACGCCCGCGCTCCGCAGCGTCGTGCTGGTCTCGTCGAGCATGGCGGAGAAGAAGTTGATGGGCGGGCTGCCGATGAAGCCGGCGACGAATTGGTTGGCCGGACGCCCGTAGAGCGTGAACGGGTCCGCGACCTGCTGGAGCAGGCCCCGGCGCAGGACCGCGATGCGGTCGCCCAGGGTCATGGCCTCCACCTGGTCGTGCGTGACGTAGATCATGGTGGCGTTCACGCGCTGGTGCAGGCGCTTGATCTCGGCGCGCATCTGCACGCGCAGCTTGGCGTCCAGGTTCGAGAGCGGCTCGTCGAACAGGAAGACCTGCGGGTCGCGCACCATGGCGCGCCCCAGCGCCACGCGCTGCCGCTCGCCGCCCGAGAGCTCGCGCGGCTTGCGCCGCAGGTAGGTCTCGAGCCCCAGTGTGTCCGCAGCGCCGCGCACCTTCCGGTCCACCTCGGCCGGCGGCAGTTTGCGGCGGCGCAGCCCGAACGCCATGTTGTCGTAGACCGACATGTGCGGGTAGAGCGCGTAGTTCTGGAACACCATGGCGATGTCCCGGTCCTTGGGTGCGACGTCGTTGACGATCCGGTCACCGATCTTGACCTGCCCCTCGGTGACCTCCTCGAGTCCGGCCACCATGCGCAGCACGGTGGACTTGCCACAGCCCGAGGGCCCCACCAGCACCAGGAACTCGCCGTCGTGGATGGAAAGGCTGACGTCGTCCACGGCCCGGCTGCCGCGTCCGTACGTCTTGCTCACGCGGATCAGTTCGACCGTCGGCATCGTCGCTCTCCCGCTGGGAAACGGATCGGTTTCAGTCGGACCCTAGCGAATCGGCATCGCCGATTCAACCCGTCGCAGCCGCCGCGACGGCCCCCGCCTCAGCGCCGGGGGCGGGCCCAGCAGGAAGATCAGGATCCTGTCCAACCAGGTGGCCCAGGCGCCCTCGTCGTGAGCGGCGCCCTCGACCTCCTCGTAGTGCAGGCCCGCGCCCTCGCGCCAGCCACGCGTGAGCAGGGCCGCACGCAGGGCGCGCGCGTCATCCAGCCACTCCTTCGTCCCGGCCTTCTCCGTGCTCTCGGCGGTCCCGATGTCGAGCCAGATGCGCAGCGCAGTCCCCTTCCCGACGGATGCTGCGCGCCCGACGATGTCCCGCTCCGCCCACCAGGCTGCCGGCGAGACGCAGCCCACCAAGCCCGAACAGGTCCGGACGCTGCAGCGCCAGGTCGAGCGAGACCAGCGCGCCCAGGGAAGATCCGGCGAGCCCGGTGTCGTCCGGGCCGGACAGCGTCCGGCAGGAGCGGCCCATGAAGGGCTTGAGCTCCTCGGCCAGGAAGCGCTCGTAACCGGCCGCCTGTCCCCCACCGTGCCGGGCATCGTCTACCGGCGCGTACTCGGCGATGCGGTCTGGCGTGTTGTCAATCCCGACCAGGATGCAGGGGCGCAGCGCGCCGGACCGGATCAAGCGCCCTGCGGTCTCGTCGGCTCCCCACTCCATGCCCTTGAAACTCGTGGCCGCATCGAAGACGTTGTTGCCATCGTGGAAGTAGAGCACCGGGCAGCGCCGCGTACTGTCGGCCCCGTAGCCGGGAGGGAGCCACACCAGCACGTCGCGGCTTCGCACGAAGCGCGAGGGAAACGCCGCGTGACGGCGCACCGCGCCGGTGAGCGTCGAGCGCCGCAGAGGCTCCCCGCCTGCCTGGTCGCGCCAGGCGGCCACCGTCACGAACAGCGTGTCGCGCTCGCCGGCCCGGGCGCGCCGGTTCGCAATCTCCCCGCCGCGGGCGTCCTTCTCGACCGTCTCCCAGCTGCCACGCGTCACCTTGAACTCGAACGCCGCGCCCCGCTCAAGCGCGATGCGCACCGTGTAGTGATCGCCCGCCGCACGATCGAGTCGCACGCCGGCGCCGTTCCACGAGCCGAGCGCCGGGAGATCACCCGAGATCCAGACCGGGGCATCCGCGGGCGTGCTGTCCGGCACCTCGGCCACGATGAGCTGAGGCATCGTCTCGCCCTGCGCCACCGGGACGCCCAGGAGCTCGTGACCGCCGGGCGCGCCCGCAGTCAGGAGGGCCAGGAATCCCGCGAGTGTGGCGCGCCGGCGGACTGCAGTGCGCCGGCCCCGCATCTCAGGAGGCCTTCGTCGCGCCCGCGCCATCGCGCCGCAGCCGGCGTCCGATCACGTCCACCAGGATGTAGAGCAGCATCAGAACCACGGCCGCAGCCACGAACCATACGAGCTTGTCCTTCAGCACCCGCACCATCGCGCCCGGGTCCTGGAGCAGCTGTTTCTCCTCCCCCAGCACCTTCGCGCCGAACCAGGCCAGCACGGTGGACCAGACGAAGGAGCCGAACAGGGTCATGGTCGTGAAGACCTTGAAGTTCATGCGCGCCGCGCCCGCGGGGAGCGAGACCAGGTGCCGCACGACCGGCAGCAGACGCGCGAAGAAGATGCCGGCCGCGGAATAGCGGTGGATCCAGCCCTCGGCCAGCAGCCACTTCTTCTCGGGCACGAACACGTAGCGGCCGTAGCGCAGCAGCAGCGGCCGCCCTGCCATCCGCGCCACCCAGTAGGAGAGCGCAGAGCCCGCCCACGAGCCCAGTGTGGCCGCGGCCACCACGCCCCAGAAGTTCAAGTGTCCCTGCGTCGCCAGGTAGGCCGCCGGCGGGATGACGACCTCGCTCGGCAGCGGGAACACGGTGGACTCGATCGCCATGAGCACGAACACACCCGGGTAACCCCACTTCAGCGTGAGATCGAACCAGACCGTCAGGAGCGAGTGGAACATGTCAGGCGGGTTCGGTGGGTGCGCTGGTCATGGTCGCGCAACATGCCGCAGGACCGGCGCGGCCGTCAAACGACCGGGCCCCCGTTCACGGGCGGGGGGAGCGTCTGGCGGCCGCACCACGGGCGCGCCCGGCAAGCGACGCGCCCGTGAGGGGGGAGGCTGTCAGCGCGCGTACTTCGATTTGAGCGCGCCGAAAGTGAGCGGCTGGACCGGCGTCGCACCGAAGGCCGTCACCTCGAAGAGGAAGTCGTTGTAGTCGTTGTCGGTCTGCGCCTGGCCCAGCGGACCGGGGTTTGCACCCGAGTCGAGGTCCTCGAAGCACACGAGCCAGGTGTTCTCCCCCTTGAAAGGGGAGATGTCGTAGACCAGCGCCTGCATGTCGCCGCCCGAAGGCAGGTGCAGTGCCCCGCCGCCGGCGGGTCCGGCGTCGTTGAAGGTGCGGTTGGTGTAGAACTTCTCCGGCTCGGGTGCGTTGGTGGCATCGCCCGGACCGTTGGGGTTCAGGTAGAAGCCGAACCGGGTCATTGGCTTCGAGAAGCTCACGATCGCCATGGCACCTGAACCCGCCGGGCCGTCGAAAACCAGCCCATCGTGCAGGCCGTCATTCACGAGGACAGGGACCGAGCCCTTCTCCTCATACCAGCCCAACTGGTTGTAGGCCGCATTCCCGGCCACTTCCTTCACCAGCAGCGCCGAGAACTGGTTGTCCATCCAGAACCACGGGTCCGGCTCGCCGACTTTCGCGCTGAGGAAGTCGGTCTTCACATCGATCTGCCCCGCACCGTAAAGACCGTCCACTATCAGTTGAAGGTTCTTGCTGGGGCCGTCCCAGGAATCACCCCAGACCAGCTTCACGGCTGCCTGGGAAGGAATGGCGGCACAAAGTGCGACACAGGTGAAAAGGGCAACCACACTCCCGGTCAGAAATCCCATGGACTGTCTCTCCCATTCTGGACTAGGCAAGACGCTGACTGTAGGGGAAAGGCCGTCGGTCACTCGACGACATTCCGCGCCGCAAGGGGGGTCAATGGCGGGCGCAGAACCTTGAACGGCAATAAGTCTACCAAATCAGGAGACCACGAAACAAGACAGCAATCGCATCGGGTGTATATGAGAAGGGAGAAGGATGCGGTCTACTTGATGTGCGAGAAGGGAGAAGGATGCGGCCGAGCCCACCCTGGGGGTTATGCCCCGGGCATGCGTCCATGGGCAGGCGCCCGCCTGACGAAGCGGACGCGACCCCACCCGGGCCCCGGGCGCCGCCTCCTAACCTCAAGCCGCCAGCGGCCGCCAGGCTAGCTGTGGATGGCCCGCTTCCCCACCGCCAGCGCCGCTTCCTTCACCGCCTCGGGCAGGGTCGGATGGGCGTGGACCGAGCGGGCCACGTCCTCCGCACTCGCCCCCAACTCCATCGCCAGGGCGAGTTCGGCGATCAGGTCGCTGGCGCGCGGCCCGACGATGTGGGCCCCGAGGATCCGGTCAGTCAGGGCGTCGGCCACGATCTTCACCTGCCCGTCCTTCTCCCCCATCGCCTTCGCGCGGCCGTTGGCGAGAAACGGGAACGTGCCCACGTTGACCTCGATGCCACGCTCCTTGGCCTCGTCCTCGGAGAGCCCCACGCTTGCGAACTCGGGCCAGGTGTAGACCACGCTCGGGACGCACTCGTAGGCCACGTGTCCGGCCCGGCCCACCATGCGCTCCACCGCCGCCACGCCTTCCTCCTCGGCCTTGTGCGCGAGCATGGGCCCCGGGATGACGTCGCCGATCGCCCAGATGCCGGGCACGCTCGTGCGCCAGGTCGCATCCACCAGGATGCGGCCCTGCTCGTCCATCCGCACACCCAACTCGCGCGCACCGAGCCCCTCGGTGAAAGGCCTGCGCCCCACCGCGACCAGGAGCACATCGCACTCCTCCTCGCGAGACTCGCCGCCCTGGGCCGCGATGACGCACACGCGTTCACCTTCGACCACGGCCTTCTGCACCGAGGCGCCGAAGCTGAACTTGATCCCCTGCTTCTCGAGTGCGCGCTGCAGCAACAGCGCACTCGCCCGGTCCATCCCCGGCAGGATACGGTCCATGAATTCCAGCACGTGGACCTCGCTGCCGAGCCGTCTCCAGACCGAACCCAGCTCCAGTCCAATGACTCCGGCCCCGATTACCAGCAGCCGCCGCGGCACCTCGGACAGCGCGAGCGCACCGGTCGAGTGGACGATGCGCCGGCCATCGAAGGTGATGCCCGGCAGCGCGGCGGGGTGGCTCCCGGTAGCGATCAGGATGCGCTCGGTCGTCAGCGTCTCCGTCCCCTCTTCGCCCGCGACCTCGACCGTCCCGACCGCGACGATCCGCCCCGTCCCGGTGAAGCGGACCACCTTGTTCTTGCGGAACAGTCCCTCGACGCCGCGCGTCAGCTCGCGCACGATCTGGTCCTTGCGCTTCATCATGGTCGCGAGGTCCAGCTCGACGGAGGTCCGGATGCCGTGAGCGGCCGCGTGGTCGCGCGCGAAGGCGAAGTGCTCGCTCGAGTCGAGCAGGGCCTTGCTGGGGATGCAACCCACGTTCAGGCAGGTGCCACCAAGAGTGGCGCGCTTCTCGACGCACCCCACCCTCAGCCCGAGTTGCGCGGCCCGGATGGCGGCGACGTAGCCGCCGGGCCCGGAGCCGATGACGACAAGGTCAAAGCGGTCGTGGTCAGCCATGGAGCGGATCTCCTTCGTTCTCTCGGATATACTGCGGGCGCGCGCCGGCGACCACCCGACGGGGTGTCCCGCCCGCGTGGCCCCGGTATCTCAGACGTCCAGCAACAGGCGCTCGGGATCCTCGATCCGTTCCTTCACCTTCACCAGGAAGGTGACCGACTGTTCGCCGTCCACGATGCGGTGGTCGTAGGAGAGCGCGACGTACATCATCGGCCGGATCACGATCTGGTCGGCCACCACCACGGGGCGCTTCTCGATCTTGTGCATGCCGAGGATGCCGCTCTGCGGCGGGTTGAGGATGGGCGTGGACAGGAGCGAGCCGAAGATGCCGCCGTTCGAGACCGTGAAGGTGCCGCCCGCCAGGTCGTCGAGCGAGAGCCGGTGATCGCGCGCCTTCCCGGCCAGGCGGGCGATCTCGCGCTCGAGCTCCACGAAGCTGAGCCGGTGCGCATCGTGGATGACCGGCACCACCAGGCCGCGGTCGGTCTGCACCGCCACGGCGAGGTGGACGAAATCGTGGTAGACGAGGTCGGTGCCGCGGACCACGGCGTTCAACTCCGGGACCTCGCGCAGTGCCCGCACGCAGGCGCGCCCGAAGAAGCTGGTCAGGCCGAGCTTCACGCCGTGCTGCTGCTCGAAGCTCTCGCGCCGGCGCGCCCGCAACTCGACGACCGCGCTCATGTCCACCTCGTTGAAAGTGGTCAGGATCGCGGCCGTGTGCTGGGCCTGCACCAGGCGCTCGGCGATGCGCAGGCGGATGCGATTCATCGGCACGATGCGCTCGCCGGCCTCCGCGGGAGCGGGGGGCGCGGGGGGTGACGCCGGGGCGGCCGCCACAGCGGGCGTGGCGGGTCGGGCAGGCACGGCGGGGCAGACCGCGACCTGATCGAGATGCCGCAGCACGTCCTCCTTGAGCAATCGCCCGCCCGGGCCCGTCCCCTTCACCGACGCCGGGTCGAGCCCGTGCTCCTCGACGAGACGCCGTACGGCAGGACCGAACGGGGCCGCGGGCACAGCGATCGGCGGAGCGTCGGGCGACGACGACGATCGCGACGCGGCCAGCGCTGCGGGCACGGCCGCAGCAGCGGGGACAGCGACCGGCGCGGCCGCAGCAGCAACGCGGGCCGGAACCGTCGCCACGACCGCGCCGGGCTCGATGCGGGCCAGCACGTCGTCCACCCGCAGCACGTCGCCCACCTGCCGCGCGTAGCGCAGCACGCCGCTCTCCGTGGCGGAGATCTCCATCGCCGCCTTGTCGGTCTCGAGCGTGGCGATCGGCTCGTCCAGGCGCACCGCCTCACCGTCACCCTTGAGCCACTCGACCAGCGTGGCGTCCGCAATGGACTCGGCGAGCCGCGGGACCTTGACCTCGACATTCACGACGCTCCTCCTTCCCGGCTCCCGGCCGGCGCGGGCGCCTTGCGCGCGGGCCCGAACTCCGCGAGGGCACGCTCCAGCAATGCGCGCTCCTGCTCGACGTGGACGTGGTAGTTGCCGGTGGCCGGCGTCGGCGAGGCCTTGCGCGCCACGAGCCGCAGGCGCGTCCCCGGCAACAGCACGCCCTCGATCCGGTGTCGCGTGCTGCGCCACGCTCCCATGTTGGCCGGCTCCTCCTGCACCCAGCGGATCTCGCGCGCGTTCGAATAGCGGCGGAACAGCGCATCGAGTTCCGCGCGCGGGAACGGGTAGAGCTGCTCGACCCGCACCAGCGCCGCCGGCAGGTCAGGCCGCGCGGCGCGCGCCTCCTCGAGGGCGTAGCAGAACCTGCCCGAAACCAGCAGGATCCCCCGCACCACATCCGGGTTCTGGACCCTCGTGTCGTCGATCACGGTGCGGAAGTGCCCATCCGTCAAGTCCCGCACCGGCGAGACCGCCGAGCGGTGCCGCAGCAGGCTCTTCGGGCTCATGATGACCAGCGGTTTGCGGAAGCGCCGGTGCATCTGGCGCCGCAGCGCGTGGAACAACTGCGCCGGGGTGGTGAGGTTCACGACCTGCAGGTTGCAGCGGGCGCAGAGTTCCAGGAAGCGCTCGAGCCGCGCGCTCGAGTGCTCCGGTCCCTGGCCCTCGTAGCCGTGCGGCAGCAGCAGCGTCAGGCCGGACATGCGCCGCCACTTCGACTCCGCACTCGCCAGGAACTGGTCCAGGTAGACCTGGGCCACGTTCACGAAATCGCCGAACTGCGCCTCCCAGATCACCAGTGTGCGCGGATCGGCGGTGCTGTAGCCGTACTCGAAGCCGACGGGCGCCGACTCGGCCAGCGGCGTGTCGAAGATCTCGAAGCGGCCCTGCGCTTCGGCCAGGTGCTGCAGCGGGACGTGCAGGCGGCCATCCTCCGCGTCGCGCAGCACCGCGTGGCGGTGGCTGAAGGTGCCGCGCCCGGTGTCCTGCCCGCTCAGGCGCAGGTGGTGGCCTTCGAGCAGCAGGGTGCCGAGCGCGAGCGCCTCGCCGAGCCCCCAGTCCACGCGGTCCTGCTCCAGCATCTTCAGCCGCTCGGCCGCGAGGGCCGCGACCTTGCGGTGCGGATGGAACCCGGGCGGCACCTCGGCAAGCGTGTGCGCCACCTGCACGAGCCGCTCACGCGGCACCGCGGTCTCGGCCGTCCAGTCCTCGCCGGCCCACTCGAATCCCTTCCAGGCGCCGCCCAGCACCCGCGAGGAAGGCGCGGAGCGCCCGGCTCGGGCACGCTGGTGGGCCGCCTGGAACGATGCGGTGAGCTCGCCCCGCAGGGCCTCGAGCCCGGCGGCGTCGAGGACGCCCTCGCGCTGGAGCCGCTCGGCGTAGAGCCGCGAGACCGTGGCGTGCGCCGCCACCTTCCGGTACATGACCGGCTGGGTGAAGGTCGGGTCGTCCAGCTCGTTGTGCCCGTACTTGCGGAAGCACACCAGGTCCACGAAGACATCGCGCTTGAACCGCTGCCGGTATTCGAGCGCGAGCCGGATGATGTGCAGCACAGCTTCGGGATCGTCGGCGTTCACGTGGAATACCGGCGCGTCCCCGACCCGCGCCACGTCGGTCGGATAGCGCGAGGTGCGCGCGTCCGCGGGCGAGGTGGTGAAGCCGACCTGGTTGTTCACGATGACGTGCACCGTGCCACCCGTGTCGTAGTGCGGGAGCGCGGCCATGGTCAGCGTCTCGGCCACCAGACCCTCGCCCGCAAAGGCAGCGTCGCCGTGGAGCAGCACCGGCAGGCAGCGAGTCCGCCCGTCAGCGCCCATGCGGTCCTGCTTGGCCCGCACCGCCCCGAGCACGACCGGGTTGACGAACTCCAGGTGGCTCGGGTTGAAGTAGAGGTCCAGGTGCACGCAGCCCGCACCGCGCGTCTGGCGGTCGGTCGAGTAGCCGAGGTGGTACTTCACGTCGCCGTGTCCCTGCACCTCCTCGGGCAGCTCGGTGGCCTCGAACTCGCGGAAGATGTCCTCGAAGGGCTTGTCCACGAGATTCGCGAGCACGTTGAGCCGCCCGCGGTGCGGCATCCCCAGGACGACCTGTTCCACACCCGAAGCGGCCGCCGCCTCGACCAGCGCGTCGAGCATCGGGATGAGCGCGCCGCAGCCTTCGAGCGAGAAGCGCTTCTGGCCCGGGTAGCGCGTGTTGAGAAATTCCTCGAAGCCATCCGCCAGCGTCAGTTGCCGCAGGATGCGCAAGCGCTCATCCGGCTCCAGCGCCGGGTGGTTCTGCACCGGCTCCATGCGCTCCTGCAGCCAGGCGCGCCGTTCCTCGTCGGCCAGGCGCATGAACTCGACGCCGATGGTGTCGCAGTAGGTCCGGCGCAGGGCGGCGATCAATTCACGCAGCGGACCCTGTGCGCCGCCCTTCAGCGGCTCCCAGGAGACCACGGTGTCGAGATCGGACTCCTGGAAACCGAAGGACAACGGGTCGAGCAGGGGCAGCAGGCGCGGGCGGTCGTTCAGCGGATCGAGCCAGGCCGCGAGGTGCCCGAAGATGCGGTGGTGCTGCACCAGGCCGAAGACCTCGCCCGAAGGCTGGCCGGGCACGCCCCCGCCGGTCCGCGGCGGGCCCGCCAGCTCAAAGCCGGCGAAGAAGATGCCCCAATCCTCGGGGACCGAACCCGGGTCTTCCCGGTACTTCGCGTACAACTCCTCGATGTAGGAGGCGTTGGCGCGTTGGATGGCATCGAGCCTTGAGGCCATGGGTCCCTCGATGACTGCCCTGCGGCCCGTGCCAGAGACGCAGGATCTTCAGTGTTGAAGTGGGCGCAGCCTACCACGAAGCCCGGGGCCCGGGCAGTCGGAGACGCGCGGGTCACGCCGCGGCCCGCCATCGCGAGGATGGAGAGCAAGGATGAGATGCGCGTCACCGCCGGGGCGATTCCGCGGAGCACGCCGAACCCGGGGGCCCGCGCGCCGACACCGGTCGGCGAGGTCGTCCGCCACCCCGACCGGAGCATTCGTTTGGCGCCACCGCTGCGCCTTGGGTATACTTCTCCCGGCCGCCTTTCCAAGCACCATGCGCGGGCCCCTTCCTCGCGCTCACGATTCGACACCCTGCGCGGGAGAGGTACTCCAATGCACCGTTGGCTGCTCATGCCCCTGTTTGTCCTGCTCCTCGTCCCCACCACCAGCGCGGCCGCGAAGAAGGCGCTCTTCGACAACACCAAGGCCGAGACCGCGGGCAACGCCGACTGGATCATCGACGACAACCAGCCAATCCCGGTCCCCGACCAGAGCGGCATCGGCCCGGCCACGCCGCGCACCTACTGGACGGGAGCGATCTCGTCCTGGGGCGTGGACCTGGTGAAGCGCGGCTACACCGTCGCGACCCTCACCTCGACCTACGGCATCACCTACCAGAACGCCGGCAACCCCTACGACCTGTCGAACTACGACGTCTTCATCGTGCCCGAGCCCAACATCCTGTTCACCAGCACGGAGGCCACGGCGATCTTCAATTACGTGCGGGATGGTGGCGGTCTCATCATGGTCGTGGACCACGGGCAGTCCGACCGCAACAACGATGGCTATGATTCCCCCATGATCTGGAACGCCATGGATCCCGGGCGGCTCTTCGGCGTGCGCTGTCAGGTGTACAACGAGACCAACAACAACTTCACGCAGACCTCGACCAACGTGAATGCCTCGGCCTCGGACTCGATCACGCGCGGACCTGAGGGCAACGTGACCGGCTTCGCCTTCCACAACGGGACCTCCTTCACCATCTACCCGTCTGTGAATCCGACCGTGCGCGGCGAGGTCTGGATGAACGGCCTCTCGCAGACCAGCACCACGGGCCTGATGGCCGCCTCCTCGGTCTATGGCAACGGACGCTTCGTCATCGCCGGCGACAGCTCGCCCGCCGACGACGGCTCGGCCACCGCCGGGAACAGCAGCATCTACGACGGTTGGGGCGAAGTCGGCGCCACCGACAGCACCTTCTTCATGAGCGCCACGATCTGGGCGACCCGGCGCACCGTGACTGCCGACGTGACGGCCCCGGCCGTGTCGGTGACCTCGCCCGATGGCGGCGAGACCTGGAAGGCGGGCTCGTCGCACGCGATCACCTGGAGTGCGACGGATGACGTGGGCGTGACCAGCGTGGACCTGGCCTGGTCGAGCGACGGCGGCGCGACGTTCCCGAACGCTCTCGCCAGCGGCATCGCCAACAGCGGCTCCTGGTCGTGGACCGTGCCCAACGTGCCGACCGGCACCGCGCGTGTGCGGGTCCTCG
>Ga0315283_10001564_pt1 | contig 18463 bp, 16 predicted proteins | sample YL17G09_0_MG_FD_204541 | JGI IMG/M metagenome (GOLD analysis project Ga0315283, IMG submission 204541) | Sediment microbial communities from Yellowstone Lake, YNP, Wyoming, USA - YL17G09_0 | ecosystem: Environmental > Aquatic > Freshwater > Lake > Sediment | place: USA: Wyoming | collected... | reverse complement strand
GGCGACGGACTCATCGGCGTCCGTGAGCGCCTGAATCAGCATCGGTGCCGCAGTGATCTCACCGGCCCGCCCCAAAGCCCAGCAAGCGGTACGCCTCACTTCAACGCGTGAATCGAATGCCAGTTTCTTGAGTTTCTCGACATGCTGAAAAAGATCTTCCGTCCGTTCTAACTGGACAGCCTCAACCACTGCCGCTTGAATTGATGCCACCTCGACAGGCGAAGATCGTTCGAGATCCAGCAACAAACTATCCACGGGTCCACGCATCTTTCTTTCAGCGACAACCCCCTCCTTCACCGAAATTTGACCGAGATTGGCAGGCAGGCCACGTCCTCCCGCGAGCAATCCGCCACCGAACGTCGGAGTCTTCCGGACCGGTGAAATCGTCGACGCGGTGACCTTCATCAAAAACAACAACGCAAGCGCGGTCGAGGCGACGGCATCGCCGTTGACTTCAATCCAAGATCCATCACCTCGCTGGCGGCGCAGCAATTCATCCGCACCTTCGTCATACCAGTCGTGTACGCCAATTTTTTCAACGCCGTGCAGGGAGCCGACCCGTTCAATTCCATACCGATAGTAACAGGGGTAATTTTCAGACCGAGCGTCCTGTCCCCCAATATTGATTGCCAACCAGTGCAAGCTTTTTTTCAATGATCCGTCAATCGCCGGCAGAATCGGCAACTCCGTCTTCCGCGAAGTTGCAGGGACATCCTCCGTCATTCGATCGAGGACTCCGAATCGACGGCCGGATTCCGGTACGCGTGTTTCTCCAACAAACTCAACATCTCCAAATAACATCCGACGACTCAGCATCAAGCTTCCGGTCCCTGCAACGGTCATTGTCCGATTCGAAACATTGACGAAACCGCTTTCTCCACCGACGAAGGGATGATATCGAAAAGCGCCATCGCTGGCCTGTCGCGTGATATGCCAACGAGCGGCATTTTCCCAGACTTGATTGGGTATTTCGATCCCCGCCCGCACGGCGGCCCACAAACCAAGCAGGGAATACTGGGTAATGCTCGTGTCTCCCGAGTCCGGAAGAACCACCGTGGGGTAAAACCAGGCCCCATTGGGCCGCTGATTGGCGATTACAAATGCGACAATCGGTTCCATCAAATGTCGATGGGTTTCGCCACTGATCGCTTCCAAGAGCATCAGCGCAATGCCGGCTTCGTAGAAATGATGTTGCAACGGGGAATAACTTCCGTCAACGATCCGTTCTTCAATCGTTTTGACGGCCCGTTGCACTGCCGAGTCTTGCTTATCGAATCCCAACTTGACCAACGCATACAAACCCAAATTGCCGGCCACTCCAGGTTTGATCTGTTGTACGAGATGTGTTCGGCCACGTTGAATCGCGGCGTCCACGGCAGCCTGCTCCGCAGCCCATAATCCGGTAGACGCTCTGCTGAAGAGACAAATCGCGATTCCAAGAAAAGGCAGACGTACATCCCCTGGGCCAAGCATGATTTCTCGATTTATAAAGAGCTTCATTTCCCATTAGAAAAGCGATGGACCGAGATCGTAGATCTCGGATCGCACGAGCGTCAACGGAGGCCCGACAGTGATTCCATTGACCGTGTTCAAATGTAGACTTCATAGACAACTTATCTTACCATCCTCGTACCACTGAAATTGGAATTTTCCTCTTATGTGCGGCTCGATCACGAAATGAAACTTCCCGTTGAAGCCATTGGTTCGCCAGAGTTATTGAGTACCGACGACGTGTTTGTGATTGACGCAACAATCGCTGCACAGTGGTTTGACGTCGCAGAACTGTGGCGTTTTCGCGAACTCATCTGGATTCTGACACTTCGAGACATTCAGGTGCGTTATCGTCAGGCTCTCGTTGGATTGGCCTGGGTTGTCTTGCAGCCGCTGGCACAAATGCTCGTCTTCAACGTATTTTTTAAACTCATTCGGCCTGTTGATGGTACCGTCTCTTACGAGTCTTCGATTGTCTCAATTCTCTGCGGACTTGCGCTCTGGCAACTGTTCGCATCGATACTTCTCGGGTCGACAAACTGCCTCGTCGATAACCGTCAACTGATCACCAAGGTCTATTTTCCCCGAGTCGTATTGCCTCTCTCTGCGACATTTCGTCCATTGATTGACTTTTTTGTTGTCTTGGGTGTGTTGCTCGCGTTTCTAGGATTCTGGCAAACATGGCCGGGCATCGCGATTCTTGGGTTGCCCCTTGTTGTTCTGGGGACAATGGTGCTTGGATTGTCATTTGGTTTGTGGCTCTCCGCTTTGAACGCTCATTATCGAGACTTTGGTCACATCGTCCCGTTCGTCTTGCAAATCGGGTTCTTTGTCAGTCCCGTGATCGTCGAAACTTCAAACGTGATTCCCCAAAAATGGCAACTGCTTTACGCAATCAATCCGATGTCCTGCCTGTTGGGCGCATTTCGAGGATGCGTCCTCGGTACTCCATGGCCCACGTTATCGCAAGCGATGATCTCTTCAGCAGTCGCGGTCGTGGTTCTGACATCCGGTGCATGGTACTTCCATCGCGTGGAACGTTTTCTAGCAGATCGCCTTTGAACGGTTGCATTCGTTCGGCGGAATCGCCAACGGCATCGAACGTCTGAACGAACGAATTCCATTTGTCGTCTTACCGACACCGTTTGCCGGTTGTGCCAACCGTGGCACATCAACAACTCCGCCGTGGTCCTGTTGATTCGAGGAATTTCGTGAGCACCTGATCACCGGAACGACCAGCCGCACCATAGCAGTCCCGGAGTGACATCGCCTGCTTTTAAAAAGCACCGAACTCTGATCGATTTATCAAATCGGGTTCCGTTCGAGGTAGCCAACGCCGGGTTTAATCGGACGTCGCGAGCGAGACGCTCGCGGAATACCGTGGATCGAATCGGCCGTGGCGATGCACTCGACTTGAGGCAGATCACTGCCAAAGCGGGACAAACTCCATGAACACGATGTCCCGTGCCCGACAGACTATTCGTTTCAGACGGTTTATATATAGGACAACTCCGGCCCCAGTCGGCCCTTCTGCGAGTTCAGTTGCCGCTCCGCAAACGAGACGTTACGCTCCAAGTCGTTTTGCTTCCGTTTCGCATTGAAGGAGTTTTGCTCGATGACTGCCCCGATTCATGTCGCCGTGACAGGTGCCGCTGGTCAAATCGGTTATGCCACTCTTTTTCGCCTCGCCTCCGGGGAAATTTTTGGGCAGCATCGACCTGTGGTGTTGCACCTGATCGAAGTGCCGCCGGTCATGGCTGCCCTTGATGGTATTCACATGGAACTGGATGACTGCGCCTTCCCCAATCTTGCGGGAGTCATCAAACACGACAGCGACCATATGGAAGACGGCTTCCGCGACTGTAATTTCATCCTGCTCGTCGGAAGTATTCCTCGTAAACTGGGAATGGAGCGAGCGGACCTGATTCGGATTAATGGCCCAATTTTCACCAGCACGGGCAAGGCAATTCAAGCATCTGCCGCCAAAGATGTACGGGTTGTTGTGGTTGGAAATCCTTGTAACACGAACTGTCTGATCGCGATGTCGCATGCACCTGATGTTCCACGAAATCAATGGTTTGCAATGACCAGACTAGACCAGAACCGAGCGTCTGCTCAATTGGCGATGAAGGCCGGCCGGCCGGTTGGCTCGGTCTCCAATGTCGCCATCTGGGGCAATCACTCATCGACTCAGTACCCCGACTTTGTGAATGCAAAGATTGACGGAAAACCGGCCACCGAAGTGATCTCCGACAAAACATGGTTGAAAGACGACTTCATCAAATCCATTCAGCAGCGTGGGGCGGCGGTGATCAAAGCGCGTGGTGCCTCCAGTGCAGCCAGTGCCGCCAATGCGGCACTGGATACCATCAAGAGCATCATTACGCCGACAGCGGCGGGATCGTGTGTCAGTGCGGCCGTCTGTTCGAATGGAAGTTACGGAATTGAATCCGGTTTGATCGTCGGCCTGCCGCTGGCGAGCGACGGCCGCGATTGGCGGGTTCTTTCCGATTTCCACGTGGATGATTTCAGTCGGAGCCAGATCGACAACACTGTCGCCGAACTGAAGCAAGAGCGAGATCTCGTGAAGGATCTACTTCCTTAAATTGGCCGCGTGGTGCCAATCAACGATTCCCCCACTGAGCGAGAGAACTCTCTCGCTCACTTTATTCCTTGCACTATGAATTCACACGATCTCCGTCGCTTGGACAACTCGCATGTCTGGCACCCCTTTACTGCGATGTCCGCCTTTCGAGATGAGCAAGCACCGATCATCGTCGAAGCCGAAGGATTCCATCTGATTGATACGGAAGGTCGCCGCTTTATCGATGGGCATTCGTCGCTGTGGTGCAACATTCACGGCCATCGTGTCCCCGCCATTGACGAGGCGATCCAGAAGCAGTTGAACCGAGTGGCTCATTCAACACTTTTAGGGCTTTCGAATGAACCGAGCATCGCCTTGGCGACCGAGTTGGTCCAGCAGGCTCCGCTCGGACTCAACAAAGTTTTCTTTTCCGACTGTGGTGCGGCAGGAGTCGAGGCGGCGTTGAAGATTGCCTACCAGTACCACCGCCAAAAATCCAACCCTTCCGAGAAACGCGATCTCTTTGTCTGTCTGGAACAGGCCTATCACGGAGACACGGTCGGAGCGATGAGCCTCGGTGGGATTGACCCCTTCCACAGTCTGTTTGGTTCACTATTATTTCCCGCCAAACGGGTTCCGACACCCGGAGGATCTCGGCGACAACGTGACCGGAACTCGAATCCTCCGACAGGGTTTGCCTTCCGAACGAACATCTTCGATTCCAGCAGACTTCTTTCAGAAACTGAGGAACTCGCCGAACTCGAAAGGATGCTTGAAGAGAACGCGCACCGCATCGCAGGCTTCGTGATTGAGCCACTGGTTCAAGCGGCTGCAGGAATCCTCGTCCATCCCCATGGCTATTTGAAGAAAGTTCGCGAACTAACTCAACGACACGACATTCTATTGATCGCAGACGAAATCGCCGTCGGTTTCGGCCGAACTGGGACCTTGTTTGCCTGCGAGCAGGAAAACGTTTCTCCGGACATCCTAATCCTTTCGAAAGGACTGACAGGGGGCTATTTGCCGCTGGCCGCAACGCTCGTCACCGATGAAATCTACAACGCGTTTTTGGGAGATCCTTGGTTGGGGCGAACGTTTCAACATGGACACACCTACACAGGAAACCCACTTGCCTGTGCTGCAGCCCTGGCATCACTGCAGCTGATTCACACAAATCAAGTCGTACCCAACGCCCAGCGGATGAGTGAGGTCCTGCGTCGTGAAATGACTTCGCTCACACGATCGGATCCGCCACATCAGCGACAGACATCAACCCATGCTCGCGTTCTCGAGGTTCGTCAGAAGGGAACAATGGTCGGCATAGAACTCGTGCAAGATAATGCCGAACTCTCACCATTTCCACCCGAAAAACGAGTGGGACACCTCGTCACGACAGCCTGTCGTCGTCGAGGAGTCATCCTCCGCAACATCGGCGACGTCGTTGTTCTTATGCCTGCTCCATCGATGCCCGAACCGCTTGTCGTTGAACTTTGTCAGATCGTCAAAGAGTCTTTGGCAGAGATCTCGACGCTCGTCATTTGAGGAATTCACATTTTCCAGATATCCCCCCCCCCCCCCACACACACACACACATTGAAGTCGTCTAATGAACGTCTCCACTGGCTCCCGTAATTCATGCGTCTGCCGCTCAAAGTGTCCGATGGATCCCCCAGATTTGTCTCGCAAGTGGCATTTCCGGAGCGATGCGTTTCCAATAAAGACGCTCAACTATTCCTAAAAAACATTGATCGGACTCGTCCGGCGGAGAGGCGACCCTTGTGTGTTGATATTGGCATCGCATTCCGAATCCGCTGCGGACCTGACAAAAGACGTTCGGTTTGAGAAAACTTAAGTTCCATGGGACACATTGGAGGGCGAGCATGTGCAATGACGTTCAGAAGACGTGTACGAAACATGACTGAACATCAAATCCTCGACTGTCCAGCGGAGAGGACGCGGCTTCTGCCTACACACCTGAACCATGTTCTCACGCTTGCGGAAAATTATCGAACTCACCGAAAAGCCGTCACGATCCCTCGACCGTTTCAAACGGTGACACCCTTCGTCAAAAGTCCGTCATCCCTGAGGGGCCTCGGAGATGCGGTCGTGATCCCCAGCGATGCAACAACGGTTCATCACAACACGGAATTTCTCCTTGGCAAGAAGTGCCACAGGGTGTCTTGAGAGGAGGCCCTGCGTTCGGTCTGCGGAGTGACTGCCGAACACGATCTCCGCGAATGCTTCAAAAAAACGATCCACACGCGCAGGCCATCCGCGGATGGCGAGCCGCGGAAACAGACACATTGGGCCCCGTGATTGCAACAGGAATTGACAATGCACGCCTTTTGCTCGGATTCCACCTCAACGGCGAAACCACACAAAAAGAGAGCACGGTGCGTCTGATTGACCGCAGACCGCGATTCGGCATTTTTATTTGCCAGTTCATCACCCTTTATCTTGGCGTTGCAACCATGACCGGCACCACTGACAAGAGTTCAAGGATCGAATCGGGAGATCTCGTAGAGAGGAAGTTCGAGGGCGTTAGCGGCTTGCGGCACCGGGCGGTTGTGGCAAAGTCCTCGCGTATCACTCGCGAGATCCATCGTGAGTATGGTGACATCGACCGGCGTTTTGCGAAAGGACGGCGTGCATGCGTTGGATAGAAATCGGTGCGTGGGGGATCATCGTCCTTTGGGGGCGAGCATTCTTCCCTGCCTGCTACGGGATCTTGTTTCCTCGATTTCTAAAAGATGTTCCCCCGATCACGGGAGAGGACCTTCCGACGATATCGATCATCGTTCCCGCGCGCGACGAAGTCTCGGCCATCGAGGAATCGTTGGAACACCTATTGAAGGTTTGCTATCCCCGCCTCGAGGTGATTGCCATTGATGATCGATCGACCGATGAAACCGGCGTAATCATGGATCGCATGGCGGCGTTCCATGATTCTCGATTGAAAGTGATCCACGTGACCGAACTCCCGGCGGGATGGTTAGGAAAAAACCATGCACTCGCCTTGGGGGCGGCCGAATCCAACGCAGACTTTCTTTTGCTGACCGACGGCGATGTGATGATCGATCCGCTGACTCTTCGTCGAGCGATGTCCGTTGTTCATGACCGCAAACTCGATCACTTGGTCTTGCTGCCGGAGATCGTGACCTCGACGTTTCTTGAAATCGCACTGATCAACTTTTTTTGTTTGTTGTTGATGACAACGACTCAATTTCCGCTTGTCCGCTGGAGCTGGTTTAAAAATGCCTATCTGGGAGTCGGTGCTTTCAATCTGGTACGCCGAACGGCCTATGATGCCATTGGCGGATTCTCGAAACTGCAATTGGAAGTGGCGGACGATTTAATGCTGGGGAGATCCATTAAGCACGCAGGACTCCTTCAAGATGTTTATGGGGGGCAGAAAAACGTCTGGGTCAAATGGCAACAGGGGGGTGTTTGGTCCATCGTGAAGGGACTCGAAAAAAATGCGTTTGCCGCGTCGAGGTATTCGATGTTCAGAACACTCTTGGCCTGCATCACGATTCTGGGAATTTCGGTTGTTCCGATCGGGGCTCTGGCTTGCGGAGTCGCCGTTTGGCAATCATCGATTCTGATTGTTGGGACGGTTCTACTTTCTTTGGGAACGGCACGAACAGTAGGCTTTCCGCTGGCCGTTGGTTTTTTGTACCCGTGGGCTGCCGTCGTTTTCTGTTACATCATGACTCGTTCGATGGTCCTAACCATACGTCAAGGAGGTGTCCGTTGGCGCGACACCTTTTATTCACTCAACGATCTGCGAAACGGTTGTGAGAAATAAGGACCACGAGCATCGCCAATGCTGCTTCCGTGATGCGGGAGGATCACGAGTCCCCTGATGCTCCGGAATGCGATTTTCCGTTTAGGGCGTTTGGTGTGAAACAGACGCGGCCGTCCTTTTTCCTTTGTGTTGAATTCCCTCTGACGGTGTTTTCAATTTGCCGACGTCGCCGATTCGGCAAATTGAAGGAATGCGTCTTTTTGATCAATGACTGTCGCTAGTGGCCCCGTGAGCTTGATAAAGAAATTTGTGGGTCCGAGGGGAGCGGCGAGCCCCAGCATTCTCCATTGGGGACTGGGTTGCCCCCCGTTGAACATATCCGAGTATGTGCCAGAAATTTCGACCAGCGAACTGCGGCGGCCATCGAATGTGATTGTGGACTCGCGAGACTCGGCATCGTTTGGACCTCGTCGAAACTGGCCTCGCCAGCGTTCTATGTTCGCCTCAATGCCACCACCAGCCGAAGAGAGCGTCAGTCGCGCCGAGCCTCCAACCCCGGGGAGAGTGAATTCCCCGAGAACGAATTCACTCTTCGGAGGCTGCTGCTGCCAGCCTGCGGGGACCATGAATTGAAACCCCCCAACGGAAACGCGATGGGGCTCTGTCTCGGATGTTGATGAATGGATATCCAGCGCAACCGCCTTAGCAATGGGGATGGGAACATCCGCCTCCGGTTTCGGCTGTTCCATGCATCCCAAAGGGACGAAAATCGCCCAGAAAAAAAACGTATTCGTCCAGCGCATTGTCAAAGTCCCTGCCCTTAAGAAATGACCAAGTTTTGTTATCGTTTCGAAGACTCAAAGAGCTTTCGACTTTCCTAAAATGTGATCGGCCAAATCCACATATTGACGAACTCGGCTGGCAACAATTTGGAGGCTTTTGACCCAGAACTCTGGCTTCTGCAAATCAAAACCGAGCGTCGATCGCACGGCCGCTTCTGCATCCTGGCAGCCAGTCGCGATCAACAGTCGACGATAGGTCTCGGCAAATTCACCGCCCGCTTCCCGAGCGACGGCATAGAGACCCATCGAAAGAAGGTAGCCGAAGGTGTAGGGAAAATTGTAAAAGGGAAGCCCACTGATGTAGAAGTGAAGTTTTGAGGACCAGAATCTCGGATTCCAGCCGTCGTCGGCCAACACATCAAGATAGGCCGTCTTCTGAGCCGCTTCCATCAGCGCGTTCAATTGATCCACCGTCAATTCCCCGCGGCTTCGTTCTCGGTAAAACTCGTCTTCGAAAAGGAATCTCGCATGGATGTTCATCAGAAATGCCACAGAGTCGCCTAACATATCATCCAGGATTTTCAAACGATCGTAGTCCGAACGTGCCTGCTGCAGACGTCTTTCACTCAACACCGCCTCTGCGAATGTCGAAGCGGTCTCGGCAAGGTTCATCGGGTAGTCCTGCAGGAACACTGGTTGATCCCGCAGGACCCACGAATGATAGGCGTGTCCGAGTTCATGCGCCAGTGTGCTCATGCTGTCAGCACTGTTCGTATAGGTCATGAAGATCCGAGACTGCTTCAAAGTCGGAAAGCTTGTGCAAAACCCGCCCTGATGCTTGCCGGTACGGTTCTCGGCTTCCACCCAACACCCCGAAAACGCCATTTTGGCGAAGTCGCCGAAGTCGGGGCTAAAGGCATGAAAGGCATCAATAATTTGTGAACCTGCGTTGTCATAGCCGATGTCGTCAGCCGCGGTGGCACCCGGCAATTGCGGCAGAGGTGCGGTTATGTCGTACCAGGCCAATCGATCGATTCCGAGGAGTCGCGATTTAGCTCCAAAATAGTCTTTCAGAACCCCCTTTTCCGCGTTGATCGTTGACCACATCGCATCCAAAGTCTCCCGTGTCATTCGATTGAACCGCAAAGGCGCCTCGAGGTGATCGCACAACCCGAGATGCCGATACGTTGTCAATCGGGTACCGGCGATGTGGTTCAGCGTATCCGCGCACGTTTCCGCAATCGTTGCCCACGCTCCATCGACTGCAAAGAAATTATTTTGGCGGATCGAGCGTTGCGGAGAATCAAAAGGCACCTGACCCGGTGATCGCAAAACGAGCTTTCCCTTCTCCTGAATCGACACTTTCAACGAACCCGAAAGCCGGTCAAATAGGCGACTCCAAGCGTGAATTCCATCGACGGCCAAATCGGCGGCAAGCAGTTCCTGCGACTTTGGCAATCGCAATGCTGCGTTGCGTCGTCGTGTGGTCAGAAAGTATTCGTTACGTTTGAGTTCCGCCGCGGATTCGATCAACGCGAGAAACTCTGCATCCGTTGCCCCTTTGAATGCAAATTCAATATGGGTGGCGATTTGTTCACGATGCGGCGTCAGTGTTGCGAGTTCCGCCTGCAACTGCTGATAAAGCTTGCACTCCGCATCGGCCGCCATGTAACACTCGACAAGGGCCTTGAAGTCGGACGCCTCGGCATCGAGCAACTCGTACTCGGAAATCAACGCGATCCAACTCGAAGAACTCTCACTTCGACCGTTGACCGGCGGTAGAGAATTCGTCGAGGCCGCGAAGTTCGCGAGTTTGGTTTTCAGGAGATCCAGCTGCAGCCGAAACTCCATCGATGCCGGTTCGTCAGCCAAGGAAGCCAAATCCCAAGTCAGAGGAATTTTTTTTAAGGTCATGAAACCAGTCGCTTCCTTTGGAGAACAGATGTTGCTTGAGGAGTCCTAGAAATGTCCCGTGATGCCCGTCAATCATCCGGGTCGAGGTGTTCATCATCGGACAGCATTTTACCGACGGACGGGCCGAAATCGAGATCGAGCCGTTCCGAAATCTTCTGCAGTAGCACGGGCAACGCGTGAGCCAAGATTTTCGGGCGGATTCTTGGAGACAAACGTGATGGGCTCCAACCGTGTTGAGATGCCGGATGTTTTTGATGAGCAACCATGTGACGAAATCAGACCTCACCATGCAGGGTCAGCATCAGCGAGCGTGGACCGCCGTGGTTACGGTGTTCGCAGAGGTAGATCCCCTGCCATGTGCCAATGGACAGACCGCCGTTCGCAATGGGAATCGTAATCGAACTGCCCAGCAACGCGGACTTCACGTGGGCAGGCATATCGTCCGGCCCCTCGCACGTGTGGAGATGAGGGAATCCTTCGGGAGCGATGGCATTGAAGGACGACTCCAAGTCGTGAGGCACATCGGGATCGGCATTCTCATTGATGGAGATCGATGCCGAGGTATGTTGAATGAACACATGCAGCAGGCCAACGCGGCAGCAGGTCAACGCAGGTATGGCGTCGATCACCTCCCGCGTGATGAGATGAAATCCGCGGGGCATTGCTGGCAATATCAAAATGTGTTGATGCCACACCATGATGTCTCCTGGAGGTTTCTTGGAGTCTTCGCCGTTTCGGGTTTTGATCACCGTCCACGTTGCCCCAACCACCTCAACCAATGATCGGCTAAAACGATGGCGACCATCGCTTCGGCCATCGGAATAAACCGTGGCAACAAACAGGGATCGTGACGGCCCTTGGTCTTGATTGTGGTGGGCTCTCCCCTGCTCGTGACCGTTGGTTGTTCGATGGGGAGACTGCTCGTCGGCTTCACCGCAGCGCGCAGGATGATCGGCAAACCAGTCGTGATTCCTCCCAACATGCCGCCGTGGCGATTGGAATCCGTCGTGATTCCGGCGTGGCCGTCATACGGGTGGTCTGCATCCGAAACAAAGTGATCGTTATGTTGGCTTCCGCACATCGTAACGCATCTGAAACCGATGCCGTACTCGACACCGAGTACGGCTGGAAGCGAGAATAGCGCCTTGGCGAGGTCGGCCTTGATCTTGTCGAAGACCGGTTCGCCGAGCCCTGCGGGAATGTTCGTGGCCACAATTTCCGCCGCACCACCGATTGAATCCCCCACTTTACGAATTTGCTCGATGAGTTCAATCATCTTCGCCGCAGCGGCGACATCGGGGCAGCGAACGATGTTCGGTTCTCCGTTCGGCAGGGATTCGACCTGCTCTAGTGTCACCTTCGCAGGATCGGCAATCACGGCTTTGACCTCGCCGACCTGTGTCACGTATCCGACGACTCGCCCCCCAAAACCATGATCAAGAATTTTTTTTGCGACCACCCCTGCCGCAACTCGAACCGCCGTCTCCCGCGCACTCGACCGGCCACCACCGCGATAGTCGCGGAAGCCGTACTTGGCATCAAAGGAAAAATCGGCGTGACCCGGCCGGTAAAGGTCCTTGATGTCCCCGTAGTCTTTGCTGCGTTGGTCCTGATTGCGAATCAAAATCGCAAGACTGGTCCCGGTCGTTCTTCCCTCAAACACACCTGATAAAATCTCGGGCGTATCGGATTCGTCGCGTTGAGTCACAATGTGGCTCTGACCCGGTCTGCGTCGGGACAGGTCGATCATCAAATCCTCAATCGACAATGGAATCCCCGGGGGAGCACCATCAATAATGACAACGTTCGCCGGTCCGTGGCTTTCGCCAGCCGTCGTTACCCGAAATGCTTGTCCGAATGAGTTTCCTGCCATGGTGCCCCCGATTGTATTGACCGCCAACGGAAACCGAAACTGGAAGCCGGGCGCGGATACCCATAAACTGCGGAGAATCCCTGAATAACCCTGCCAGACTCAACTTTTGGACCCGCAAACGCGTGACAGGAGATGCTTGATCCTTGACTTCTGCTACAGGCCCGCTTCTCACGAAAGAGAATTGCCCTCAGGACGGCTCGCCAGCACGCGAACGTTGGGCTAGTATTCATGCTGCGAGTGCAAATTCCGCCGGCGAGTGGGATCGCTCGCAAGTCAAGAACCCGATGTGGTCGATGACGGAGAGCATTCAGACAGCTCCTGAAATTGGTCTGAATCACTGTGGCTTCGTGTACAAGAGCAACATCATCCCGCGGCGACGATCAGTCGAGAGGTGACCAGATTATGGCAAAAGCAGGCGGACGGAAAAAACTTCCCAAGGAAATTGCGGTCATCAATGCCGACAACTGCACGGGCTGTGAAGCCTGTCTAGAAGTCTGCCCCGTGGACTGTATTGCTAAAGTCCCTGGCGATTCGATTTCGGTGCTGCAGTCGTGGTGCGAGATCGACGTTGAACGCTGCGTCGGTTGCGAAGTTTGCGTTGCGATCCCGACGAAAAAAACAGACCCCTACGAATTAACCGTTTGCCCGTGGGATGCCATTGAGATGATCCCCACGGTTCAAGCGGCCCAAATCGTCGCAAAAAAAGGGGGCCCGCCCGGTTATATGATCGCCAACTGGGATCGCCTCGTGATCCCCGCTCAACGCATGGCGGAGCTGGCTGCAGATCAACAAAGCGCCAAATAATTCTCGGCCAACGTCTCGACCGAATCCAACATGACAACACATGGTAACGGCGGAGTGCTCGGGAGGGTCCTGATTGTGAAGAGCGCGTTTTTCCCAGCCTGGATGCCGCATCATTTTTCTTAAACAGAAACTCGTCTTTAATGACCTCGCGGCCGCCCCCTCTTGACCCTTCGAACACGTGATTTCAAGATCGGTGGGCCATCTCTAGGCGAATACCGATCACGTTCCATTCCGCTATTTCCTCAGCCGAGCAGTCGGAAAAACAGCTTCATCCGAAGAGATTTTCTATGAGGCATGTAACCTTGCCAGCACTCGGTGTGAACCGAGCATCTCGCCTTCGCAGAGCAACTCGAGGACATAGACGCCTTCGTGAGGAGTCGGCAACGGGGGCAACCCCACGGTGATTTGAATCGTTTCTAACGGGTTGCGGCATGACACTTCAAATGCGGTCGAGAATAAAATATTGTTCTGTTGCAAATCGACATAACGCATTTCGAACTTTCGAGATCCCTGCAACTCTGTCAGGCTCACGAAGGCGAACGGTGAACCGACTCTGGCCAGCGGAGGGATCGAAACCGGAGTGGACAGCGGTTCTTCAATCCTCGAATTGTCCGACGAGGCCGTACGACCGGTCGGTCTATGACTCGTCCCAGCCGGCACCGGCCGTTCGGGTTCGGGGGTAGAGCATTTCGGCACGAAAGTAATCGCACTGAAAATGCCGCAAATCACATACTTGCCTGTCGCCCGATCCTGATAAATCTGGTCTGCTAACAACATCGCTTGTAACACGGGAACGGCCATGATGCTTCCTTACTGGATTACTTTTTTTGAGTCGGCGATGAGCGATTGTTTGCCTTTATCCAAAAAAAGAAATTCGATTCTGTCAACCAAGACATGACCTCGCCAGCAGCGTCAATAGTCCGGAGGGGAACCATGCGCGTCGAATGCACGGAAAGAGGACCCCGTAGCAAACACCGGCACGGCCGAGGAGTTCCATCGTGGCAGGGATTCCATGAGTCCGCAACTGTCTGCCCGTTTGATCGCTGCCGGACTTTCAGCCCCTCGGAATCTTTTCCAGAAAACTCGCCCGACAGGATTCCTAACGCGTTTTTCTCAACGATGTTGATGACCCTCAAGCGATCTTGCCAAATGGCTACCGACGCACGGCAATCCGTGTTCGATTTCAGGGGAGCGGATTCGATCAACCGACAGCAGATGCTCCACACTCACCTGATCGACAGAGTCTCCAAGGTGACGTCCAACATCACGTGACCACAAAACAGGGTCGCTCCACATCGGAAAAGAGGTAGCCCAAGAACCTCCATCGGGAGACACTCCATACGCGAGACCCCCAAGTTTAGAATGATGGCTAGGAAGACTTGCAAACCTTCTGTCTCGACACGCCACTGAGCCCATTTTCATACGGGGCTCGGGAACACAGATCAAAACAAGCAGCGCGCTCAACAGCGACCTGAATCACGTTCGCTGCGACGAGCTTCAGCAGTCCACTGCTTTCCCGTAGACTGATACGGTGTAGAGCCGGTGAGATTCCACGAAAGTCCGTGTCCTCGACGTGGTTCTCGAGCGTCTGAAGGCCGAGGCATGCCAGTGCAAAAAGTGAATGGAACGCTACCCACCGAGTCGTCGCGAGGCGGAGTGGAGTGTGCCATCAAAAACACTTGACCGCAGGTCTCATCGTCTGCCGCAGAACAACATTGCCGATGCTAGAAACAGGAACCATTCCGTTGCCGCAAACCAGTAAGTCGCCGTAGGTATGCCACTGTAGAATACGAAACTCGTTGTCCGAAACGCCACAAGGGATCCATGAACCAGCAGACATAACATCAAGGAGTGAGCAACTTCCGCCGGCCTGATTAGGGGCCAGAGGAAGGCGAGGCCGAGTGCCAGTTCCAGACCTCCATAAACAGTTAAAAACTCAGACTGTCCCGAACCAGGCTGGAGTGTGAATCCAACCACGTTTGATGTTTTGTCAGGCATCAGAGAGCACCATCCCGCTAAAAAGATGTAGACGACTCCGACGATTGCCAAGAAGAGACGTGTCATGTGATCCTGATCGGTGAAAGAAGACGATCTGTTGAAACCTTGAATTGCCACGAAATTCGAACTGCGACTTAATGGTCGCCGATGATGTTAGATTCAACGAAGCAGAGTTTATTGTCAATGTCTCAGGAGATTGCCGTGAACAGGTCGGCCGTGTCCACATTACCGAGTTCCGTGCCAGAGTTGATCGCCATCCGAACAACCTTGCTGCACGTGGCCAACGCTGTCGATAACGCTTCGACGTGATCGCCTCCGCTTGAGATGTCGACAGGATAAGCCGGCAATTGGTTGAGTTGGCAAACATGAATGATGGTTCCGCCAGCGATCCCCCCCCCAATACCACGATCCGTTCGGCCACGGTGTCCACAAATTCCTCAGTGTCCTCCCTGACGCTGTCAAACAGATGGTGCAGGACGATGAAGGCCGAGTCCTTGACGTTCCAGTGAGCTTGTTTGGCCTGCAGTTTCAAGTCGATCAGGTCGGCAAACCGCGATACTGAAGATAGCAAAGGGTTGCTGTTGCTTCTAAGGGAAGATCATTCTTGGTCGGGTGCATCTTAAGGGTTCCTAGAGATACCTTACGGGGGTTAAAGGACAAATGTATTCCCCTTCCGCGAAGTCCTGAAATGAATAAACCGTCGTCGTCGCAATTCGTTAACATCGGCGTCAGCGGTTCCTAGAAGGCTCCTCGATGATCGCCACCGCATTCGATCCAGTATCGACCACGGTCCTTGACTCGTTCCTCGAAATCGTGACCGGGAATCAGCGCATCGACCACGCCATGCAGGATTACGATATGGGGTTTCATCGCCTTGGCTGTTCCCTCAGTATTTGAAGCGGCAAGTTCGCAGATGCGTTTGTCAGAATCCGACTTGCATCTTCAAGAGATGCGTCGATGACCCTCGTCGTTGAGGGCGGTATTGACGACCTCACCGCCGTGATCCTTCCGGATCAGCGGCAAAACACCACAGAGAACCGGGTATCAACCATCACCGACGAGAATTCGGGCAACGGGTCTCGATCATCGAAAAGACCTGCGACCGGATTTTATAGAATTTGAACTCGTCCCAAAACTATCGGATGAGTCACCGCTTGCGGATAACACGCTCTGGCAACTCACGGCCTCGGCGAGCGACTGGCAACAAATACAGCCCTGCGGTTGTCAAAATCTGAGGTCCACGTCGGTAAGACGTTGTTCATCCATCTCCTTGACGAGACGACCCACATAACGCCAGCACAGGTGGCTTCGTATTTACGTCGTCAGCGAGCATTGATTAGAAGACACCATGAAGCGAGACGCGCCACGCAATGATCAATCGTGCGTGCCCCCCCCGTTTGGAGAACCGCAGACGGCTCCGTCTCATTCACGGTTCCTCGCCAAGTCACGAGACGCTGATGGATGGATTGGATCAGCAACATCATTTTGAAATCGACACCGATGGCCCTAATGAGGGGAACGCAGGATGATTGATCTCTCGCGGCAGCGAAAATCGGGCTGATTCGGAGTGATCACACAAAAGCGGATTTTCGAAACAATGCGATGCTGTGAGGCTGCAGCGGGTATGGATGTTTCGGGTCGTAGGGGATGATCGACGTATCGCCATCGTAAGTGTCGAATAGTCGCTCAATCCCCTCCATTTGCTGCAAACGAATGGGCATTGTGAAGGGGACCATCTCTTGGTGAGCATTCATCAGAATCAGCAGGTTATCTCCGACGATGCACGCCCCTTGGTCATCAATCTGGCTGCAATACCCCAACAGCAGGACTCCCAGCGACTGAACAAGCCCGTCGTTCCAGGATTCGTCTTCCATTTGTCGTCCATGACTGTCAAGCCAATAGAGTTCTTTGAGATCGGTTCCGTCTGTCGAGCCTCGGAAAAAATGCCGGCGGGACAGTGCCGGTTGGCGTTTTCGAATGGCGATCAGGTGTCGAGTGAACTGCAACAAATGTTGTTGTGTGGGCGACAAACTCCAATTGAGCCACGATGTCTCGTTGTCCTGTGAATAGCAGTTGTTGTTGCCCTGTGCCGTATGGCCAATCTCGTCTCCGGCCAGCAACATAGGAACCCCTTGGGAAAGCAGCAAAGTGGCCAGCAGGTTTCGCTGTTGCCTTTGCCGCAGGGCAACAATGTCTGGATCATCGGTTGCACCTTCGAGACCACAATTCCAACTCCGGTTGTCGTCGCTGCCATCGCGATTCCCCTCGCCGTTAGCTTGGTTGTGCTTTTCCTCATAGCTCACGAGATCCTGCAGCGTGAAACCGTCATGACAGGTGACAAAATTAATGCTCGCAGAGGGATGTCGACCATCATTTTCATAAAGATCGCTGCTACCCGCCAGACGTGTCGCCAGTTCATTCACAACGCCGCCATCACCCTTCCAGAAGCTTCTGACACAATCGCGGTAGCGCCCGTTCCACTCGGTCCAAATGATTGGAAAATTTCCGACCTGATAACCATCAACCCCAATATCCCATGGTTCAGCGATTAATTTGACTTGCGAGAGGATTGGATCCTGATGAATGACGTTAAAGAATCCACTCATCAAATCAACATCGTGGAACTGCCGAGCCAGTGTTGCGGCCAGATCGAAGCGAAACCCATCAACATGCATCTCCGTCACCCAGTACCGCAGGCTATCCATGACAAGCTGCAGGACACGTGGATGCCTTAAATACGGCGAATTGCCACAGCCCGTGAAGTCCTTATAGGAGCGTAGGTCCTCCGCGACGAGATGATAGTATGCCGTATTATCGAGGCCTCGCCAGGAGAGTGTCGGGCCGAACTGATTTCCTTCGGCCGTATGATTGTAGACGACATCGAGAATGACCTCGATTCCAGCAGAATGCAGAGCCTGGACCATCGACTGAAATTCCTGGACCACCAATTCGGGATCATCGGTCGCACAATACCGCGGGTCTGGAGCAAAAAAACCAAGGGTGTTGTAGCCCCAATAATTGACGCGTCCCTGTTGGACAAGAAATGCCTCATCAATGTGAAAATGAACGGGTAGCAGTTCGACCGCCGTGACTCCGAGATGCTTCAAATGATCGATCGCAGCGCCGCTGGCAAGTCCGGCGTATGTCCCACGCTGCTCCACTGGCACTCCCGGGAGAAGCTGTGTGAACCCCTTCACGTGAACCTCATAAATGATCGTCTTTTCCCACGATGTTTGTGGGGGATGATCGTTTTTCCAATTGAAAGTCGG
>Ga0315283_10001562_pt1 | contig 18497 bp, 14 predicted proteins | sample YL17G09_0_MG_FD_204541 | JGI IMG/M metagenome (GOLD analysis project Ga0315283, IMG submission 204541) | Sediment microbial communities from Yellowstone Lake, YNP, Wyoming, USA - YL17G09_0 | ecosystem: Environmental > Aquatic > Freshwater > Lake > Sediment | place: USA: Wyoming | collected... | reverse complement strand
TGTCCGCGCGACGCGAAACGCCGCGCCAGACTCCTGACCAGAGGCAGATAGCGAGTGATGAGTTCTTCCCTGGCCGCGGGGTCTTGGTGATCGCGGACTAGGACCAGCAGGTCCCGTTCGGGCATCGTCTTTGGTCCGTCGCCGTAGGCCATGGTCACGCTCGCTGCCTCCGCCGGTACTCCTGCGGTATCGGTTCGTGACACCTAGGTGATCCGTTTCTCCATCTCGACGGAGAAGGAACCGGGAGTGGGCCCATCTTCCGTCCGATACCCATCGACCAGCGAATCCATAAGCATCCGGAGGACGTCCGACAGGGCGTCCCTCCTGAAGTCGCTGCCCTCAGTCCCGGAAAGAGTCTGTCTTACCAGTTGGCTGCAAAGCCCCCCGAGTGCGACCTTGAACGTCTCGCCCACCACGGAGACGGTAAGAGTGAGGTCGTTCCCCTCGACGGGCTCTTCCCTGAACAGGGTCTCGAGGGCCAGCTCGATATCGTCAAGCCCGTCGACCGACAGCGCATGGCGCGATGCCACTCCCCCTATGACCACCCGCATCACGGGTAGAGTACCCCTTCCCCGAGGAGCACGAAGGACGACGATATCGGACATATCGCTCGGCTCAGCCAGCTGCACCGCCGCTACTCCGACGTACCGCCGCCACTCAGGTATGTATCCATCTCGACCTGCTTCTGCCCGTACGCCTGACGGCCCCGCTCCACCGCTTCTTCGACCCGCGCCCTCAGATCCTCGAGCACGCGCTGGGCCTCGGCCGGTACCTCGGCGAAAGCCTCAGGCAGACTCTTGCCTGTTTCCTGCGAGACTCGATGCGCGAGGATTAGAGATCCCCCTATGGCCACCCCTGTGACCAAAACAACAAACGAACGTAAACCGCCCATCAGCTCTCCTTCCTTTTTCCCGCGACGAACGAGGCGATCCCTTCGGTGAGCGCGGCCGACAGGCCGACCACCTTCTTGATAGGCGTCGCGACGGCGCCGTGCACTGCCGTGGTGGTGGACTCGGCCACCTTGATGATCTGAGCAAGAGACGTGGTGATCTGCTCGACTTGGTCCAACTCCGCATTCACCCGGTCGAGCGTAGTCTCGACCCGGGTAAGGAGCGGGAGGACCTCGGTATTGACGTCGGTGAGGATGCCCGTGGTGCGCGTGAAGACCCCGGCTAGGCGAAGAAACATATAGAGGAGCCCCACTCCGAAGAGCACGAAGAAGATACCGATGCAGATATCCATGATGGCATTGGCGTCCCACTCCATACCCGGCCCCCTTCTCTCTTCGCTGGAGAACGACACCGACTATACCACAGGCAAATCCCTGCTATTCCGCGGGGTCACTGGTGCTGCCGGCCCATACCTTGGTGGAGGTGATGGTGCCCGCAACGATCACCTCACCGGCCTCGTACACGACCGCGGTCTGACCCGGCGCCACTCCGGCCGCAGGCTCTCGCAGGAACACCGTCATGTCGTCGCCGACGACCGTCATCTCGCCCGCGGGCAGGGCCGCGCCCGCGGAACGGACCTGAATGGTGAGCGGTCTACCGCTTGGGTTGCGGTGCCATACCAATCCAGCCGCGGACACGGCCCCTACCTCTGCGTCCCGGGCAGTGCCGGCGACGACGCGGCGGTCGGAGGCTTCTATCGCCACTACGTAGCGGGGATCCCCCGCGGCCACGCGCAGTCCCTTGCGTTGTCCGATGGTGAAGTTGTAGGTGCCCTCGTGACGCCCCAGAACACGGCCCTCGGTGTCGACGATGTCCCCGGGTAGAGCGCCCAGGCGCTCACGCAGGAAGCGCCGATGATCGTCATCGGGCACGAAACAGATCTCCTGGCTCTCGGGGGCCGAATGGCCTTCCAGGCCGGCACGCGCCGCCCTCTCCCGGACTTCCTGCTTGTGCATCTCGCCCAAGGGGAACACGACGTGCTGGAGGATCGCCGGAGACACCTCGGCTAGGACGTAGGACTGATCCTTCAGGGGGTCGAGGCCTCGAGCGATCCGGGGAGGCGTACCGGTCAGGCGAGCGTAGTGGCCTGTCGCCACGTGGGAAAGTCCCAGGCGCCGGGCCGCCTCGAGAAGCACCCCCAGGCGCACCCTCGAGTTGCATTTGGCGCAGGGATTGGGCGTGCGACCGGCGGCGTACTCGGAGATGAAGTAGTCCACCACGTCGCGGAAGAAGGCCGGAGCGGCGTCGAGAGCAAGGTGAGGGATCCCGAGGCTGTGCGCCACCCTTCGCGCCCGGGCCACGTTCTCAGGCGAGCAGCAGCTCCGCTCGTCCGCTACCCCCGGGTCGTTCCAGAGGGTCAGCGTGATACCCACCACGGAGAAGCCTCTCTCCTTGAGCAGAAGCGCCGCCACCGCGCTGTCGACTCCGCCGCTCATGCCCACAAGCACTCCCGCTTGCCCCTCGTCTGCGACGGCACCTACCTCGCAATCGGGCGAGCCGAGGGCCGCTGTGAGCGCCTCGTGAAGGGCGTCGATGGCTACGCCCGCGGTGTACTCCTTTGAAGGGACCAGCCCAAGTGCCTGGCAGATATCAGCCTGGCTGACAGAAGCGGCCTCGAGAAAGGACCGGCCGGCCACGCTGGCGCAGACCTGGCTGGCGCTCGCCAGCGTGGCCGGGCATCCATAGGCCTGGTAGCGGGCTTCCTCGACGGAGCCGGCCCGCATCCGCAGTTCGATGCGCACCACGCTTCCGCAGTCCTTGCTTCCGGCCTCGCCGGCCGCGTGTGCCCCCAAGAGAGGCCCGGAAAGGCTGCACGAACGAAGGCGCTCGGCCACTCGGGTCCCGTACGCGAGACCCGCCGTCATGCCCCCCCTATCGTCACCGGTGGACTGCACAGGACCCTCTCTATAGCACGAGGGCCGGGATGACCCGGCCCTCGCCTACAGATCTAGGTCAGGGTCGCCTCATCCTTGCCCGAGGTTGATCAGACTCTGTTTCAAGGTGCCTTCGTCGACGTAGCCGTTCCAGATGTCCCGGACGGTACCGCCCCGGTCGACGAGCACGATCTCAGGCGGGTAGTTTACCTGTAGAAGCATGGAGAGGTTGCCGTAGGCGCTGGGGGTCTTGAAGTCGTACGCCAGGAAGGTGTATTCCGGGAATTCCGGCGCGACGGCCTTGAACGCCTCCAGCACCTTGGCGTCGTCCACGTTGCCCGGCACGTAGAAGAGTATGGCCACTGGACGGGCTTGGCCCATGGCGGCTACGTACTCCTCAGGGGTGTCCTCGGTCACTGCGAGCTTCGTCAAGAGCAGGTCTTCGACGGCGCTTCCCACGGATTGTGGGGCAGTGGCGCGAGGTGTGTTCACGAGAGTCGACGGGGTCGTGGCGCCGTCGTCACCGCCGCCGCAACCCCAAAGGAAAACGGCCAGACCTACCGCGAGCAGAAGGAGAACGGCCCGTTGTCTACTTCGTCCCGACATGTCAACCCTTCCCAAAATAAAATGCTCCACCTTGCCGTGTCTGGCATGCACTTGAACCTGCCGAAGCAGGTGGGTGGCAGTCCCTGATTGGCGACTCGCCGTTCAGGAAAACGTGCCTCCCGTGCACAATGTGTTGGCTCAAGTTTGGGCCAGATCACGCACAAGGTCGAGCACCCGGAGGGTACCACACGACCCTGTGACAGGCAACGCGCCTGTCCGCCCGCCCCAGCCGCACACACGGCTCTCACCCCAGGTATTCGGCTTTTTCCGGGCGGAACTTGAGCGCTATCGGCGAGCGACGCGGGCGGGAGAAAACGCCGGCCCTAGACGGTGCGTATGCGGAGCTCGCGCAACTGGTCGGGGGCCACGCGCGACGGCGCGCCGGTGAGGGGGCACGACCCGCTTTGCGTCTTCGGGAAGGCGATCACTTCGCGGATGGATGACTCGCCGGCCATCAGCATCACGATGCGGTCGAGCCCCAGGCCGATCCCCCCGTGTGGAGGTATCCCATAGTCCATAGCCTCCACCAGGAAGCCGAACTTCAGCTGGATCTGTTCCTCGTCGAGCCCGAGAGCCCCAAAGACCGCCGCCTGCACCTGCGGGTCCGCGATCCGTAGAGATCCACTGCCCAGCTCCACGCCGTTGAGTACCAGGTCGTAGGCGTAGGTGCCCAGCTCCAGCGGGCGCTCCGTGAGGTCTTGGAGGCGATCGAGCCGCGGCTTGGTGAACGGGTGATGCTGGGCCTTCAGGCGCTTCTCCTTGGCGTCGTACTCGAACATAGGGAAGTCGACCACCCAGGAGAACGCCCACCCGGTACGCTCGATGCCCAGGCGCAACGCCAGGGAGAGGCGCAGGGCGCCCAGGCTGGGCTCGGCCACGTCTTTGCGGTCGGCCACGAAGAGGAGCAGATCGCCGGGCTCGCCCGACAGCCGCTCGGCCAACGCTTTCATCCGCTCTTCGCCGACGAATTTCAGGAGAGGGGAACGCAGGCCTCCATCCTTGTCAAGCCAGACCGGCAGCAGCCCTTGCGCTCCGAACACGGCGGCCTCGGCCGCCAGATCGTCCACGTCCTTGCGCGAGAAGCCGGCGCCGCCCTCAGCGCGGATGCCCCTTACCACGCCGCCCTTGGCCACCGCCTCGGCGAACACCCGGAACTCAGTCGCTCCGGCGATATCGCTAACGTCCACGATCTCCATGCCGAAACGCAGGTCGGGCTTGTCGCTCCCATAGCGCGCCAGTGCGTCGGCGTAGGTGAGCCTCGGGAACGGTCTCGGCAGATCGACGTCGAGGGTCTCCTTGAAGGCGGCGGCGAACAGACCCTCTACCACATCCTGGACGTCGGCTTCCTCGATGAAGCTCATCTCGATGTCGATCTGGGTATGTTCGGGCTGCCGGTCGGCGCGCAGGTCCTCGTCCCGGAACGCCCGTGCGATCTGGTAGTAGCGCTCGAAGCCGCCGATCATGAGAAGCTGCTTGAACAGCTGCGGCGACTGCGGAAGGGCGTAGAACTCGCCTGGCTGCAGCCGGCTGGGGACGAGGAAGTCCCGGGCCCCTTCGGGCGTGCTTTTGGTCAGGATCGGCGTCTCGACGTCGATAAAGCCCTGATCTCCCAAATACCGCCGGACGGACTGGACCACCTGGTGGCGCAACAGAAGGTTACGGAAGACGCGGGGCCTGCGCAGGTCGATGTAGCGGTATCGGAGCCTCAAGTTCTCGTCCACGTCGATGTCGTCCTCGGGGAAGAAGGGCGGCGTATGCGCAGCGGCCAGGATCTGCAGGTCGTCGAGGGTGATCTCCACAGCGCCGCTGGCGAGGTTCGGATTGACCCGCTCGGGAGCCCTGGCGACGACCGTACCGGTGGCCCACATCACGAACTCGCCGCGCAGTTCCTGGGCTCTGGCGTGTAGCCCCGGGTCTTTCTCGGCCTCCACGACCAGTTGGAGAAGCCCGGTCCGGTCGCGCAGATCGACGAAGACCAGACCACCGTGGTCGCGGCGGCGGTGGACCCAGCCGGCCACCTTGACCCGGCGGCCGAGGAGGGTCTCGTTCACATTGCCACACCATTCGTCTCTATATGCCACCGTCGATCCTCTTCCTTGATGCGTTTCAGCCACCGAGCGCTCCACGACCGCCCGAGGCGACCTCGGCAAGAGCGACAGCTTCGCCGCGGGACACCTTGCTCTCCTCTCCCGTGGCGAGGTCGCGCAGCGTGACTTCGCCGGTGGCCATCTCGGCTTCTCCGATGATAACCGCGTATCGCGCTCCTGTCCGACCTGCCTGCTTCATCTGCCCCTTTGCGCTCCGGCCCACGTAGTCCAGGTCGACGGCAATGCCCCTATGGCGCATCTCGTGGGCTAGGGCGAACACTTCGCCTCGTGTGTCTTCGCCAACGCTTACCAGGTAGACCACAGGCGTTTCTGGCGCCGGTGCTTGCACGTTCGAGCGGGAGACCGCCAGCAGGATGCGTTCCACCCCAGTGCCGAAGCCGACGCCTGAGGTCTCAGGCCCCCCGATGGCAGCGACAAGGTCGTCGTAGCGGCCGCCCCCGCCTATGCCCGACTGGGCTCCCAGGAGGGACGATTGGAACTCGAACGTGGTGCGGGTGTAGTAGTCCATGCCACGCACAAGGGTGTGGTCCTCGACGAAAGCGATGCCCTGGATGGCCAGGCAGGCCTTGACCCGCGCGTGGTGCTCGGCGCACGTCGGGCAGAGGTAGTCTGGGAGGCGCGGGGCCTCCTCGAGCGCCACGCGGCAGGCGGGCACCTTGCAGTCGAACGTCCGCAATGGGTTGACCTGGGCTCTCTCCCGGCATTCCCCGCATATGGAGTCTGAGGCCGCCTGGAGATACTCGCGGAGGGCCGTCGAATAGCCGGGCCGGCACACTCCGCAGCCCATGGAGTTGAGGCGCAACTGGATGCCGGTCAGTCCCAGCTCCCGATACAGCGCGGCCAGAACGCCGATGACCTCGGCGTCGAGCTCAGGCGCTTCCGATCCGAAAGCCTCGATGCCCAACTGGTAGTGCTGACGGTAGCGCCCCGACTGCGGGTTCTCGTAGCGGAACATGGGGCTGTGGTAGTAGAGCTTCACCGGCTGGGGCAGCGTGTGCATGCCATGCTCCACGTAGGCTCGAGCCACGGGGGCGGTGCCCTCGGGGCGAAGCGTCATGCTTCGGCCGCCGAGATCTTCAAAGGTGTACATCTCCTTGCGCACTATGTCCGTCGAGTCGCCCACCCCCCGGGTGAAGAGACGGGTGTCTTCGAAGGCCGGCGTGTCGATGCGCCGGTAGCCGTATCTGCTGAAGACGGCCTCCGCCGTTCTGATGACCCAGCGCCGGACCGGTTGTTGCTCGGGAAGGACGTCGTACGTCCCTTTCGGTGCGGTGAACGACTCAGCCATGGACCCTGAGGCCGGCCAGGAACGGATTGTGACCAAGCTCCTCGCCGATTGTGGTCGAGTCCATGTGGCCGGGATATACCGGGGTCTCGCCGGGATAGAGCTTTACCAGGCGAGCCACGGACCCGAGCAGTTGAGCGAAGTCGCCCCCGGGAAAATCGGTCCTGCCCACCGAGCGACGGAACAGCAGGTCTCCGCAGAAGAGGCCGCCTCCGATCTCATACGTAACGTCGCCCGGGGTATGCCCCGGAGTAGCGATGACCGTCGCGGTCAGGCTCCCTACCACGACCTTGGTCCCGTCGTCAACAACCTCGATGACCGGGGAGCCCAGGGAGGGGACGGGATACCCGGTCGCCGAGCAACCCTCGTCGCCGGACAGCACGGGTTGCACCTGCGACGAGCAATAGACCCGCGCGCCGGTCACCTCGGCGAGGCCCTTCACTCCCTCGACGTGGTCGAAGTGCCCGTGGGTCACGAGGATGGCTTCGAGCCGCAGTCCCCTCTTCTCCACCAGGCGCGCGAGACGCTCAGGCTCGCCTCCGGGATCCACGGCGCAGGCCGCGTTGCCTTCATCCCACACCAGGTAGCAATTGGCTTGCAGCGGCCCGACCGGGACGCAGAGTATCTCCATGATCAGACCCTCTCGTGTCGTATCCCGAGGCCAAGCTGAACGCCCAGCCCCCGGCCAACAATTTTACCAGAGGCGCTGCGCTCCGCCCGTCAGTGGGGTGTGACTCGGTACGCGTCGTACACCGTGTCGATCCGCCGGATGCGCTGAAGCACGGTTTCGAGGTACTCGATCTCCGGTACCTCGAAAACGAACCGGTCCTTCACCATGTTGTTCCGAGCCACGCGACATTCCGCGGCGAGGATGTTCACTCCGCTCTCGCTCAGAGTCCGGGAGATATCCTCCAGCAGATGGTTGCGATCGTAGGCCTCGATCTGGATCTCGACCCGAAGTGGGGTCTTGCCTATCGAATCCCAGTGAACGGGGGCGAACCGATCGGGGTTCTTCTCCAAGGCCTTGACGTTTGGGCAGTCCCGGCGATGGACGGTGATACCGCGGCCCAGTGAGATGTAGCCGACGACATCGTCGCCCGGCACCGGCCGGCAGCACTGTGGCAGGCGTATCGCCACGTCCTCGATGCCGTCGACGTGGATGCTCGATTGGGCGCCGGATAGGGTCTCCCGAGCCTCCTGGGGCACAGCGATCGATACGGAAAGCGCATTCGCGCCCTCCCCCCCTCGATCGAGCATCTGGATGACGCGCGTCACGACATGCTGCGGGCTGATCTTGCCGGCGCCCACCGCCGCGAAGAAGTCCTCCTTCTTCGTGTGGTTTGTCTCCTTCATCACCTCGGCGATCATGTCGGACCCGATGAGTCGCTGGGCAGGCAGGCCTTGTTTGCGGAAGGCGTCGAGCAGAGCCTCGCGGCCCAGATGTTCGGCGTCTTCGCGGCGCTCCTTCTTGAACCACTGCCGGATCTTGTTGCGCGCCCCGGAGCTGGCGACGAACTGCAACCAATCGCGGGAGGGGCCGTGCGCAGTCTTGGAAGTGAGGATCTCGACGATATCGCCCGATTGGAGCCGGTAGGCAAGCGGCACGATACGGCCGTCCACCTTCGCCCCGATGCAGCGGTGGCCGACATCGGTGTGGATGGCATAGGCGAAGTCGATCGGAGTAGAGCCGGCCGGGAGGCTCTTGACCTCTCCTTTCGGCGTGAACACGTAGACCTCGTCGTGGAACAGGTCGACGCGCAGTGACTCCATGAACTCGCCGGCGTCCTTTGTGTCCGACTGCCAGTCCATGATCTGACGGAGCCACTGCATCTTGTCCGCCTGGGCCTCCGCCCGCTGGGCCGCCCGGCCCTTGTCCTTGTACATCCAATGGGCGGCGATGCCGAACTGGGCGGTCTCGTGCATATCGTAGGTGCGGATCTGGATCTCGAGCGGCTTGCCCTGGGGCCCGATGACCGTCGTGTGGAGCGACTGGTACATGTTGAACTTGGGCATGGCGATGTAGTCCTTGAACCGCCCGGGTAGGGGCTTCCAGAGCGAGTGGATTATCCCGAGGGCCGCGTAGCAGTCCTTGACCGAATCGACGAGCACCCGCAGCGCGGTGAGGTCGAAGATCTCGTTGAACTCCTTGCCCCTGCGCGCCATCTTGTCGTAGATGGAGTAGAAGTGCTTGGCGCGGCCGGATATCTCGGCCTCGATGCTGACGGAGGTCAACTCCTGCGCGAGGATGCTCCGCGCTTCCTCCATATCCCGCTCGCGGTCGGCTCGCCTCTGCGCCACCATGTGCTGGATCTCAGCATACTTGCGGGGGTGGAGCGTGGCGAAGGCGAGGTCTTCCAGCTCCCAGCGGACCGATTCGATGCCCAGTCGATGGGCCAGGGGGGCGTAGACCTCCAGCGTCTCCTTGGCTTTGTCGAGTTGCTTCTCCTTGCCCAGGTAGCGGAGGGTGCGCATGTTGTGCAGCCGGTCGGCCAACTTGATGAGGATCACGCGCACGTCGCGGGCCATCGCGATGATCATCTTGCGGATGTTCTCCGCCTGCTCCTCCTCGACCGTGCGGAAGGAGATCTGCGACAGCTTGGTCACCCCGTCTACCAAGAGGGCTACTTCGTCGCCGAACTGCTCCCGGACCTGCTCGATGGACAACTCGGTATCCTCGACGACGTCATGCAGAAGGGCCGCGGCGAGGGTGGCGCTGTCCAGCCTGAGGTCCGCGCATATGTCCGCGGTCCCGACCGGGTGGTTGATGTACGGCTCCCCGCTCGCCCTCAGCTGGTGCTGGTGCTGGGATGCCGCCACGTTGAAGGCGCGGACGATCAGATCGCGGTCGAAAGCCGGATGGTATGTGTCGATCTTTGTCAGCAGCCTCTCGAGCAGCTCGGTGGGGGACGCAGACTCAGCCGCAGACCCGACCGGGGGACTCTTCCTCTTTGGCGACGAAGGGCGGCTGGTCTCTACAGGTTCAGGCACAGTCTGGAGCACTCCTCGTATTCGGCCACCGCTTCGGCGTAGGCCGGGATGTCGCGTGCTTCTAGTTTAGCCTCTCCCGCCGGTAACTGGTCCAAACTGAGCTGGTCCAGTATCTCCAAGGCCCGCGACAGCTCCCTAGCGCCCAGGACCACCCGAGCCTCGCTCCAGGCCATCTCCGCTGCCCGCGCCAGCACGTCTGCTTCCTGGGCAGGTCCTCCCTCCGCTCTCACGTCGTCTAGAGCTCGGTATGCACAGACCATGGCGAAGCGTGGGTGGACCAGGTATCTGAGAAGCTGGGCGGTTGTCTGCCTTTCCTCCTGCCCGTAGTAGAGATGCACGCTCATCCCCGCGTCGGCGAGGCGGTTGACCAACGTCACATGCTCCGCCCGGTAGGGAGGATCGACGGCGACAAGGTGGGTGCGCGCCGCCGCCAGCGCGGGTGCGCGCGCAAGCACGTCCCACTCCGTCACCAGCACCCCGGCCTGCTCCGACACATCGGCGGAACCCGAGGAAGCCGCGGTGCTTCGGCCGGCGGCGCACCCGCGGGCGACGCAGGCCAGCCCGTGCTCGCAGAGGTCGGCGAACGGGATGCGTTCGCGGGCTTCGGATAGCATGTGAGGGAGACAGCAACCGACCAGCACCGCCGGCTCGCAGGTGGCAAGCACCTGGGCCAACGCGCTCGTCCGGCCCGGACGGTTCCGTAGGTCGCGAGCGACCGGTGATCGCAGACTGACCGGCGTGGAGGCTCGCCACGGCGGGGCCGCGGGCCCTTCGTCGTAATGTTTCCCGCCGGCCGTCCACGAGGGGCACCACGGTCCGCACTCCAACGCGGCACGAGCGGTGGGGGGCGGCGAATCGAGATGCTCGATGAGGAATTCAGGCCGTAGCGCGCCTTGCCAGGAGTCCACCCGGAATTGCGCACCCACCAGCTTTCCACTGCCATCCGCCTGCAGCGCGGCCGCGGTCTTGCCCATCCCGAAGCCGATGCCGCGCGCTTTTACGCCGTCGAGCCGCACGGTACAACGAAGGTGCGAGCCGTCGCGGGTCGCTTCCGCCTGCTGCAGATCGGCGCCCACCAGCATAAGGCGCGGCCGGGGATTGCCGCTGCCGAAGGGGCCCAGCGCCGCCAATGCCACGGCGGTATCTGCGCTGAGGTCGGCGCCCCAGAGCACGGCATCGCTGCGGAAAGTGGGGACCAGGTCGTCCGGGCTGAGCACCTCTCCCGCATGCCGCTCTATGGCCATGCGGAACTCGTCAACGCGCTCCGCGTCGAGGGTCAGGCCGACCGCCTGGGGATGGCCTCCGTAGATGGTGAGATGGTCGGCGCAAGCGTTGAGACCCTGCATGATGTCGTATCTGGCGATGCTACGGCCCGATCCCTTGGCGACCCCCTCTCTCACGCCGAGGAGGATCGCGGGGCGGTGGTAGCGCTCGACGAGGCGGGCGGCCACGATGCCGACCACCCCCTCGTGCCACTCTTTGCCGGCGAGGACTATGACCGGCGGCAGAGGACCCGCGCTCTCGACGCACTCAACGGCCTCTTCGAGGATGTGACGCTCCACGTCCTGGCGCGCGCTGTTCAGCTCGTGAAGCTGCCGGGCCAGCGAGGCCGCTTCTTCTTCGTCGTCGGTGAGCAACAGCCGCAAAGGCGGCGACGGATCGGCAAGCCGCCCGGCCGCGTTCAGACGGGGAGCAAGGCGGTATGCGACGGTAGAGGAATCGGTAGAGCCGGTGCAGCCGGATATGACGGCGAGAGCACGCAGACCGACGCGCTGCCCGATGGCGATGAGCTTGAGGCCTTCGCGGACGTAGTAGCGATTCTCACCGGTCAACGACGCCAGATCGGCGATGGTCCCGACGGCGACCAGGTCGAGCAGGCTTTCGAGCTCCTTCGGCAGCCGGTCGGGCGCAGCGCCGCGCCGCCTAATGTGAAGCCCATGCAGTACTTTGAGCGCCAGGCCGACGCCGCAGAGAGTCCCGTGCGGGTACTCGCCAACCACCTCATGGATGAGATGACAATCGGGGAGGACGGGGCCAGGCTGGTGGTGATCGACGACAACGACTTCCAGGCCGCTCTCCCTGGCGAACGCGACTTCGTCGGGGTAGTTGACGCCACAGTCCACAGTGATGAGCAGACCCGGCCCGCTTGAAGAGATGGTCTCGACCGCCGATCGCGAGAGACCATATCCTTCCTTGAACCTGCTGGGCAGATACCAATCTGCCTCGAGTCCATATTCGCGAAGCCCCAGGATCATGAGGGCCGTCGCCGTGATGCCGTCCGCGTCGTAGTCACCGTGGATGACGACCCGGTCGCCTCGGTCGATTGCGGAAGAGATAGCGGCGACCGCCCCCTCCATATGCGCGAAAAGGAACGGGTCGGGAATATCAGCGTGGCAGTCGATGAACTTCCGCACGTCGACGGGATGGACGAGACCCCGCCCCGCCAGGACCATGGCCGCGACCAGCGGTAGACCCAGGGCCTCAGCGAGGTCCCGAGCAGCGGCCCAGGGATAAGGGTTCACCTTCCAGGTGGTGTGTTCCGAAACAGCGGGCAGGTTCATATCAAGGACACTATAGCTGGCGGGGCAGACAGGTTGGGACGGCCGGCCGCTCCCGTCACAGCCTGCCGGAGCGGATGATGGCGTAGATCAGCCACACGCCGAAGAAGAGCGAAAGCGCAAAGCCGGGAACTCCCCAGATCGAGAGCCCGGCGAGGTGCGGGCCACCCGACACGAATACGGCTATCGCAGTGCTGGTAACGCCGAGAGCGATGGTGAGCAGGGCCATCACCAGCCGGTTGGTGATAACGTCGAGGCGATGCGTGACGTTCTCCAGCCCGGTGTGGCGGAACTTGATCTCGAGCTCCCCTGCGCGCATCTCGTCGAGCAACTCGTGGACCTGAAGCGGATAGTCTTGAAACACCTGCGCGTACTCGGCCGCGTAGCGCTGAGCTCTTCCGGCCAGCATGCGGGGGTCCATGCGCCGCCGCTTGAGGTCGCCCGCGTAGCGGCGGCCCATCTCGACGATGTCCAGGTCGGGACAGAGCTGTCTGACCACGCCCTCCATGGTGAGCAAGGTCTTGTCGAGCAGCAAGAAACGGCTGGGAAGGCGCAGGTGCAGGGAGTAGACGACGCCGAACACCTGATGAAGGAGAGAGGCCATGTCCACGTTCTTCGAAGACATGCCAAAGTAGCGACTGAAGCCCTCCTCTATGGCCTGGCTGACGGCCTCGTCGGCGGCCGGGCTCCATTGCACCCCTAGCCTGCGTAGCGAGCGCTTGATCCCCGGTATGTCGGAGTCCATCACGTGGAGGAAGAGGCGTACCCCCTCCTCCAGATCCTCTTCCCGCAAGAAACCCGCAGTACCGAAGTCGAAAAGGGCGATACGACCGCCCCCGAGATCGGCGATGTTGGCGGGGTGCGGGTCGCCGTGGAAGAACCCGTCTTGCAGTATCTGCTGGAACCAGCAGTCTGCGACGGTCGCCGCGATGGCGCGGCGCTCCTCGGCGGGGAGGGCGGCGACCGCCGAGCTGTTGAGGGTCGGACCGTCGATCCGTTCCATGGTCAGGACCCGGCTGGTGCAGTAACGCCAGTGGATGCTCGGAATGCGCACCGAGCTTTCAGCGTGGAAGTTCTTCGCGAACCGTTCGGCGTTCCGGCCCTCCAGGACATAGTCGAGCTCCCGAGAGATCGAGCGCGCGAACTCGTTCACTACCGCCTTCAGGGAAAACCCGACGTCCAGGCGCCCTTCGAAAGCCTCGGCGAACTGCAAGAGCACGTCGACGTCCTTGCGGATCTGGCGAGGAGCGCCCGGCCGCTGTATCTTGACCACTACCCGGTCACCGCCCGGCAGTACGGCCCCGTGGACCTGTCCTATCGAAGCGGCGGCGAGAGGCTCGGGCTCGAAGCTCTCGAAGGCCTGCTCGATCGTCAACCCGAGCTCCTGCCGGATCACCTCGGCGACGACGGCCAACTCGATAGGAGACACACGGTCCTGCAGCTTCACCAGTTCCTGCACGATGTCGGCGGGCAGGATATCTGGACGCGTGCTGAGCAGCTGGCCGAACTTCACAAAGGTAGGTCCCAGCTCGTCGAACATCTCGCGGATGTGGCGACCACGCTGAGCGGGTGGCGGTGGGCTCGGCCTGCGCCAGTGCCGGAAGGACGGGAAGATACGGTGCCGCTCGAAGAAGTAACCGAAGCCGTGGCGGAAGGCGACTTCAGAGACCTCTCGTAGCCGCTCGAGGTTACGGATGCGTGTCAACAGCCCCTGATGTCTGGCCGGAGCCGTCCCCACTATGTGCCTCTGCCGGCGGCTCGGAACTGTGCTGCCGTTCCGCAGCTAGCCGGCTGTCCCGGCGCCTTCATCCGTTGGACCCGGCGCGCCGTCGACCGGTGTCCGTTCGAGAAGACCTATCCGGTGCTCGAGTTGGCGGACCCGCATCTCCAGGTCCTCGAGATCTCGCCTGGTGGTGATGCCGAAGTCGCGCAAAGCACCTTGAAGAGAGGAGTCGGCCCGCCTGACAGCCGACTTAGCCTCGTCCCGGCTGCGGGCGACGAGCCTGTCGACCATCTCTCGACCTTCCTCACCGCTCAGCTCGCCCCGGCGGACGAACTCTTCCACCAACTCCTGGACGCGGTCTTTGGTAAAGGCCGCGGCCCCTACCCCTATCAGGAACGTCCGCTCGATCAGGTCCCGGATACTTTGACCATTGTCAACCACAGGATCCTCCTCTGGACGAGACGTATGCGCGGATCACTTTCCTGGCGGCCGCTTGGAAGTCTTCCGCTTCTTTGACTTCTGGGAAACCGCCGCCTGTTTGGGCTTGGGCTGGGACCCGCCGCTCGGGCCGGCAGTTGGGGTGGCTGAGGCAGCAGCGGTCGCGACGACCGGCGTGTCGAGGTCCACCTGCACAACGCCGTCCTCCAGGACCACGCCGGCGCCGGCGCCCGCGACGGCCAGGCGCTTGCGGTAGCGAGGCTCCCGCTCCTTCCACAGCACCACGAGAGGTGAAGCCACGAAGAAGGAGGAGTAGGTGCCGGTGAGCACACCGATGGTGAGGGCGAACGCGAAATCCTTGAGCGTGGGACCGCCGAAAATGAGGATCGCGAGCAGCGGCAGGAGGAGCGCGATGGTCGTGTTGATCGACCTGATGAGGGTCTGTGAGATCGACAGGTCGACCATGTCGCCGTAGGTCTCTTTCTTCATCAGCGGCGTGTTCTCCCGGATGCGGTCGAACACGATGATAGTGTCGTGGACCGAGTACCCGAGGATGGTCAAGATGGCGGCGACCGTCGCCGTGGTCACCAAGCGGTTGCTTGCCGCGTAGATGCCTAGCGTGAGCCCCACGTCGTGTAGGAGGGCGACGATGGCCGGGATGGCGAACTTGAACTCGAAGCGGAAGGTGAGGTAGCCGATGATCGCGATGATCGCGATGGCACACGCGATGAAGGCGCGGTTCGTCGTCTCCTTGCCGAAGCTCGCCCCCACGGATTCCGTTCCCGTCGCTTCTCCCTTGGTCCCAAACCGGCTGTCGAGTTCGGCGAGCACCTGCCTGGATTGAGCGTCGGTCATATCCTGCGCAGTGATCATGAAGGAGTGGGCGCCGCTGGCTCCCGTGACCTCCTGGACCACCGGATCCTTGATGCCCATATCGCTAACGAGCGAGCGAACCTCGTCCACGGTGGCCGCCTGCTCCAGCCCCACCTCCATGCGGGTGCCGCCCTTGAAGTCGATGCCGAAGTCAAGACCGACGGCGAAGATAGTGATGACCGCGAACACCGTCACTGCGCCGAGGGTGATGAGGTACCACCACTTGTAGCGCATGAAGTGATAGACCTTGACGCCTCCGGCGCGCACGTGCAGGCCGAGAAGCTTCGGATTGCGGAACCACTTCCACCCCATGAGCAGGTTGAGCATGGACCGCGTCACGAGGACGGCGGTGAACATCGACAGTACGACCCCGATACCGAGCGTCAGGGCGAAGCCCTTGATGCTGCCGGAAGCCGCCCAGAAAAGGATGATCGCGGTGATGATCGTGGTCATGTTGCAGTCGAAGACAGCCCGGAAGGCCTTCTTGAACCCAGCGCTGGTCGCGGCCTGGATAGTCTTGCCGGCGGCCACCTCGTCCCTCATACGGGCGAAGATGAGCACGTTGGCGTCGACGGCCATCCCCAGGGTGAGGATCATGCCCGCAATGCCGGGCAAGGTCATCGTCACCCCTATCCCGTTCAGGATGCCTATGAAGAGCACCCCGTAGATGATGAGCGCGACACTCGCGACCACGCCGAGCAGCCGGTAGTACGCGATCATGAAGATCATGACGAGCAGCAGGCCGACGGCGCCGGCGATGAGCGCCTGGTTGAGCGCCGCTTGACCCAGGACGGCTCCAACGCTGCTCTGGCTCACCGGGATCAGCTTCACCGGCAGGCGGCCGGTGTTAAGCACCAGAGCCAGGTTCCTTGCGTCGTCCAGGGTGAACTTGCCGGTGATCTCGGCCCTCCCATCGGGGATTCGCTCGAGAACCCGAGGCGCCGACGCGACCTCTCCATCGAGGACGATAGCCAGGCGCTGAGTCTCGCCGGTGATCTGAGTGGTCTCGGCCATCTTGCCGGTGATGTTCCCGAAGGCCGTGGCGCCTTCGGAGTTGAACTCCATATCGATCTTCGGTTGATTGTTCTGGTCGAACCCCACCCCCGCCTTGGTCAGCATGGAACCGTTGACTACCGGTGGCGTGGTGACGACGAACCACTGGTCGGCGGTGTTGTCGCCCTTGACCGGCCAGTGAACGATCTCGGTGCCGGCCGGAAGTTGGTCGGCGGAAGTAACGCCGGCCGCCTTGAGAGCCTCCGCCTCGGTGGCGTAGGGCGTGCCGAACTGCTTGACGTCGAAGAACTCGAGTACAGCGGTCTTGCCTATGAGCTTGAGCGCTTCATCGGGGTTATCGATCCCCGGAAGCTGCACGCTGATCTTGTCCGCGCCCTGCCTTTGGATCTCCGGTTCGGCGACGCCGAGGCGATTGACCCGGTCCTGGATGACCTTGACCGCCTGAGTCATCTTTTCGTCGGTCACAGGGTTGGTGGCCGTGCTCTGGCCCTCGAGGATGACCGACAAGCCCCCTTGCAGGTCCAGACCGAGATTGGTCTTCTGTATCGGAAATGCAAGCCACGCGGCGACACCAAGCAGTATCGCTACGAGTATCAGTATCCCTGCGTCACGTTTAACTCTAGACAACAGCGCACCTTCCTGCGAACAGTTCGATTACGTGGCTATGCGCGTGGATAAGGCCGTGCGGCCTCTCCCGAAACAGTCCGTCAGCTCTGCGACGAGTCACTTTCGTCGTTGGTTTCTTCGGAAGCGCTCGCGGTGTCCTCGACAGGCTCGTCGGCCGGTTCTATCTCGGCGGGAGCGTTCTTACCGCGCACCGGACCCTCTGGCGCCGCGGCCCTAGCTTCGGCCTGGTCGCGGATGATCTCGCCGACAGCGCGGCGGGCGATCTTCACCGTGACGCCCTTGGCTACTTCGACCACGACGATATTCTCCTCGACCCGTCTTACGGTGCCGTAGATGCCGGCCGAGGTGATGATGCGGTCGCCCTTCTTGAGCGAAGACAGCAACGCCGCGTGGGCCTTGCGCTGCCGCTGTTGCGGTCTGATCGCCATGAAGTAGAAGATGGCGATAAAGGCCACCACATAGATGATCAACATGCCTGCTGAACCGCCCAATTGTCCTCCTTCTAGTGGACCGCTCGAGGCGCGCCGAGCGGGGACCGACCCCAACATACGAGAGGCTATCTTACCAGAAAGCCCGCCTCGAGACCGCTTCGGAAAGCAGCGAAACGTCCCTCGACGATGGCCTGTCTCGCCTGCCCCACGAGCCCGGCGAGGAAGGTCAGATTATGCTCGGTCAGCAGGATGATGCCGAGGATCTCCTTCTGCATGACGAAGTGCCTGATCGCCCCTCTCGAGAACCTGGCGCAGGCCGAACAGGGGCAGCCTGGGTCCAGAGGCTCCGTGGAGAAGGCATGCTCGGCGTTGCGCAGATTGACGCGGCCGCTACGCGTGAAGGCCGTGCCCATCCTGGCTGTCCTGGTGGGAAGCACGCAATCGAAGATGTCGACCCCACGCCCGATGACTTCGAGAAGTCCCTCGGGGTCTCCGATACCCATGAAATAGCGGAGCCGGTCTTCGGGTAGAAGCGAGGCGGCCAACGAGGTCGTCTCGAGCATGGCGTTGCGGTCCTCACCCACGGTGAGACCCCCTATGGCGTACCCGGGAAAGCCGATCTCCTGCAACCCTTCGGCGCTCGCCCGTCGCAGTCGCGGTATCACCCCCCCCTGCATGATACCCAGCAGCATCTGGGGTCCGTCGGTCCCGCGACCGTCGCGCTCCCGATGAGCCTTCTTGCACCTTACCGCCCAGTCAGTGGTGCGCCTTACCGCCTCGGCCACCTCGCGCTCTGTGGCGGTACCCGGGGGGCACTGGTCGAAGCACATGATGATGTCGGCACCGAGGATCTGCTGCTCCACGACGGCGCGCTCCGGGGTAAAGACGTGCTTCGAACCGTCATAGATGGACCGGAAGGCCACCCCGCTGTCGTCCACCTTTGCCGTGTCCCGCAGGCTGAACACCTGGTATCCCCCACTGTCGGTGAGCAGAGGGCCGTCCCACTGCATGAAGGCGTGCAG
>Ga0315283_10001560_pt1 | contig 18525 bp, 13 predicted proteins | sample YL17G09_0_MG_FD_204541 | JGI IMG/M metagenome (GOLD analysis project Ga0315283, IMG submission 204541) | Sediment microbial communities from Yellowstone Lake, YNP, Wyoming, USA - YL17G09_0 | ecosystem: Environmental > Aquatic > Freshwater > Lake > Sediment | place: USA: Wyoming | collected... | reverse complement strand
AATCGTTAACCTAGCGAAGCGACCTCACGAACGAAGTGAGTAATCCTTGTTCTTAAATCACTTTATAAGACTTTATAGCCAGAAACTGTTAAACGTCAATTATTATTACTTTTTATGAAATAAATTACACCTCAAAGTGACAGTTATACAAGTTTTAACAACTGAAAGTTGTTTTATCATTTTCAGACAGTCACTTAGTATAATTTTAAAATAAAATACGATTAATTATCGTCTTCTACCTCCGCCTCCACCTCTGCTACCGCCTCCGCCGGAACGTGAACCCATTGAAGATGATCTGGAGGTCTGAGAAGAATAGTTTGATGTTGATGGACTTTTTGAGGCAGAAGATCCTTTCGACTGAGCGGTTGATGGCGATGCAGACGGACTTTTTGATGCAGAAGATCCTTTCGACTGACTGGTTGATGGCGATGCGGACGGACTTTTCGATGCAGACGGACTTTTCGATGCGGAAGATCCTCTTGACGCATTATTTGACGCATTGTTCCCCTTATAATTACCATTAGCATTATTATGGTTAACGGTATTGGAAGTATTCCTGGAATTATTGTAATTATTATAATTATTTGTATTATGAACCACTACTGTTGTATTACCATACCCGCCATGATAACCACCATGGGGATAATAATTATTATGATGATAAACACTAATTGCCACTACTGCAAATGCGGTGAAATAAGGAGGAGGATATGCGGGTGGATAATAGGGCACATATACAGGTGAATACACGTACTGTACGATTGGTGCCGATTCTACTACAACTACGGTAGTTGTTGCCGGAACAGTAACAACAACAGGGTCTGCACCTATATAAGCAGGATTAGCCGTAGTTGCAGGAGCAGCAGGTTTGGGCTCAATGACATAATCTTTACCATACAAATCTTTATCCCCTACAATCTGCAAGGTTACTTTATCATTTTTATCTTTTGACACCAGGATAACGGCAACGTCTTGTTTTTCTTTTTCAGTTACATCAACCTGAAGTATAAATGTGAAATCCTTGTCTTTTTGCTTTGTCTCAACCTTAATGAAATCAACCTTTTTATCCAGATTTAAATCCAGGTTGTTGATTCCTGTTTTTTCCGTATTTAAGGTCTTTTCAAATTCTTCAATGGTCTTTGACTTCTGGAAAAGATCCAAAACGGCATAGAGATCAAGGTTATCTCCCGGTAAGCCTAATGATGTCGTATCATTCTCTGTTTGAGAGAAAACAGGAAAGCTTAATAAAATCATCGATAGTACAAATAATGATAAAAATCTGTTTTTCATGACGTTATAATATTATGAATTCAGGCTCAAATTTACAAAAAACATCAATAGCAACCAACAAAACATTTAGATCAACAAGTCGGCCAATCGAAGTTGGCCACGGGCAAGTCTGTTCTTGTGTCGGAAACATGCTAAAGTTTTCAACTTTCTGCCCCTGTAATCTCCACCCACTTTCCGTGTTAGCGGCCACATGCCCGTATTAATTATATTCCAGCCAAAAGCCAAAAGCTAACGGCTACAAGCATTTCCCAACATAACTAAACCTCTCAACTTCAGAAATATATTTATTTATTCTATACTGATGTCTAAAAAGCAGTTAGCTTTGTTATTAATTTTTTTTTCCATTTTATAAACTTCACAATGCAAATACGCAAATTGATCATCCGGTCAGTATTATTGCTGTTACTGTTAATTCTTATTATTGGACTCAGGTATGCATGGCTCGCATTTCCCGGTATAAGTGGCTATGGAGCAAAGAACATGGCATCGGCAGTTTATTTGCAGCATCGAAAACCCGCAGATGTTATTAAGGAAGATCTGGGAGATTTTCCTCTTTCGTTAGGTACTTATACAGTTAATGAGAAAGACTCTTCCGTAACCGGTTCTGTTTGGGGCTTTGCCAAACGTAAAGCCATTTATCGGAAAGGGATTGGTTGCACGCTTATCAATGATTTTAGCGAAGCAGAAATAAGGGCTCAGCATTTTGAACTGCCCTCCACACCAAACATTAACAATAACAATATTGACTGGCCATTTGGCAATAAAATTCCCGATACCCTGCCCGGTGTTATTAACAAAGTATTATTAGACCAGGCAATAAATAATGCAATTAATGCAACATCAAATGGGAAACCATGTTATACAAGAGCAGTGTTGGTACTATATGATGGAAAAATAGTTGGTGAACAATATGCGCCGGGTTTTGATAAAAATACAGTGATGCTTGGATGGTCAATGTCCAAAAGTCTTGTTGGTGCCATGATTGGTGTTTTGGTAAAAGAAGGAAAATTAAACCCAAATATGCCTGCTCCTGTTCCGGAATGGAAAAGCACGGCCAAAGAAAAAATTACCTTAAAGCAGCTGCTGCAACATACAACCGGCCTCGATTTCAAAGAAGACTATGCCAACCCCAGTGAAGTAACCTATATGTTATTTGATAAGGGAGATATGGCTGCCTACACTGCAAAGCTTCCGCTAAAATACGAACCGGGTACGGTATTCAATTATTCCAGCGGTAACAGCAATATACTCAGCCGTATTATCAGGCATACTGTTGGAGAAAGAGCTTACGCAGGCTTTCCGTATCAATCACTTTTTCATAAAATAAATATTTATTCGATGCTGCTTGAGCCGGATGCATCCGGAACATATATTGGGTCATCGTACAGTTATGCGACAGCCCGTGACTTTGCACGCTTTGGCTTGCTTTATTACAACAACGGTAAATGGAATGGTGAGCAAATATTGCCTGAAAACTGGGTGAAAGAATCGGTGCAACCTACTTTAGCTGATAAGCGAAAACATTATGGTTACCAGATATGGCTCAATGGCTTTATGGAAAATGATTCTGCCACACGCTGGTATCCTGATGTGCCTTCTGATATGTTCTTTGCAGACGGTTATGGCGGGCAGGACATCTATATCATACCTTCCAAAAAACTGGTGGTGGTTCGGTTAGGTTTGTTTGGGATTGATGAAAATAAGTTTTTGAAAGAGGTTATTCATTCTATTGAAGAATAAACGAATTCAGCTATATAGCAGAGTAAAGTACTGATAATCTACATATTATGAAACATTAATCAGAACACAACACATTTGCATTTTTTAGAAGATTAGTTAATACCTATAATCTTTCTGTTCATGAAATATAAATCAAATTTGCTACTACTAATTGGCGTCGTTTTGGTGCAGTTTGTAATTGCACAGCAGCATGCATCACGCCCTAAAATAGGATTAACGCTTAGTGGTGGCGGAGCAAAAGGACTTGCACATATCGGAATTTTGCAGGCTATTGACAGAGCTGGTTTAAAGGTTGATTACATCACAGGCACCAGCATGGGAAGCATTGTAGGTGCATTGTATGCAGCCGGATATTCGGGAGATAGTATTGAACGGGTTGCAAGGTCATTGGATTGGGAAGTGCTATTTTCAACAGCTCCGCAATTAAATGGAATAAGTATAGAAGAAAAAAGCGAATATGATAAATATGCGCTTACAGTTCCTTTCGAAAAAGGGAAATTTAAAATTGGCCGGGGCATTATTGATGGGCAGGAATTGTGGTTGAAGCTGTCTGAATTGTTTGAACCCGTTTACAATATCACCGATTTTTCAAAACTTTCTATACCTTATAAATGCATCGGAACAGATCTCGAAACCGGTAATGCAGTTGTAATGGATCATGGAAACATAGTAACAGCAATAAGGGCAAGTATGGCAATTCCATCGGTATTTACTCCGGTAAAATATGGCAAAAAATTGCTTGTTGACGGAGGTATCGTAAATAATTTCCCGGTATTGGATGTTAAGCAGATGGGTGCTGATTATGTTATCGGTGTCAATTTGAATCATGGTTTGTCAAAAGCCGATGAATTGAAATCGGCGCTCGACATTCTTTTGCAAATAGGTTTTTTCAAAGACGCATCCACCTTCGAAAATCACAAATCGAAGTGTGATATTTACATTCTTCCGGAGTTAAAAGATTACGGGTCAGGAAGTTTTAGCTCTTCCGATTCAATAATTGATATAGGTATAGAAACGGGCAAACTGTATTATCCTTACTTTAAGAAATTGGCCGATTCACTTGATGCCATTTATGGTAAAAATAATTTTGTAAAAGACCGACTACCAAAAAGCAAACAAATAAAAATCAGTAAATATTCAGCCGAAGGTTTTAAGAACACAAAAGAAAAATTCTTCTTCGGTCTGCTTGATCTGCAGGGCAATAAAGATTACTCGTATCGCGAAATAAACGAAGCCATCCGCAGGGTTTACGGTTCGCGCTACTATAAAATAATCCGTTATGATTTTTTGCCGGGTTCAGACGGCAGCACTGAAATGCATTTCAGTGCTGAAGAAAATCCGCTTACCGATATTAAGATAGGGATCAACTATAATAGTTTTACAGATATTGCTTTAATTCTTAATCTTACTGCCCGGGATTTATTATTTAAAGAATCGCGGGCACTTGTAAGTGTTTCTTTGAGTGAAAATCCGCAACTGTATGCCGAATATTTTAAATACATTAATAAAAAACGTACGGCAAGAGTAGTTCTTGATTATTACTATCAGAATACCGACTTCCCTGTTTATGATGACTTTAGGTTGTATCAAACATTTCGCAGCACGTATAAAATTTATGATTTTCAATTACAGCAAAACATCCACCGGTTCTCTTATTTCGGAGTTGGGCAACAATTCAATTATTCAAGAATTAATACAGAGGAATCACCAGGTTTAATTTACAATGGGAATAATAAATACTGGTATTCTTATCTTACTTATGTTTTAAATAATACTAATAAAAAGTATTTTCCTACCCAGGGATGGAATGTAAAAGCAAAGGCAGGTTACATTTACAGTCAGAATCCGGAATATGAATATTCCTATAATGATACAACCGTCAGCAGCGATACGGTTTCTGTTAATGCTAATAATTACTTTAAAATTATGATCAATGCTACTCACTATTCTGAGCTGAATTCAAAATTTTCGTGGAGTCAGAATCTGACACTTGCCTATATTATTCAAGATAATCCTTTTCTAGCTGATAAATTTATAGTAGGAGGTATGAATGACAACCTCCTTAATCAGGCTCCTTTTGCGGGATTGAATGTATCCGAAATTAAATCCGGAAGTATTGCATCGGCTCAATTCGGATTGCAATACAAACTATCTAAGAAGGCATATGTTACCGGGCGTTTCAATGCGGCTCTTTATAATTTTCAAGGTACAGGATTCGATAACATAACAGCCAAAAATAATTTACTTACCGGGTATGGATTAACATTCGGATATGATTCAGTTTTAGGACCACTTGAATTAACTGTAATGTATTGTGACCAGGATGCTATGGTGCGCAACTATGTTAATATCGGATATACTTTTTGATAGTAAACTGCTAATTCAAGAAACAACATAAAGAGCGAAGCTAATCCCCTGAATAAATTTATCTATGAGTCATTCGTGGCTTTGCTATTTATTGCAAGACATATAAAGAGAGTGAAATTTGAATAAATAATTTACGTAATGCATAGGTTGACTCCGTGTAATTATACTGAAAACAGGATAATTTGTCGCATTTTTAGTTTCTTCTTTTAAAATCGTTATACATATCCTGAACCTGTTTGTCGTTGGGGAAATAACTTTTTAACTGTTCAATGTAAGGCGCAGCTTTTACCTGGTCATTTTGCTTCATATGGAAAGCAAACAAAGCATAAAGTATATCGAAGTTACCAGGATCCCTCTTGAGCCCTTTCAGCAGCGTGCTTTCACACCTGTCATTCTGGCCGGTCATCTGATAAAGTAATCCCAGGTTATAAAATATTCTTGGATTGTTGACGGGCTTTGTTGAAGCTGTTTCGAGTAATGCAATCGCCTCAGGGTATCTTTTCTGCTCGCCATACAACAATGCCAGGTAATAGTATCCATCTGTCACTTCCGGATGATTGTTAACCAGATCACGAAAGAGACTGGCTGCCGGATCCGTTTTCCCTTGCTGATAATAGATGATGGCAAGGTTGACTTTGGCCGGATAAAAAAGGTCATCTATTGCAATTGCCTCCCTGTAATTCTCCCCGGCTTCAGGCAGTTCGTTTCGTTTTGAATAATAATTACCAAGATTATATCTCCCTGTTGGGAAATCAGCTACATATTCGAGCGACCTTTTATATTCTTCGCGTACCTTCAGGAATGTTGCGTATTGAATTTCACTAAATACACTTTTTTTGTATGTCATAAGCCTGTTGGCGGTTTCCATGCGAACCGACTTTGCAGGATCATTGAGCAGAGGCACGATATTTTTGAATAACATGGCTGAATCCGGGGCCGGATAATTCTCCACGGCAGCATATCTCAGCAAAGGATCAGGATCGTTCAATGCCTTACGCACAGCATCCTGCGCTTTTGCACTCTGGTAGGCCGATAAATAACCAATAGCTGTTGCCCTGATAATTTCCGGGTAAAGATTACTGTTTATGATCTTCAACAGGCCTGAATCGGCACCTGCCTTTCCTTCATAGGCTTCGTCAAGTATAGTACCATAATGTGGCTTTCTCTTTTCGCCGTACCATTTATTCACCCACTGAAGCGCCCAACCGTCATTCTTATCATCATGACAGTTTATACAGGCGTTAGGTGTACCAAGTTTCACTGAAAGGTCGGGCCGTGGGATGCGCATGCTGTGATCGTAGCGCTTATCAACGCCCATATAATACTGCCCCGGCATATGGCAATCGCGGCAAAGCACTCCGTCACCCGGTCCAAGCTTTTCACCACGTTTGTTAACAAACGAAGTGCCGGTTTCCCCTTTGGATTTATGGAAATGATGGTTGTAAGTATTGTACTCATCAGCTTTGTGACATTGCAGGCATAATGCATTACCTTCAAATTTCCGTTTCAGGCTGTGCGGATCGTGGCAATCGCCGCAACGCACATCCTTCATATACATTTTACTTTGCAAAAACGAACCATATTCGTAATCCTCATCCTTGAACTGCCCGTCGATATTAAAGGTCGGTCTCGTTGGTAACTGGGGAATTGCATAACTTAAGAAATCACTGTGTGTATGATCGTAAGGCCCAAATGAACTTCGCCGGGAATGGCAGGGTGCACACGATTCAACATATTGGCGGGAGGTGATTTTGCTTGTTTTTACAATAAGGCCGGTATTGTTATCCTGTGGCCTGCTCATTTCGGGTAACCTGGCCCATTCGATATGAGCCGAACCCGGGCCATGGCAGGCTTCACAGTTTACATTGATATCCTGCCAGGTGGTATGATACGATTTTGTATTCATGTCGAAGTTTTTCTGCAGGTTGGTTGAATGACATTCAGCACACATGCTGTTCCAGTTCTGGGCCTGGTTGGTCCAATACAACCAGTTTCCGGGTTTCAGGTCTTCTGGTTTATATACCATACCTGCCATATGAAACCATTTATGCCCGCGTGTGTTCCAGGCGATGGGAAGACATTGGTACTTTCCGTTTTCGAAAGGAATAAGGTATTGTTGTAAAGGACGGATGCCAAAGGTGTGCGTAATCTGGTACTCCTGCATTTTGCCTCCTGTGCCTTCGGTATACACCCAAAACTTGCCATCACGTTTATAAAATTTTGAGGTTATCCCGTTGTACGTGAATTCAGCATTGTTAAAATCGCCCCTTACTGAAGTATCTGATGCAACTGCCATGGAACTGTCATGATCTGATCCTTTCCACAGACGGTATTCTTTCTGATGACATTCGATGCATGCTTTACCGCCGGTAAAAACAGCCACAGGGTCCTTTGTTTGCCCTGAATCCCGGTTAAGGATAAGCGAAAGAGGGATAGTAAGCACAATCACCACTGTAGCGACAAGTCCGGTAGTTTTCCAGGAGTTATGGTTCATGGTCCTTATGCGTATTGAAGTTGATCTTTTCTGAATGTATTGCGTTCAATCAGCGTGCCGATATCCACTTTCACCATTCCGTTTTCTATCAATACAGGGTAGTAATTGAGTGCCCGTGCAGCAGGAGGATTCAACACTTCACCACTTATATCGAAGGCTGATGAATGACAGGGACAAATAAACCTCTTTTGTTCTTCTTCCCATGCAATTGAGCAACCCAGGTGTGTGCAGCGCAGAGAAAGAGCGATAAACCCCCCGTCCTGCTGACGTGCCAGGTAGAACCTTCCTCCCATAAATGCGCTTACTGTATCAGGTGCAAATGAATCCACCGGACCGGCTTCGAGCAATTGCTTTGGTGCAGAAGAACTTTTGGGTTTACCCGAAAACATAAAACCTGTGAACATCCCAAGTACCTCGATTGCAGCCAATATGCCGAGTCCTTTCCATGCTTTATTGAAGAAATCACGGCGGTTAATCGGATCAGCAGGAACCGGTTGAATTATTTTGGTCACTTTTTTATATTGTGGTTTCTTCATTTTAGTAAATGGAGGGTGAGCTTTTATTAATTATTCACTTTTCATTATTCACTATTCACTTCTATACATTCCAGGGAAACGTGAGTTCCATATCTTTCCCTCTGAAAAATATTCCTATGAGTGTTAGAACGATAAATGCGACTATTATAAAAACAAAAATGGCCTGCACCAACTCCGCTTTTCTGAGATTGAACCGCTTGAGGTAATACCTATAATAGCCAACCATAAATGCCAGCAATATAAGGAGCGGAATAATCCCGTTACTGATAAAAGCAGGTAAAAAGGACAAAAGCAACTCGAAATTCATGACATATTCATTAAAAAGTATGCCTGCAACAGTAATAATGACGGTAAATTTTGCAGTTGCCTCCGACGATTTTCTTCCCTGTTCCGAAATGAACCAATGGCCATTCGGCGCCTCATCATATTTCAGAAACGGGATCCATGCTAAAAATACCGCAACACTTATTGGGATGATAAAAGCAGCGAAAAAAGGATGAAAATGCATGAGAAGCTCCTGCACACCGGCAAAGTACCATGGTGCTTTTGTAGGATTCATACTGTATGCAGGATTCGCTTTATCGAGCAAAGGTGCGTTAAACAATGCAGAAAATGTAAATAACACCGCTATTAAAACCAGTGCAACAATAAATTCTTTGAAAACCAGGTCAGGCATTGTTGGCACCATTTCTGCTTTTTCAGTGCTTTCGGGAATTAAAATGCCTCCTGCTTTTCGCACACGCCAGAAATGATATAAAACCAGAACCAGTATAAGCAAAGGCAGCACTGCAGTATGAAAAGTAAAAAATGTCTGCAAAGTGCCGGCATTTAGTTCTTTGCCGCCGATAATCATAGTCCGGAGGCTTTCACCTGCGAGCGGTAAATAGCCGATGATATTTGTGCTTACAGTGATTGCCCAATATGCCAGTTGATCCCAGGGCAAAAGATATCCTGTGAAATTTGAAAAAACTATCAGTAAAAGGAGCAGCAGCCCGAACAACCAATTTATTTTGCGCACGTCCCTGAATGCTCCGGTTAAAAATACCCTGAGAAAATGCAGAAAGGCAATATTCAGCAGGAATACACCACTCCAGTAATGAATGTTGCGGACAAACTGTCCGAACAGCACATGGTTTTTCAGAAACACAACTGAATTGTAGGCTTCAGCAGGAACCGGAGTATAATAGAACCTGAGTGAAATGCCTGTAATGATTTGAATAACAATCAATAAGGCTGCCATACCGCCAAGCCCGAAGGTGCGGTTAAATCGAACCGATGATTCGTTGACCCTTACGGGGTGAAGGTGTAAAAAAATAGTACGCATTCAGAATCACATTAGATGGAAATCATCCTGAGCAACATAATGAATTTTATATTGGACAATATTACAAATAATATTTCTCAACCGGCAATATTCAAAATCTTAAACTGATTAATTCATAAACCTCAATAAAGAAAAAGATCAAAGGTTAAAGATAAAAGGGTCAAAACCTTATGAAAAAAATCATAAAAATCAACTTTACAAAAACAAATATTGAAAGTGGTTTGCAAATGTCTGACTTTTATCTTTTTACTTTTGTCTTTTATCTTCTGCACGAATAATGCAGGTTAAACTGATCTGTTAATTACCAGCAGATATCAATTATCCTACATTTCTGCTTATATTTGCAATCAAGGACATTATTAACACATAAAAAAGATGAAAAATATCCTAACTATTGTCAAAACAATAGAAATCAAGCTATCTGAATCAAAAAGCTTTACTATTCTTATGCTTTTTTCATTGCTTTTTACACAAAGCGTTTATTGCCAGGAGCAAGACACATTGAAGAAAGACCGGAAAAATACCATCAGGTTTAATATCACCAACCCAATGCTTTTCGGGAAAAATAATTACATACTGGGTTACGAAAGAACATTGGGACGCCATCAATCCTATACGTTCAATGCGGGTATATTTTCGTTTCCTAAGCTATTGAATATTAACACAGATTCTATTGCATATTTAAGCTCTACAAATAACAGCAGAGGAATTAATTTTAGTGGCGACTACAGGTTTTACCTTTCAAAGGAGAATAAATATAACGCTCCCCATGGTGTATATATTGGACCTTATGCAACTTATACTAATTTTGACCGTAAATATGAATTTGTAGCTAACACTGCGGTATTTGAAGGGACATTGAATACCGATTTCAATTTCAGTGTTGCATCATTGGGCTTTCAGCTTGGATATCAATTTATTTTCTGGGACAGGGTTACACTTGATATGATGTTATTTGGACCGGGTATAGCCGCCTATAAAATAAAAGCTTCTTTAAGCACTTCTCTGAGCGCTGATCAGGAAGCTGAGTTATTTCAGAAAATCAACGATGCTCTGAAGGAAAAAATACCCGGCTACAGCCTGGTAATTGAACCAAAATCGTTCGAGAAAACCGGAAGGGTGAATACCACATCATTGGGATACAGGTATTTGATCATGGTTGGATTCAGGTTTTAGGAAGCTGAATTAATGCTAAGGTTTCCTGTTCTTATACTTTTCTTGCAATCGCAAAACGATCTTTTCCCCTGAAATCTTTTCGCACTTCTATATCCGAATAATCGAGCGACCTTAGCAGATGCATAATTTCCGGTCCATAGCTCTCATTAATCTCAAGGTAAAGCTTTCCTTTATTCTTAAGTTGTTTTGAGGCAAATCCGGCAATAGCCCTGTAAAATACCAGGGGATCATCATCCGGCACAAACAATGCGGGAACTGGTTCATTTTCCAATACATTGGCTTGCATCTCTTTTTTCTCCCTTTCGCAAACATAGGGAGGATTGCTCACGATGATGTGATATGAAACTGTATCATACCATTGCTTCCAATTCAGAATATCTGCCTCGAAAAAATTAATGCAGGTTCCGGCCTTGTCAGCATTTCTGTGGGCCACTTGCAGGGCATCTCCCGAAATATCGCAACCACTCACCTGCCATCCTGTCAATGATTTTTTTAAAGCTACAGCAATGCATCCCGAACCTGTTCCGATATCGAGCAACCGGTAATCGACATCTACAGGCAACAGATGTGCTTCTGCAAGAATTAAATCAACCAATTCCTCAGTTTCGGGCCGGGGAATCAGCACCGCAGGATTTACTTCAAAGCTTAAATTATAGAACCAGGCACTTCCAATTATATATTGGAGTGGGGTATAAACCGACAGTTGCTGCATTGCTTCCAGCAATTTTGAGTACTGCTCCTGCGGCAGAATTTCGTTTTTCTGCAATGTCAGCGAAGCGCCCGAAATACCACAGAAGTGTTCAAACAGCATCCTTATCATTTGCCCTGCTTCATTTTCTCCATAAATTGGATTGAGTACTCTGGCAATTTGGTCCCGTATCTGGCTGATGGTAACTGGCATAATCTATCCTGATTAATTTATAAACCTCAATAAAGACAAAAGATAAAAGGTTAAAGATAAAAGATTTTGAAAGTGGTTTGCAAATGCCTTACTTTTATCTTTTTACTCTGACTTTTATCTTTTTACTTTTGTCTTTTATCTTCTGCATGAATAATGCAGGCTAGTTGTTGCGACAGTCATACTCCGCAGAACTTCCTGTGAAATTCTTTTTACTTACAAGGTAATGCAAGCCGGCAAATTGCCTTACATTAGCGTTCTGAAAAGCCCCGGGATTTTATGAATCCCAGGTCTATTATTTATTGTTTTTTTTATCAGTTTATAATGAAAATACCAATTACCATTCTAATCAGCTTTGCGCTTTCCGGCCATGTCTGTTCACAGCAAATAACTACTCCGCTTGAGAAAAACAATTATCAGACTGTTACATCCTATGATGAGTTAAGTGCGTTTGTGCAGCAACTGGATAAAATGTCGGACTTGCTAAAAGTTGAAATAATCGGGCAATCGGTGCAGGAGAGAAACCTGTATGCATTGAAGTTTTCTGCTTCAGAATTCGGTAAGGACAAGTCAAAAATAAAAGTGCTTTTCTTTGCCCAGCAGCATGGCAACGAGCAATCGGGTAAAGAAGGCGCATTACTTTTAGCAGAAGCTTTGCTCAAACCAGAAAACAGGTATCTGTTAGATAAGATTGATCTTGCTATTGTTCCGCAGATGAATCCTGATGGTTCAGAAGTAAATAAGAGGCGTAACGGGCACAATGTTGATCTGAACCGCAATCATCTGATCCTTACCGAACCTGAACCCAGGGCTTTGCACCGTTTTTTCGACAGGTACTTATTTGAAGTCAGTATGGATGTGCACGAGTATTCACCCTATGGAGGCGAATGGGAAAAATATGGTTACAGGAAAAACGCTGACATAACGATTGGTGCAACCACCAACCTGAATGTTTCGCAGGGAATCAGGGAATTATCAAATAATGAAATACTGCCGTATTTTCTGAAATACATGAACGACAGGAAGTTCACTGCATTTGAATATTGCCCGGGAGGCCCTCCGGAGGTTGATTACATCAGGCACAGCACATTCGACATCAATGATGGCAGGCAGAGTTTCGGGATTCTGAATACACTTTCATTTATCCAGGAAGGAAAAAATGGGGAAGATAATTTTGTTGAAAACATAAAGCATCGTGCCGAAGGTCAGATGACCGGTATGTGCGCAATGCTTGAGTACGTGTACAATCATAAAGATGAACTTAAAATGATTGTGGCGGTAGAACGGAAGAAATTAATGTCCGGTGTAACCGATCAACAGGTTTCTATCCAGGCAGAGCATGTCAGCAACGGGCAAAAACTGGCCATTCCTTTATTTTCGTACTATTCCAAAACCGACTCATTGGTAATCGTTAATGATTACCGTCCTGTTGTGAAATCACTGTTTGATGTGCAAAATCCAGCCGGGTATTTAATTCCGAAACAATTGAAAGAACTGGTTGAATGGGCTGATAAGCAAACGCTTACTTACACGGATTATAAGAAAAAGAAAAGTCAGAAAACAGAGCAGTACTTCGTCAGGAGTATTGACTCTATTGATTTTGAAAGGGATATTATTGTAAATCCGGTTGTTGAAATGAAAGAAGTTCTGGATAAAATTTCTGCTGCTGATTATTTTTATATTCCAACTGACCAGTTGAAAGGCAATATGATTGTACTGGCGCTTGAGCCAAAATCGATGCTCGGCCTGGTAACCTATAAACAATATGTGCATTTGCTTAAGGTTGGCGAAGTATTTCCTGTTCTCAGGGTTATGAATAAATAATTTTGGATGTTGGAATGCGAATTGCAAAAATATCTTCAATTTGAACAAATTGGCTGGCTTTAAAATACTGAATCATGAATAATATTTGAATTGCAGTTCAGACGTGCGATCTCACGTCTCTACAACCAATTCAATCCCCTAAATCCTAACCCCAAAAACCTAATACCATATGCGAATTGATCGAATTGAACTCCGCCACACCAAAATGATCCTGGTAACTCCGTTTGTTACTTCAATGGGAACTGAATATGATGAACAGCACATCATGGTGCGTGTTGATGCCGAAGGTGTTACCGGCTGGGGCGAATGCGTAGCCGAGGAAACACCTTTTTATTCGTACGAAACAGTACCTACTGCATGGCACATACTCAACGATTTCCTTATTCCGGCTATCATCGGGAAAGATCTTTCCAGTGTGGATGAGGCCATTGCCAGCTATGCGAAGGTTCGCGGGCATATGATGGCCAAAGCCGGATTGGAGGCTGCCTTGTATGATGCTTTCGCAAAGTCAAAAGGGATTTCTTTGTCGAAAATGCTGGGTGGTACCCAGGAGAAAATTATTGTGGGAGTAAGTCTTGGTATTAATGAAACAGTTCCCGGGCTGCTTCATGTTGTTGAAAAATACCTAACCGAGGGGTACCAGCGGATTAAGATCAAGATAGCCCCTGGTTTTGATTTGCAATACGTGGAGGCGCTTCGCCGTGAATATCCGGATGCTCTTTTACAGGTAGACGCCAATTCCGCTTACACACTCGATCATCTGCCCATTTTCAAAGAAATGGATCAGTACAACCTCTCGCTGATTGAGCAACCGCTTGGGTACGACGATATTTTCGATCATTCCAAGCTGCAACGGGAAATTAGAACAGATCTCTGCCTGGATGAAAGCATCCACTCACTTGGTGATACCCGGGCTGCCATCGAAATGGGGAGTTGCCGCATTATCAATATCAAACCCGGGCGCGTCGGCGGGTATACCGAATCAATCAAGATCCACGATTATTGCGCGTCCATGAATATCCCAGTATGGCATGGCGGAATGCTTGAATCAGGTATTGGCCGTGCCGGTAATGTTGCGTTGGCTTCACTGTCTAATTTCACTCTGCCAAGCGATCTTTCGGCAAATAAAAAATATTATAAGGAAGATATAGTCGAACCCCTGTTTAATCTTAACCCGGATGGCACTATCACTGTTCCCACAGAACCGGGAATCGGGGTGGAGGTAAATATGAAAGCGCTTGAAAAGGTGACAGTGAAGAAATGCGAACAGAAAGCGTAAATTATTAATTAAAAGTGATTTATTCCCCTTTCTTATTTTCAAGAACCTCCTGCAGGCTGCTGTTTACAAGCTTCAGTACATCACCCATTTTAACAAGATCAGCATTAGCCGAAATATCACGCGGTGTGTGATAATCATAGTGCAAACCTGTATTGTAGGTCATTATCGGGATATTTTTAGCGGTAAACGAAGCATAATCGCTGCCCGAATGGTGGGTTACATCCCAAAGATCAAGTACAAACGGATGGCTGAGTGTTGAATTATTCTTTCGGGCGATTTCTCTTATATATTCATCCGAAGTGCGTGTGCCAATGCTGAGTTGGCGGCGGGCAGTATCTTCGGCCACACTACGAGATATCATATCCAAATTAAAATAAAGGATAATATTTTTAGAATTAATGCTCATATTTTCCACAAAATACTGGCTTCCGAGCAAGCCCTCTTCCTCGCCCGACCACGATGCAAAAATAAGGTTGCAGGCTGGCTGAACTCCGCTTTCCACCCAGGTTCTGGCAAGTGCCAACACACCTGACGCACCCGAAGCATTATCGTCGGATCCATTAAAAATCTGACCGTTATGCATTCCAAGGTGGTCGTAATGTCCTCCCAAAATAATGTACTTCGTTTTATCTTTTCCGGGAATCATCCCCAAAACGTTACGAACTAGTAATGGTTCCGATTTTACTGTAATTAAAAAATGTAAAACCTTATCCTTCAATGACATCGAAGAAGGATTAACAGACTTGGCAGCATTCTTTTCAAAGTCAGTTAAATTAAGCCCTGTGCCAGCGATGAGCTGGTTGCTGGCCGTTGAACCAAGTCTGAAGTAAGGAATCACCCGGTTGGTGGTATCGTTTGGTAATGTGTGATAATACTCCTCGTATTCCACATCTGTATTTTTTGTTGAATTCATGGTTGAATTGAGCAATGACTGGTTGCTTTGCTCAATTTTATAAGGCTCAAATCGGCCAGTGGCATCTAGCACTATAAGAGCCACAGCCCCATGAATCTTAGCGTTTTGAAGTTTTGTTTCAATTGATGCTCCGTCTTCACCAGCGTATTTCCCGAACTTTTTCCAAGCTATTGAAGTTGTGTCGGCATGGCCAGGAAATCCTTCCAGCACTATTACTATTTTACCTTTCATATTAAGTCCTTTATAATCCTCATATCCTTTATCAGCAGTGCTGATACCGTAACCGGCAAATACAACAGGCGCTTCCGCCTCCATGCTGTTAGGGCCAGACTTCACCTCAAAATCAATGCCTTGGGCAAGTTGAAAAACTGATTGCGAGGTTGCATTGTGGAGTATGAATGCCAGGCTTGCTTTTTCGGTTTTATAACGGATAACTTCAAAGTCCTGAAAATAGCTCAGGCGATTGTTTCCCTTGTCGCCGACCTTTGCTTTATCGCCAAAAGGTACCAAACCAAAGAGCTGCATCATCGAAGCTATATAATCTGCCGCCATAAATCCACCCTTGGTGCCCGTCTCGCGCCCTTCCATCCAATCGGAGGAAAGGAAGGAAAGTGTTCCCGCAAAGTAGTTTGACGCCGGAGGCGGAACAGGTTTCGTATTGACCTGGGCAAATAAAGTTGCCGGAAGCAACATTAAAGCATATACAATGATTGTTTTTGATCGCATAATATTGTTTGTTGATTTGATGACTGCAGTAGTTCAGGTCTTTTGAATACAATACCTTGCAGATAAACTGCAGTTCAAAAATATGAATTTTCTGATGAAACTCCAGCTAATCAAGAATTATACTGGAAACGGATAAATTGTCGCATTTTTAAAGTCATTATTCTTCCCGTATTGCCCTGAAAAAAATGTCTGAATTTTGTAAATACAAAATTTTGATTTACTTTTGCAGTTTCTATGAAGACTCTTTCAGTAAATAATTATTGGTGGCAGTTTACGACAGACGTGGTGAACAGCTAATTTATTTACATTGATTTATATTAAGGTAACCCGCTGTTTGCAAAGAACAGCGGGTATTTTATTGCCAAAAATTTAAAATTTATACGCATGAAGATTTACACCAGAACTCAACAAATCCTATCCGACACTAAAACGCCGGTTAGTTTATTCCTTGCTTTAAGGGATGAGTACAGTGCACCTATGTTGCTGGAAAGTTCGGACTACAACAGCAAGAACAGCCATTATTCATTTTTATGCTTCGAGCCGATCGCAAGTATCACCATTCATAACAAACAGGTTAAAACAGTGATCGATGGAGAAATTTCCAGAGTAACATTGCCGGCTGATGCACAATCGCTGAACAAAACATTCACTGATTTCATCAATATATTTAAGTTTGAAGATCATCTGCAGGATCAGCTCAAAGGCTTATTCGGATATTGTTCGTTCAATATCGTTGAATATACTCATGAGTTGAAATTAAGAAACAGCGCCAATGATGTCCCCGAACTCCTGTATCATCTGTATTCGCTCGTATTGGTATTTAATCACGCCAACAACGAGCTCGGTATCTATTCGCACGAATATTCCGAAAACAAAGCTATCGAAAATTTAGAACTGTTGACTGAACGAATAGATCTGCACAAACACAATAATTATTCCTTCGAACTTACGGGTGGCGAGACCAGCAATTGCACTGATGAAGATTATATGCTGAAGGTAACCAAAGCAAAAAAGTATTGCAAACTGGGGGAAGTGTTTCAGCTGGTCGTATCACGCAGATTTTATCAGAAATATAAAGGAGATGATTTTAATGTTTACAGGGCATTGAAAAAAATAAACCCGTCACCATACTTATTTTATTTCGATACCGGTAATTTCAAAATATTCGGATCATCGCCCGAAGCACAATTAAAAATCAGCAAAGGGATCACCGAAATACATCCGATAGCAGGAACTTACAAACGCACAGGAGATGATGCTTTCGACATTATTAAATCGGGAGAATTGCTCGATGACGCAAAAGAAAATGCCGAACATGTTATGTTGGTTGACCTTGCACGAAATGACCTGAGCAAATATTCAAGGAACGTACACGTCAGATCGTATAAACAAATTCAGTTTTACTCGCATGTGATACACATGGTAAGTAATGTGTGCGGTGAATTAAGGCCTGAGTTTAACTCCTTTGAGACACTAAGCGGAACCTTTCCGGCAGGAACTTTATCCGGGGCACCCAAACACAGAGCCATTCAACTTATTGATGAATTAGAAAATGATTCACGGGGGTTCTATGGTGGCACCATTGGATTTGTAGGCCAAAAGGATGAACTCAATCAGGCAATCATTATTCGTTCTTTTTTAAGCAAAAATAACGAGCTTATCTATCAGGCAGGTGCCGGCATTGTCGAAAGTAGTGTGGAAGAGAATGAACTAAATGAAGTGTTCAATAAGATCAATGGGTTGAGAAATGCGCTCAAAGAAGCCAATACCCTGTTTAAAACCCATGTCCGGCACCAGGAAGTTTTAGCCACACCATAAGCATAATTATGCTACTGACTAAACATTAAAGTTCTCACAACCACGATAATTGAATTATTAACAACGCAGAGATTAAAAGCTGCAATTTTAAAACACGCTAAAATGAAACTATTGGTATTTGACAATTACGACAGCTTCAC
>Ga0315283_10001555_pt1 | contig 18546 bp, 14 predicted proteins | sample YL17G09_0_MG_FD_204541 | JGI IMG/M metagenome (GOLD analysis project Ga0315283, IMG submission 204541) | Sediment microbial communities from Yellowstone Lake, YNP, Wyoming, USA - YL17G09_0 | ecosystem: Environmental > Aquatic > Freshwater > Lake > Sediment | place: USA: Wyoming | collected... | reverse complement strand
AGATCGATGTTGGCGCGGTGTTGCTCGTGGGTGCCGTGGGAAAAGTTCAAGCGAGCGATATCGAGGCCAGCTTCGATCAGCTCGCGCAGCGTCTTTTCGTTCGAGGAGGCTGGTCCTAGGGTGCCGACAATCTTACAGTGGCGCACGGCCCTGCCGTCGGTGGCCTTGAAATCCTTCAACCCAGCCAGCCCAGAGGCGGTCAAATTGTTGGTGCCCGTCAGTCCCGTGCTCAACTCTGCCATACGCACTCCTCAGCCAAGGTCGATGGACCCCAGACTATATCGCCTTAACGCAACTTGAAACCATGATAAATCGCCAACGTTCCAACGAGGACGAAGGCGGCGGCGATCGTCGTGCGGACCGAGGCCAGGACGCGGGGACGAAAGCGGTCGTGACCTTTGCGCACCAGGTGGAATAGGACCCGAAACCACAGCGCATCGCCGAAGGCGACGCCGATCAAGAAGACCCCGAGGCGCCAGCCAAGGATGTCAAGATTGGTTTGCCGCTCGACCTGGTTAATGGTGAACACCCAAAACATCAAAAAAGCCGGGTTGGCGCCGCACATGAACGCCCCGAGCAGGAGGTCCTGTGCCGGACGGCGGTTGCCATTGGCAATCGGGCTGTGATGCTGCTGCTGGGCCTTCTTCAACAGGCTCAGCGAGCCTAAGACGACGAGAAAGGCGCCGCCAAGGACGGTCAACCAGCGCGCCACGGCACCTTCGTCCATAAAGGCGTGGTAGCCCCATGCAGCGAGCGAGGCATGGACGCAGTCCATGCCGATCACACCAAGGAGAAACCACCCCAGTTTGACCTGACGATTGGCGAGTATACGATCCGTGATCCAGAGGTTGATGGCCCCCAGCGGGGCCGAAGAACAAAACCCACCGATCAGTGCGGCTGCTAAGATGACTAACGGCTCAAGCATGCCGTGCTGCATAGGCGTTTCCTTTTATCTTGAAAGCCGATTGTACCGGTCTCAATGAGGATAACAAGATAAGGTGACGCTAGTCCGCACTTACGGTCAAAATAAGCTGCCCGATCGCCGCAACTATTACAAAAGTATATTATAAAATCAATAGGTTATAGAAAATCGTCGAGCTTCGCTGAAATAAAGTTTTGGCCTCCAGCTCCGATAGCGAAGACGAAGGCCCTTAGGTGCCGTGGTGAGGGCTTTGCGGTAGGGAAGGGGACTGGTGTGAGGACCTTGGTGAGGACGTCCTTTGGCGCATAACGAAAACAGGCTCGTAGGTAAGCGTATTGCCGATCGCTACTGCATTACCGGTGAAATCGGTAAGGGTGGCATGGGCGTCGTCTACCGAGCGATCCCATTTGATGATCCATCGCACTCGGTGGCCATTAAGGTCATTCAGCGCTCGGGACGACTTGGCTTCGATGATTTGATGCGCTTCCAGAAGGAAGCCTCGCTGATGAGTCAGCTGCATCATCCAAACATCGTCGTGTTTCATGAACTTGGGTTGTTCGGTCGCGACCAAACCGAAGAGGACGGCCTAGAGGCGGGCTACTATATCGTTATGGAGATCGCCGATGGCACCAACCTCAAGGAGAGCTTGGCGCGCGATGGGCGTAAGGACCTCGCCTACTTTTTCCAAGTCGGTCTACAGGTGTCGACCGCTTTGGACTATACGCACGGCAAAAACATCATTCACCGTGACATCAAGCCGCACAACATCATCGTTGGCCAGGCCTGGCGCGATCAGCGCGGTGTGATGGTCAAGGTGCTCGACTTTGGCGTCGCCCGGTTGGCCGAGGCGATCAGCCATACCAGTAAGGATCCACAGATCGCCCAGGTCTTCGAGGAGGCCGCCGGCACTCCGCTGTACATGGCGCCCGAGCAGACGGCGCTGATGCAGGCGCCAGTCGATCACCGCGTCGATCTCTATTCGCTCGGATGCGTCCTCTACGAACTACTCGCGGGTAAACCACCGTTCACAGCGAATACGCGGGATAAACTGGAAAAGCAGCACGTCTTTGCCGAACCCGAACCGTTGACCAATCTGCGTCCGGATATTCCAGTCATCGTCGAAAAGATCGTCCATAAACTCCTGGCCAAGCATCCGAACGATCGCTACCAGACGGCCTTCGCCCTGCATGCGGACTTGATGCGCGCCAAAGTCCTCTTTGAAAAGGGTGCCCGTGCGGTCAGCGTCTCCTTTCCTTTAGGCCTTAAGGACCGCTTCCAGGCGGTATCCGCGCAGCTGACCCTGGTCGGTCGCGACAAGGAGCTGGAGACCTTGATCTCCGAGTATGACAGCGTCGCCAAGGACAGCGGTCGCAGCCGCCTGACTTTGATCCGCGGCGCTGCCGGGATCGGTAAATCACGCCTGATGGCTGAGTTTCAGTCCAACCTCGCCAGGCGCAAGGTGCGGTTTGTCAGCGGGCAGTTCTCACAGCACGAAAACTCACTTCCCTTTAATGCCTTGGCCAACGCCTTTAACGAATACCTGCATCGGATCTTGAAAAGCCATCCCCACGAGGCCGAAGAGCTGCGCCGTCGCATCAAGACCATGCTTGGCCCGCTAGCACACCGCATCGCCGACGTGGTGCCTGGGCTTAAGCCGTATTTGGCTGGTATTCCCGAGGAGGACCAAGAGGCCGGATTGAACCCCGTGGCTGGCGATGTCAGCACCAACAACGATGCCTTCGCCACCTTTGCCAAGGCTTTTTCCGACTTTACTAAGTGCTTGGGCACCGACAACCAGCCGATCGTTTTTCTCTTTCACGATCTGCACTGGGCCGACGAAAAGAGTTTGGACTTAATCGACACCTTCTTTACGAATGCCAACACGCTGCGTTTCTACCTGGTCGTCAGTCAACGCTCCGGGATGCATCACGTCAACGTGCGCTTTAACCAGTTTATCGCCAAGTTTAGCAAATTAAGGCGCCGCTATAGCGATATCGAACTCGGCCGCATCGATAGGCCGGGCATTAAACGCATCGTCGCCAATATGTTGTCGTCCCCCGACAGCGTGAGCGATGAGCTGGTGGTTTATCTCGATGAACAATCGAAGGGCAACCCGATGCACTTAGTCGAGTTGACCAGGACCCTGGTCGCTCGAGATTTAATCTATCCCCGCTCCATGACTGGTGTCTGGGAGTATGACCTGAAGGCCCTGCGCCTGACCCAAGTGCAACTCAATACGATTGATTTAGTCCTTAGCCGCATTCTCGAATACGGCGAGTTCGATCGACAACTACTCGGTGTCGCCTCGACCGTTGGTCTCACCTTTCAATTTGAGGTCTTGCTCCTCGGCGGGAGGTCGCAGAGCGTACCGGTGATGAAGGCCGTCCAGCGCGCCGTAGACGAAGGACTATTCGTCCGCGTGACCGACGATAACGACCTGCGCCACCTCGGTAAGACCTTTATGTTCGCGCATAAAAAGGCGCGTGATGCGATTTACGACAGCATCGAGCCGGAACGCCGCAGGCAGCTGCACCGGGCGATCGGTGAAAAGCTCGAAGCCTCGGTGCCTAAGCCTTCGGAGAAGACACTGTTCGCCCTGGCCCATCACTTCAATGCTGCCGTCGGCGCCTTAGGCACCAGCGACCGGAGTCTGGCGGCCCGCTGCCTAAAATACAATAAGCTCGCCGGTCATGCCGCCTATAAGAGCGGTTCTTGGCAGACCGCCGAACGCTACTATGAAAACGCTTGGCGGATTATGGGCGCTTGGGAGGGCAAGATTGCCACCCCAGTCGAATCGGCCTTCGTGCAGGAGACGCTGGCCGATCTCGCCGCCGTGCAACGGCGCCACGGCCGTGCCTTGCGCGCTTATCGCCAGCTGCTGCTGCTGCCGCTGCCGCCCGAGATGCGCGCCAATATCGCTTACAAAACTATCTATTTTCAAATGGTCGGAGGCGTGGTCAGTGAAACCGCGACGCTGATCACCAACACCCTACGGATGTTAAAACGCGCGCGCGCTAGTCTCAATTTGGTCAGTAGGATCGCTTTTGCCTGGTCCATTCTGAACGATCTGTTACCGGTTCAGTTTCGCAATAGGCGACTCTACCGTGGTCTACTGCTAGCATACAACCGTCGCAATGAAGACGGCGACCAGCTCGATCGTCGTTACCCAGCGGTACGGCTTTACCTCGTGGCGACCTTGCTGCATCTGCAAGACCGCAAGTACCTGGCATTGATGTATCACGACCTGGCGCTTCGCGAGGTCTTGGCTGGTCGCGCATCGCCGGCCAGCGCGGTCAAGGCGGTTGCCGATCGTTCCGCGGTATTGGGCTACCTCGGATTTACGCGGGCGGCTTACCGCTACTTCGATATGGCGATGGACGTTGCACGCGCTTCAAAGCAGGACAGCGTCTATGGATATGTGGCTTTGCTGCGGGTACTGACTCTGGATTATGTCAAGGGTCGCCACGAGGAGATCAGCGACAACCTCAAAGAGGCCATGCAGTACCTAAGGCCCAACGACGAACGCTTGGGCTACGGTATGGGACTGCTGTTTAAGACCTACCGCGAGTTGAGCCGCTGCAACTTCACGGGCCTGTATAACTATGCACAACAGATGCCGGATACTTTGCCAACGCGCAACTGGCTACCGCCGCGCTCGGTCGCCTTGATGCTCTATGGCTACCTGCTGCAGGGCTCGCGTGACAGCATGGTGCGACATGGTGAACACTTTTTGAAGCGGCGGCAAGTCGTCGCGAGCCGCAAGGGCGACGTCTTCGTGGCGGCGATCCACACCTTGATTTCTTTCGCTCGCGGCGAAATCGATAAGACCAGGGAGTCCTATGTTCGGACCGTCCACGACTTCGTGACGCCGGGCAACCGCGAATTTCTCTTCCCATTTGAGGAGGATTTTCTCGGGATGTTCGCTCTGACCTTCCCCGTGCTGTTTGGTCAGGAGTACGGTCGTCCTTTGATGCGAGCCAAGGAATTAAACGTACTGCTGCTTAAGCTGCGCCGTCGCGTGGGCCTTCTTAAGGGACAAAATCGTGCCGTGCCCCTGCTCCTTAAAGCTAGGATCGACGAGCTGCTGGGCAATTCGCGGAATATCCGCGAGACCTACGATCTGGCGCTCAAAAGCTCACAAGTAGGGGGCAACAACCTGGTGCAGGTATTTGCCTACCTTTGGTTTGGCACGCACCTGCTCGAGAAGTGGCAAAAGCGCGACTACATTCGGCGCGCCTTTTTGCTGGCGACAAAGCTCGAGCTGGTGACGATCGTCGATTATACCCGTAAGCTGATGGAACATCGCAACATCGTCGTCGCGGATATGCTGCCTTCTCGTACCTCCAAGACTGAGCCTACCAAGTCAGAAGCTGAGATTCTCAGTTCGAAGTCCCGACTGATCACCGAACATCTGCATCACATCACACGAGCCATCGAGGCGGAAACGCCGATCGAAACCGACCTGAAAAAGAGCTTCGGCATTCTCGCCAAGCACTACTTTGGCGCGCGTCTTTACTGCATTGTCAGCGATAGCAAGGGCCAGCCGCAGATCTTTTATCCGGACAACATCGATGAGGTGGGGGGGGCGGCCAGCGCTGCCGTGATCGCCTACATCGAACCCTATTTTAACATTCGCTCCACCCTGTTTTTGCCGCTCACCGATGCGCCGTGGAGTCGCTCCGAGGATGCGGCCAGTGCAAGTCAGTTGACCGGCAAACCCAAAGCCCCCGAGTCGGCCGAAGAGATCGAGGCGGCCGATACCCCGCAGCCGCAAGTTGATATCCGTGGCGCTGCAACGATCGCCGAGCCGCGGATTGATGAGATGATGGCTCTTAGCACCGCGGTGGTTAGCCGGGGACTGGGGATACCAGCCGCGGCGCAGGGTATGACCGGCATTTCACAGTCCGCCGCCGTCACCGCAAGTGTTCGTCGCCCGAAGATACCGCGTCGCAACCAGTCGGCTATGCCGATGAGTGCGCTGATCCCGATGCGTTCCCACGTCAGCAGCCTTGGCGCAATCTTTGTTGAGGATATCGGCAACCTCCTCGGTCGCGACACGACGTTCTGCCGGCAAGAGCTCGACCAGTTTGGCTCGCAGGTCGCCCTGATGCTGGAGCGCAAATCCGGGATTGAAGGCACCCGCCTTAAAACCGACGATGGTTCGCTCGCGTCGAGCGCCAACGCCATGTATCAGTCCGCCTCGTACACCATAGAGCCAGTTGCTTGGCTGAAAACCTCCTATTATGGTCGCCTGCGGGCGCAACGGGAGACCTCGTGGTTTCTCGGACTCAAGTTTGGTCCAGACAACTACGTCCTCGCCTACTGCGTTCTAGCCGGTCACGAACCCGTGCGTGAACGCATCGGCTCGATGCTGTGGCATCATCTCTATGTCATCCGTGCACTGGCCGTCGCCTCTGGTCGCCGCGACGTCGAGGTGGCCGACCTGCGCGAGGAGTTCCAAAGCCTGTTTGCCTCGCTGGGCATTGCTTCGCAGCTGGAGAGTATCGCCCTGTCGTTTACCGTCTTTAACCGCGAAAGCCGTGTCGCCGCGAGCGGTCATTTCGGTCCGTCCCGCCCCTTCGTCATCGGCACGGAAAACATCGTGGCACCGTTCAATGACGTGGTGCTTACCTACGCAAATGGCCGCGACCTACGCTACTGGGAGGTCACGGCGTCGCTGGATGGACCGCATACCTATTTGTTGAGCTACGACACCAGCAAACTCGACCTGACGCCGGGCGACAGTGTCCAGCGCAAGGTCGCCGCGACCCTGATGGATGTGTCGGGAGGCGAGGAACTGCACCGGGTCTTGGCTAGTTTAGTCGGTGCGGTGAACTTGCCGCGGTATTACCTTGCCGCCAAAATGCTGCCTGGGGTGGAGGCGGACTCCCTGCCGGCTCTGGGGCGGGTCGATTGACGTGGTCATCCTGCTGCAGGGTTTTGACCAAGGCCCCGCTAGATTTATGGTAAGCATCTGAAATCAATTGACTCACTTTTGCATTCAGGCGACAGTCTGAAGCCAAATCGCCAGCGTGTGGCTAGCCGCCCCAGCCACTTCCGCGTATACTCAGGGCTTAAGCCAAGGTTGAGGAGTCTAATATGGTGCTGATGGGCATTCCCTCCATTACTGAATTGATCATTATTTTTGGCGTGGTCTTTCTCCTGTTTGGGGCCAAGAAGCTGCCCGAACTAGGCGGAGCCATAGGCGAAAGTATCAAGAACTTTAAAAAAGGCATCAAGGACAACGAGCACGATGTCGAGGCCAAAAAGGTCGAGCTCGCTAGGCTTGAGGCGCAGCAGGCGCAGCAGGCCCAGCAGGTGCAGCAGGCCCAACCGAAGCCGCCGATCGATGTGGTGGCGAAACCGCCAGAGAGCTAACCCAGGCGCGGTGGTCGCCTGCCGCCTTTCACCACCGAAGTAGCCGATGCTCGATCCAAGTGGACTATTCGCACGTAAGTTGCTGTTGGTCACCGGTAAGGGGGGGATCGGCAAGACCCTGATCGCGGCTGCGCTGGGGCAGCAAGCCGCAGCTTTGGGTAAGCGCACCCTGCTGGTCGAGAGTGCGGCTTGCGACCAGCTCGCGCCGCTTTTTGGCAGTCCGGATACCGACCACGTGGAGCGCAACGTTGCGCCCAACCTCGACTGTATCAACCTCCTGCCGCCGGACAATTTTCGCGCCTATGTCACCAAATACCTGGGGCAGCGCCGCCTCTACGACACGGTGTTTAATCACAAGGTCGTGAACAGCTTCATCAACACGATCCCCGGTCTGACTGAAGTCATGCTGCTTGGACGCTTGTTTTACCATGCCGAATTGGACAAGAACGGTGTCTACGACCTGGTCGTCTTTGACGCCTTTGCGTCGGGGCACTTCTTGAGCTTGATGACCACCCCGCAGGCGGCGATCAATGCCGGATTCGGCGGCCCTTTGGCCTCGGAGACGACGCGGGTGCGCGATTTTTTAGCGGATCAAAGCAAAACCGGCATTGTTTACGTCGCGACTCCAGCCGCCTTGGTCGTCAGCGAAACCCTCGACGTGCTGCCGCAGTTGCAGGCCAAGTCGCCGGCCAAGGTTGCCCAGGTGGTGCTCAACCGCGTGCCAGGGCAGCCGCATCCTGACTTGATCAACACCGCCTCCGGGGCTTATCTGCAGCGCCGCTTCGTCGCGGCGACCGAGGCCGAAAAGTCCCTGTCGGCTGGACTCGTGGAGCTTGGACTGACCTATGCCGCCCTGCCCGACCTAGGCTTTATCGACGAGCCGCTTGCACCGGACTTTGCCACGGCTTTCTTTGCTCTTTGAGGATGCGATGATGGATGCCCCGCGGTCGCTTGCGACCATAGTCAAGTCCAGTCGAGTCGTGGTGCTGCTCGGTGCGGGTGGCGTCGGCAAGACCACGTCGTCCATCGTCATGGCGCTGCTGGGCGCGCGCATGGGGCGCAAGGTGGCGTTGCTGAGCATCGACCCAGCTAAGCGCCTGGCTGCGGCCTTAGGGATTCCCCTGGGCAATCAGCTACGGCGGATTGTGTTGCCTGCAGACTGGGGCGGGGAGGCTGGTGGCAGTGTCGATGCGGCCATGCTCGACCAGAAGGCGGTGTTTGATTCCATGGTCCAGCGGCATGCTCCGTCTGACGCCGTGGCGGCGAAGATCCTGGCGCATCAAGTCTATCGGGCTGTGTCGAGCAATCTGGGCGGTCCTCTTGAGTATATGGCGTTGGCCAAGCTGCAGGAGCTGGTCGATGATCACCGCTACGATATGATCGTCCTCGATACGCCGCCCGACACTCAAGCCCTGGATTTTCTCGCGCGGCCGAATATGCTGGCGGGGTTTACCGATAATATGGTGATGACTTGGCTGGTGAAGCCATTTATCTTGGCCAGTCGTTTTGGTCTGGGCAAGCTGTTGTCCGCTAGTGAAAAGTTGATGGGCGGCATTGCCAAGGTGACTGGCGTGCATGCCTTGCAATCGTTTGGCGAGTTTCTGGTGTTGATGCAGGAGGTCATCGCTGGTCTTAATAAGTCCGGCGAGCGAATCGTCTCCATGCTGCATCAAGAAGACACCCGCTTTATGCTCGTCACCGTGCCGAATGCCGCGGCTGTACGCTCGGCCATGAGCCTGCTGACGCAACTTGAGGCCCTTGGCTATGGGGCCGAATTGCTGCTGTTCAATAAATGCCTCCCGGTCGACGTGGCGGTCGAGCTGGAAGCCTCCGACGAGGCGTCGAGTCCCGAGCTGGCGCGGCTGCGGCGCCGCGCTGCGGGCGAGGTCGGCTTGATCGCCAAGCTGACGGCGGCTGCGACCGGCGGACCGGTCACCCCGCACTTGCTGCGTTTGGCCGATGAGGAACAAGAGATTGGTAGTCTTGAAGCCCTGCGGATTTTAGTCGATAAAATCGCCGTGCAGTAGTCGTGGTCAGCCAGCGCAATTTGGCATAACCTGACAACACCAGCGAAGCAGGCTAAACTATGGAGAGGTGTTCCTGCCATCCGCTGCAATAAATCCGTGTTTGCCCCCCTGCCCCGATGATCCGAAGTTTCAGAGTCCTGAGGCCAAATTTTTATGAGCGAAGCGGTGTCGGCAAAAAAGCTGCCTGTAGCCGTCTCAGCCGTCGAATGGTTGGGTCGCGGCATCATCGGCATGGTTGCCGAATGGCGCTATTTTGTCGCGTTCGTGCGCCAGGTCGGGGTGTGGACGGTGCGTCGGCCGCACCGTGTGGGACTGTTGTTTACGCATATGGAATTTATCGGCAATCAATCCCTCAATATCATCATCGGCGCTGGTGTCGCCGTCGGTGCGGTGTTTGGCCTGCAGATCGGTGCGATCTTTGTCGTCTTCCGCGCCGAAAGCATGATGGGTGCTGCCACCGGCAAAGCCCTGTGTCAGGAGTTAGCGCCGCTGATCACGGCGATTTTGATCACCGGACGCGCCGGGGCGGCGATGACGGCTGAGATCGCCACGATGAAGGTCAATGAACAAGTGGACGCGATGGAGGCCATGGCCACCGACCCCATCAGCTACCTCGTCGTGCCGCGGGTGCTTGCATCGATGTTGATCATGCCCCTTCTTTGTTCAGTCTTTATCTTTACCGGGGTGCTCGGCTCCTTTCTTGCTGGTACGCTCCTATTTCATGTGGATGAAGGCTTGTTCGTACAAAAGATCACGACTTTGGTCACGAGCAAGGATATCTGGCGCGGTCTTAGCAAGGCTTTTGTCTTTGCCGCAATCATGGCGGTCATCTGCTGTCGCTACGGTCTGCGCGCGTCCGGCGGGGCTAAAGGGGTCGGCATTGCCACGACCAACGCAGTGGTGGTGACGCTGTTGGCGATGCTCGCGGTGGACGTGGTGCTGACCTATTTTCAGATCATGTGGTGAACATGGACGTTGTCGAATTTAAAGGCGTCAGCAAAAGCTTCGGTAAGCGCCGCGTGCTCGACCGTCTGGATCTGCATATTCCGCAAGGAAAGATCACCTTCATCCTCGGTAAATCCGGCGAGGGTAAGTCGGTGACGATCAAGCACATCATGGGACTGCTAAAGCCCGATGCCGGCCAGATCATCGTCGATGGCGAGGATATCGTCGGTAAAACCAAGGAGGAATTTCGCCAGTACCGCAAGAAGTTCGGCATGCTCTTTCAACACGCCGCCCTGTTCGACAGTATGACGGTTGGCGAAAACGTGCTGTTTCCCCTGATGGAACACCATCGGACCTCCATGCAGACGATGTTGACTAGGGTCGAGGAGGTGTTGGCCCAGGTCGGTCTGCCAAACATCCAACATAAGTATCCGACCGAGCTGTCGACCGGCGAAAAAAAGCGCGTCGGGCTCGCCCGTGCCTTGGTCACCAAGCCGCATATTATCTTGTATGATGAGCCGACGACGGGGATGGATCCCCTGGTCTCGGAGATGATCGATGGCTTAATCGTGCAGATGAGCAAGGAAGAACAGGAGCTCACCTCGATCGTCATCTCACATGATCTGAAAGCGGCCTTGCAGACGGCGGATTATATCGTTTTTCTCTACCAGGGCAAGGTCGCTCTGGCCGGTACGCCGGCGGCTTTTCGTGCCGCCAAGGACCCGGTGGTACGGCAGTTTTTCTCGGGCAAGGTCGAAGGGCCGATGGAGTTTTTATGAGTCGCACTCAACTAATCGCCGCGCTTGCCGATAGCTTGCTGAGAGAGCTATTTTCTGTAGAAAGCAGGTTTGACCATGCTTAAGTCCTTTGGGACCGAGTTTAAAGTTGGTCTTTTTGCCATCGTCGCTGTGGTCGCGCTTGGCTATATGTTTTTTGTTTTAAGTCCCGAAGCCTTCGTACGCAAAAAATACAAACACTACTATACGGTCTTAGAGAATGCCGCGGGCATCGTCACCAAGACCCAGGTGAAGACCTCCGGGGTGACCATCGGTAGGGTCACCGAGGTCGCGCTGAACGATGGCCACACCCGGATCGGTCTAAACATTGAACAGTCGATCCCCATACCGGTCGGCTCAAAGCTCGAGATTCGCAGTGTCGGACTCCTTGGCGACAAGCACTTAGAGATCGTCCGCCCGCGCGACACCGGTGATGAAATCCCCCAGGAGGGCTTAATTCCCCAAGCTACGGAGGGCACCGACCTCGAGGGCCTCATCGGCATGGTCGGCAGCATTGCTAAGGACGTTAAAAAAGTCACGACGACTCTGTCCAGCGTCCTTGGCTCCGCCGAGGGCGAGCGGAGCATGCGGGATATCATTAATAATATTCATGAGTTGACTGCTGATCTCAAGGAGACCTCGGCGACCTTGCGCAGTGTCGTCGGCGATCGCCGCGGTGACCTCAACGACGTCGTCAGCAATGTCCGTGACGGCGTCCGCGACCTGCGCACGGCGGCTGCGAATATCAAGGACGTCGCCAGCAAGGAAAACAAAGAGAAGATCGACCGTATTCTGGCGCAGTTCGACAACTCGATGGGCGACGTACGCGGCTTGACCAAGAACATCAATCTCATCTCCGAAAAGATCGAGAAGGGTGAGGGGACCGTCGGCAAGCTGATCAACGATGACACAGCGATCACCGAACTCGAGGGTGCGATCAAAGACATTCGCAAGGTGCTGGCTCCCGCCACCAAGCTCGAGGTTGCAGTCGATGTCCACGGCGAATACCGCCGCGACCGCTCGTCGCAGTACTACATCAACCTGCTATTTAAAACCCGGCCTGATCGTTACTACCTGCTCGGTTTGACCGATACGACCTACGATACCGATGAAGAGACCGTCACCACCGATACGAGTAAGAACACCCCAAACAGCACGCGCACCGTCTACCGCGACAAGAAGCAAAAGGCCCTACGCTTCAATGCTCAAGTGGCCAAGCGCTGGTACTGGTTCGCGGTGCGTGCTGGCTTGTTTGAAACCACCGGCGGCATCGCCGCGGATATGTATTTCTGGAGTGATCGCTTCAAGCTGACGACCGAGGCCTTCGAGTTCGACACGCGCAACAAGGCCGTCCGTCGCAATGGCCACTTTAAGGCCTATGGTAGCGTCCTCTTCTATAACCACATCTACGCGATGATCGGCCTTGACGACATGAGTCGCACCAATCCCAATACCAACAAGGCGCGCGATCTTCGCGAGAGCGTCTTCTTTGGTGGTGGCTTGGCATTCAACGACGACGATTTGAAGGCTCTGTTTGGCACGGCGGCGCTGTTTGCGCGCTAGGTGATGGGGCATGGTCGGCTTATAGCCGCCCGCTAAAGCTCTTGGCGATCTGCGTGAACTCCAGGGTGAACGCATCGCCGCGCCGCAGCGGCCCGACCCCTGCGGGCGTGCCAGTAAAGACCAAATCGCCGGGCACCAGGTCATTCGCCTTAGCGATGTGCGTCAGCAAGGCTGGCACGGAGTTGAGCATCAGCGCCGTATCACCCTGCTGGCGCAGTTGACCATGGACGCTAAAGGTAAAGGTGATGGAGTTATGGTCGGGTAGTTCGGTCGGTTCGATAAAGGCGCTCAGCAGGCTCGAACCGGCGAAGCTTTTTGCCGCAGTCCACGGCAAGCCCTGGGCCTTTAGCTGAGTCTGGACCTCACGGCGCGTGAGATCGATACCCAAACCAACCGCCTGCAGCACCTCCCAGCCGACGCTACAGCCGCGCGGCACGACTTGGCCAAGCAGCAGCACGAGCTCCGCTTCATGATGGAAGGTCTCGTCCGCGTATGCGAGATCGCCACCGCCGAGCGCACGCATTGAGCTAACCGATTTGAGAAACACGATCGGCTCGGTCGGCACCGCGTTGCCGAGCTCGCGGGCGTGCTCGGCGTAGTTACGACCGATGCAGTAGATGTTGGTCACCGGCACCAGGCGTGGGTGGCCAATGATGTGAATGCTATGCGGAGCAGGGTGAACGGTCATAGGTCTAGTGGTAGCACGGCTTGCGGCGGGTGCAAACTGCAGAGTAAGGCGTGAAAAGTTTTTGATTAATATTATAAGGTTATCATAATTGACTAAGTCAATATGTTATAAAAGCTTGATTTATTTTAAAACATTATATACATTGTAAGAACCTCTCCCAGCGAGGGGGTTTACTAGTGTCAGGCTTTCTCCGGTCCGCTTCATGTCCCACGTTTCGGTTCGATCTCTCCCGTTCCTCATCCTCTATTCCCCGTTCCTCATCCTCTATTCCCCATTCCCCATTCCCCATTCCCCATTGCTTAGGAGTTCCTCGATGCGTCTCTCCCGTTTTAGCTTGTCCCTTCCGGCTGCCATGCTTTGTAGCTTCGGTTATCTCAGCCCGCAAATCGCCCTTGCCGCTGACGAAGCGCCGGCCACGCCAACGGCCGAAGTCGCCGCTGCCCCTGACACCAAGCCCTCCGAGACCTTTGTCAGCAAGGGTGCACCGATGGCGATTGAGTCTCTCGGCGTCGTGATCACTCCCCCGACTGGCTGGGAGGTGTCGACCAACACCGGCAGCTTGTCGGTGGTCATGCGCGAGCCAAAGCAAACGACTCCGGACTACGTCAATGCCAAGTATCAAAAGAACATCACCATCGCTGCCATTCACAGCGCGTCGCCGATCGATGAAAAGCGCGCCGTTGAGCTAGAAGCTCAACTGGTCAAAGCCTTCAGCGCTGATGCGACGGTCAGCGACTTTAAGATCATGGAACACAAGTTTTTTAACTACCATGGCGCCAATGATGGACTGCTCGTGTACTCGAGCTTGAACATAGGCGAGTTTCCGATGATGCAGATGCATGTCCTGGTATCAGGGCAACAGAAGCAGTTTTTGCTCAGCTACACGGATCTTGCCAGGACCTTTGGTGGCGAAAAAGATGCCGCCTATACCGCGGCCTGGGAGAGCATGGTGTCGATTCAAGTCGCTGGCGATACGCCTCAACGCCAGTCTGAGTACCTGCGTTACGGTGTCGTCAGCGGTAGTGTGTTAGCGCTGATCTTGCTCGGCTGCTTCTTTCGCTTCCGTGCCAACCGGGTCGACTACAAGAGCGACGCCGACGCGATGATCGACAGTGAAGACAGCGATATGGAGCCCAGCACGTCCAACTACGATGCGGCGAGTGTGCACTCGGCGGCGCCGGTCAGTAGCTTCGCGACGATGAATGACGCGTGGCATCTTGGCGGTCATGACGAGGTCGCCACCTCGGCGGTGCGGCAACGTGCCAAGGCCAGTCCGAAGACCAAGCCGTCGTCGCAGTTTGTCAGCAACTACTGATTATTCTAAGGGACGACCAGGTCGTCCCTTAAGGACTTTGTTGCTGTAAAACTTGTGCTACTATCGAGGGCATGGAGTCGCTGGATTCCGGTTTTTTTCATCGAGATGGTCACCTTGTCACTGGCGCAATCACTAAATCCAAAGAAGATAGATCCCAGTGTGCCTTTGGCACTTGCCGCCAACGTTGCGGCTAAGATCCGAACCGCGACCATGCCAGAGCGGATCATCCTATTTGGTTCGGCGGCGGAAGGCACCTTCAAGGTCGGTTCGGATCTCGATGTGCTGCTTGTTTTCGCAGATCTTGATGCTCTTAATTTAGGTCGAGGGGCGCTTCGTAGTTTGGCACGGTTGCAGGCCGATATTCCGATAGACCTGGTGTTCGTCACTGCGGACCGTTTTGATCAGCAAAAGGATATTGGCGGTGTCTGCTTTATTGCCTATCACGAAGGGATTGAGCTGTGACCAAGGACAAGAGGTTTGCACCGGCCTACGCCTCAGAACTACTGTCTATCGCTCGGGGTGACCTTGCTTCCGCGGAAGTACTCGCTGCGCATCCAGCCCAAGGGCGTAAGGAAAACATCTGCTTCGCCGCGCAGCAGTGCATTGAAAAAACCCTCAAAGCGATGCTGTGTGCAAACAGTAAAGCGGTTCCCATGACGCACAACATCGAGCTCTTGCTTGATCGCCTTGGCGAATCGACCCAGCCGCCGCTTGGAGCCGCCCTGATCGAATTGACGGATTTTGCAACTATCAGACGCTACCAAGAGGGGAGCGAGGTGATTTCATCTGAGGATATCGCGGCCACGATTGCCGCTGCCAGGCAAACCCTGGTTTGGGCAGAAGCGCTGATTCTCAAAGTCAAAAAATGAGTGACTCCCGACCCCGGTTTAATTCGTCCCAGCATGCGGCTTGATCGTCACCGCGCTGTCAGGCGCCGGAGGCGTCGCCGGAGGCGTCGCCGGAGTGGTGGTTTTATTCTGCGGCGCATCGCCAAACGAGTAGAGCTTATTCAGTGGCGCAACGGCCGCGATAGCGCCGGTTAAATCGAGATAAAAAGTCGACAGCTGGCCGCTGTAGAGCACCGTTTGGTCGGCGCCTGCGGCAAACTTCGCGCCGCTGATCGGCTGGGTGGTCTTGATCTGAATCGAGCATCCGCTCAGGCCGTTGCGGATTCCATCAGCGCTGAACGACACCACTCCTGCGTTTAGCACGCCCGTCACGTTTGGCAGACAGTCACCGAGGACGTAGAGATAGCCTGCTTGGTTGCGGTCGGTGCTACTGAGGTTGTCCAGTTGGACGAGGACGGTGCCGACCGCTGCTGCCGGTGGCAGCTTGCGCTGCGGGTTGAGGCAGGCGGTCAGAGTTGCGGAGATGACCCAGGCTGTCGTCAGACAGGCATTTCTGTAGCTTGCGCATGTCATCGCTAGATCCTTGTGCGCCTATGTCGACCGTTATGGTCGGAATAGACTTGACGCTTGGTCCTTAGTATGTTGAATTCCATGATCATTTTATCATGACTCGAGGCCTTTCATGAAATCCGTTAAAACCAGCGAGCGCAAAGTGGATAGCCACCGCTGGTTTAGCGAGGCCTTGGACCAGTACCTGGCCAAGAAGAACCTCAAGCAGACCAAGCAACGCCAGGCTATCGTGCAGCTCTTTCTCGAGCTGAAGACCCACGTCTCGGCTGAGGCCTTGCGCGCCGCCGCGCAGGGGGCCGGGCTGGACGTCGGTCTAGCGACGATCTACCGAACCCTCAACCTGCTGGCCGAGGCCGGTCTCGCCGAGCAAAAGCAGTTTGGTGATGGCCACTTCGTCTACGAGATCGTCCGGCCAGGGGCGCATCACGACCACTTGATCTGCCTCGACTGCGGTAAGGTCCTCGAGTTCGAAAACGCTGAGATCGAGCGGCTCCAGGAAAAGGTCGCGGCGCTCCACGAGTTTCGCCTGACCAGCCATCGCCTCGATCTGTTCGGGCACTGCTTGAAAAAGGTCTGTGCGAATCGTCGCGCCTGATCAACCGTGAGAGCGCGGTCACCGGTCGTCACGATCGGTGGCTATTCGCTGGTCCTGCCGGTTCTTTTTTGGTTGTTGAATTTCTCCAACTGATTGGAGAATTTGCCGCCGGATTTATCGACATGTCCAGCCAGCATGGCAAAGCCTCCGATCAAGGCGCCGCCGGCGATGAGAATGATCAGGATAGCCTTGACGGCGGTGTTGTAGTCAAAGCTCTTCGCCTTGCGCCTAGCCCGGATGCGGCGGATGGCCGAACTCGCCGGCGAGGGCTCCGCTTTGCTCGCTTTGAGCAGGGGCAGCTCCTGCGGTTGCAGGGTCGGAAAGACCTCTAGGGCCTCGGTCTGGCGCGCTTCTGGTTGGGCGTTGAGGCTTGCCTGCAGGAGGTCGGTGGCGTCCATCGGGGATTCGGCCAAGGCTGCGGATAGGGCTTCGGAGTCATCGACCGGTTTCGGTCGGACTGCGGCAGGCTTGGCCGGATTGAGGCGAGCCTCGCCGCCGCTGATCCGCGAGCTGATAAAGCCGTTGGATAGGTCGGCTTTCTCCAGGCTGGTCGAGACCATGCGGATCAAACCGTGGCCTAATGCCGTCTGCTCCGGTGGGTGCAGGTCGGCTAAGTAGCCTTCGACGAGGTTGATAAACGGCGGTGCGCTTGGGTGTGTGTCCTGAAAGGTATTGGTCAACTTGACGTAGGGGTGGCGGCCGATCATCCGTCGCAGCAGAGGCGAGTCGATGCGACACAAGGCAAAGTTACCGATCGGAAAGGGCAGCGCGAGCTGGGTCGCTTGGGGGTGAATGCGTTGCAGCCTGGCGGTAAAGCTGATCTCAGCGCGCGAAAAGCGATGCGGCGAGGCGATATTGGCGCCGCTTTTATCGTCGGCCTCACGCACCGTCTGGCGCAGGGGGATGTAGCGATTGATGATCTGCTGGGCAAGGGTCGCCGGCAGGCGCGCAAATTGAATCACCCGTTGCTGCGGCCAAGCATTCTGCACTTCCGTGAAGTCGGGGATCTTACCGAGGATGATCACCGTGGTCTGTTCTTGGAGATTGGCCATCATCGCGGCGAAGCGTTCGCCGCCTTCTTCCAGACACAACAGGTCTTCGATGACCACGACATCGGGAGTGAAAAAGCGTGGCTCGTCGATGATACTTTGCTTTTGCATCGCCGTTTGGATTTCGAACATCGGACCATCAAAGTGCATCAGTACCTGGCCGCGCAGCTCGGGGGTCGGCACGGCGATAAAGATGCGGCAACGCGGCCCAGGGTCATGTTTGGCCAGGTCGGCGAAGACGGGAGCTATGGTTGCCTCGGAGTTCGTGCCGATATGCCAGCGCGCGACGGCGGCATCCGAAAAGCGATAGAGCATATGACTGCGCTGCGTCTCGATGACCTCGAGGCTGATAAACGGGACTCCGAGGGCGGCGGCGAGGGGGCCCTTGAGCTTGAGTGCGGCACCCAGCGGCGGCCGAATCCGGCACTCAAAGCGCAGGTGCTTGGAGCTGATCCATGTCAGGCGCGCGGCTAAGGACACCGCAGCGATGTCGTTCAGGGTGATTTGGCCGGTCGGTTGGATAAATGGCATCGGCTTGCCGGCCGTGGCGTAGATGAAGCGCGTGAGGAAGGACTTCGTGTCCAAATCATAGGGAATGATGTCGCGAAAATTGGCGCAGGTGGCGAGCACATTGATCGATTCGGTGATCTTTGATCTCACCATAACCATCCGAGCCCCTTGCACTTCAGCTAGGCTCATAAAGGTCAGGAGGATTTTTTCGGTGAGCTTTTCCTCGAAGGAGTCGCTGACGACGATCACCCCAGCGCGTTTGTTGACCAGAGTCGTGACGAAGGATTCGAGCGAGGTGAAAAAGTGGACATCGTAGCCCTTTTGATTCAGCAGCAGCCCGCGCTCACGCAGCTCTGGCGT
>Ga0315283_10001554_pt1 | contig 18548 bp, 14 predicted proteins | sample YL17G09_0_MG_FD_204541 | JGI IMG/M metagenome (GOLD analysis project Ga0315283, IMG submission 204541) | Sediment microbial communities from Yellowstone Lake, YNP, Wyoming, USA - YL17G09_0 | ecosystem: Environmental > Aquatic > Freshwater > Lake > Sediment | place: USA: Wyoming | collected... | reverse complement strand
AACATCCTCGATAAAATAAATGCTTAATTGGCAGCCCGCACATCCAGTAATGCTCTGTATGCCTACCTTTAGCTTAGAAACTGCTTGCTTATTCTTCTGCGCCGAAGCCTTAATCATGGCGCTAGCCTTTGACTCTTTAGGCTTCCCGAGGGTTATTTTCTTTTTTTCTGTTTTCATTTTATTTATTAATTTCTCAACCATGCTCAAATCCTACTCATGTAAATTCTTAACCTGGTCATACCTGAACACGGGCCCGTCTTTGCAGACATAAATGCCAGATATCATGCAATGGCCGCACATGCCAACTCCGCATTTCATCCTTCTTTCATGGCTTATGAATATCTGGCTATGGCTAAAGCCAATTTTCTCAAGAGCCATAATTGTGAATTTAATCATTGCAGGAGGGCCGCACACAATAGCTGCTTTATTATTGCTGTCTAATCCAGAATCCTCGACAATCTTAGTCACCAATCCAACCTTACCTTTATAGCCCGGCTCTGCCTTGTCAACTGTTAGCCGCAAGTCAAAAATCCTGTTCCAGAGCCCAATATCTTTTTTGAAAATAATTGCTTCGGGGCTTCTAAAGCCGATGAACAAGTGCACCCTGTCATAATCAGCGCGATGCTTCTCAACATACTTGATAACTCCTCTGAGAGGTGCTACTCCTGTTCCTCCACCAATAATCATCAGGCTCTTTCCAATTAATTCTTTCATTGGATAATGGGTGCCATAAGGCCCTCTAAGCCACATTGTATCTCCTTGCTCAAGCTTGACCATTTCATCAGTAACATCACCAACAGACTTGATGTTGAACTCGAGGAAATCGTCAGAATAAGAGCATACTGAGATTGGTGCTTCTCCAAAGCCGGGGACACTTACTTGATAAAATTGGCCGGGTTCATAGCTTATTTTCTTTACATCCTTCTTGCTCTTAACAACTTTTTCCAATCTGAACAGATAAGTATCAGTATTAAATTTCTCCTTTGCAATTATTTTGTAAGGTGTTGTGCTGAACAACATAGTTATTTTCCCTTTTTATTGTGTTTTTTATATTCTTATTTTTATCATCTGAACCTATTGACAACATCTGTAAAATCAATTAATCTTGGGCAGGCTTCTATGCACCTTCCGCAGCCAGTGCACATGTCAAACCCGAATTTCTCCCTGAAGTACTGCAATTTGTGATAAATCCTGTGCTTGAACCTTGGCAGCCTTTCTTTTCTGAAAACTCCTCCGCCCGCTACAAGTGTGAAATTAAGGAACTGGCAAGAATCCCATTCCTTGAACCTCTTGCCATGCTTAACATCAGTTTCTAGCTCATCATTAACATCAAAGCAAAGGCAGGTTGTGCAGTGAGCAGTGCACTTGCCGCAGCTAAGGCATTTATCATTCTCAACATTCCAAGCAAGGTCATCATAGAACTGCGCAAGATCTCTTTTTTCAAGCTTTTTATCAGTTTTTATATCTGGCATGACAAAGTCATAGTCTTCAAGGTTCATGATGAGAACTTCGCCTTTAGGGCTAGCTGCCTCAACATAATATTTGTCACCCATATCATGGAAGAATAGGTCATAATATTTCTCAAGCCCCATTGATTCGCAAAAACAATACTTGCTGGGTGCAGGAACACAATTAATGCCTAAAAGAAGAGTGTTCTCTCGCGCTGCCTTGTAATAATCATCCTGGTATTCTTTTGAATTAAAAAGCTTGTCAAGCCTGAGCAAACCGTTAAAGTCGCACAGCCTAGCGCCAAAAATAATCCTTGGCTTGATCTTTATCTTCTCTTCTTCAAATGGCTTTTTCTTATCAGCAGCATTAAGCTTGAAAAGGTCTTGCTTAGGAGGAGAAAAGAACTTCTTAATAGGGAACAAAGGCCTTCCTTCAAGGCAGATATCATTGAGATTCTCGACAACCTCAAATCTCAGAGTGTTTCTCTTAACAGGAGCAATAAGTTCCTTGCCCTTGGAAACTTTTCTCAAGAACTCATTCAACCTCTTTTTCTCAAGCACCTTGCCCATGCTTCCAGAGAAAGAGAAAACAGGTATATAAAAGTTATGTTAAACAAAACGCTTAACCAGCTTTGTGACTTCTGCAACAGCGCTCTCCTCATCATAAACCTGGGGTATGCCAATAATATTGACTTTTTCCAGTTTACCAGTCTCTTTTAGCAATTTCAAGAAATAGCTCAGATCAAAGTCATGCAATGAAAAGATTACAGAGAATTCCAAGCTGTCAACATCATCAAAAAGAGTGACTTGCTCAATGCCCTTGGCAACATCCAGGATAACCGAAGTGACGAGGTCGTGATTCAACAGGTCATCCGGATTAGAGCATTTCACCATCTCAAAATTCTTGATATCAAGTTTCCTAGCTACCCTGATGGCCATGTTGTCTTCTTTTAAATAAGGATTGCCAAATACTAGTATCTTATTCATAGCAAAAGATATTTATACGTGTTATTATTTAAACTTTCTTATGGATAACAAAAAAGTTTCTTTTTTGGAATTGCTAAAAAATCACAGAGGTTATTTTTGATGGAAGACAAAAATGGGCTGTGGCTGGTTCTGGGAACAGCAATAATATCGGGGATTTCAATATTCATAAATAAGTTCGGAGTGCAGGGAATAGACTCATCCTTATTTACAGGAGCAAAAAACCTTGTAGTTGCAATCTTCCTGTTCTCCCTCATCATCCTGACAAGGGATTTTAAAAAACTAAAAGAGCTAACAAAGAAAGAATGGTTAAAATTATCTCTTATTGGCCTGATGGGAGGCAGCATTCCCTTCTTGTTATTCTTCAAGGGCTTACAGCTGACAAGCGCTAGCCAGGGCTCATTCATACACAAGACCATGTTCCTGTGGGTAGGCGTGCTGGCATTGATCTTTCTAAAAGAAAAGCTTAGCAAAGGCATGGTCATTGGAGCAATAATGTTGTTGATAGGAAATTTCCTGTTGCTAAAGATAAATGATTTCTCATTAGCCACAGGAGACTGGCTTATATTGGCAGCAACCCTATTATGGAGCATAGAAACAATCATATCAAAGCAGGCATTAAAAACAATTGACAGCAAGGTTGTAGCCTTTGGCAGGATGTTCTTTGGCACAGCAATAATCCTATTATTCCTTGCATCGACCAATAAACTATCATTAGCATTGGCTTTGACGAGCTCACAATTGTTTTGGATATTAATAACCTCGGCATTCTTATTTGGCTATACTTTCACCTGGTATTCAGGATTAAAGCATGTAAAAGCAACTGTTGCAACAACCATCTTGTTGCTGGGCTCTGCAATCACAACCCTGCTTGACATGGCTTGGGGAGCAAAGATAACAGCCACTCAAATAGGAGGGATAGTGCTCTTAATCACAGGGGTTACTTCTGTTATCGGGCTAACAACAATACTAAAGAAAGCTCAGTTAATCTTCTCAATTGCAAAGGCTAAGTGAACAGTTACTTTATCTCCTTTTTTTGCATCAGGAACAAGAGTTGCAAACACTTTTCTCTCAACAGGACCGTATTTTACAGCCAGAACATTATCTTTCTTAGCAATTATCTCTGCTTTATGAATTTTGCATAACTCCTTAAAGGTTGGGCCGAAAACAGCATACATGCCATCGCTCTTGTCAATAAAATCATTGTGCTTCTCGCCAAAGAAATATTCCCTTATCACGGCCAAGTCCCACGCATCCTTTTTCATTTCCTTGGCTAATTCTTTTATTCTCTTAAAGGCAGCAGGAAAAATCTTCTCCAGCCTGTTCCTGTCAATTGGCTTGTTCTCAAGCAGCTTTTTCTCAAGCTCCTTTCTCTCTTGCTCAGAAATCATAGCCTGCTCGACAAGAACAAAAGAACAAGGGTAGGCATACTTAAGAAAATACCTCTCGGGAGAATCAGAAATTACTTTTTCCCTTACACCTTCTTTTGCTTTTGCCATAGCTTTATCGCCTCTAAGGCTTCTTTCTCAGGAATCTTTTGCACAACAAACTTGGCCTGAACAACTACATAATCGCCAGGCTTCACCTTAACAAGCTGCGCACTGGCTTTTCTCTTTTCTCCAGAATAATCAACTGTTGCAAAGCCTTTCTCAACCTTAATCACTTTGCCAGGAATTGCCAAACACAAAAAGACCACCTTTAAAAATTAAATGAAAAATAATTTGAAGCTATGCGTGGAATGGGATTTCAAGAAGTGAATATCCCATACTAACGCTTTTGTAAACTTTTGATATGAAAAGTTTAGCCGCATCCTCCTGTTGCTGTTGCAGCTGCAGCGGCTGTGGTTGGAGCTCCTGCCAGGGTCTGAGAGCATTCGCTTGGCTTGGTATCAAACTTATCGCAAAGCGCTGTCTTGAAACCTTCTGCTGTTCTTGCTCCGCTATATGAATCTCCTTCAACAAATATTGTCGGGCTTCCGCTCACCTTGAGCTTGTCGCCAAGGGTTTTTTCAGCAGTCAATAATGCAACTGCTTCATCCTTTTGGCAGGTCTTAATCTTTGCAACATCAAGCTTTAAGGTGTTAGCAACTGCTTCCCAGCAAGTGTCTGCGTTCTGTGATGTACAGCCTTTGTTCATTGCCAGAGCAAATTCAAACCACTTGGCAATGCCCAAGTATTTATTAACGCAAATCTCTCTAACATCCTGGTTAAGTTCCTGTATGCCATGCATTGAGCACAATTTGTCATTATCTATGCAGTAATTAGGCCCTCCGCCAGCATAATTGCTGTAAATAACATAGCGCGGGTTAAATATGGCTTTATCTTTTAGCAATTGATAAACAGGCTCTACTGCTTCATCTGCCTGGTTGCCATATGGACAGTAGCTCATCACAAAGAAGTCAATCTGGGGCTTGTTATCCCCCTTAACAACGCCAATTGCGTCATAATAAGCTTTTCTTGCTTCTTCGCTGACAAAGTAAGTAGCTCCTGTGGCTTCATCCAATAGCTTGTAACCACCATCGCTTACTTGCTCAAAAGCTGATTGAAGGTTGGCATTATCTTTCCATGATTTGGTTTCTACAACGCTCTTGCCAAAGATGTAAGCTGGCACAATCTCGATTTTGTATTTCTCAACCAGTGCTTTTCCTTCTGCGCTGTTGACATCAACTAGTTTTGGCTTTACCCCCAAGAATAATTGCTGGCTTACCTGCATAATCCTTGTAGTGTCGCAGGCAGTTCCGCACTTTGCATCATTAAGTATGGTTAAATCTACAGACACAGGGTCTGCGTATGTGCATGCAGCATTTGCTGCTCCTGGATTAACACAAGTGCCTTCCTTGGTTGGCTGCTCTGTGCAATCAGTGTCAGCAGTGCATTTAGGGAGATTGGCGCATGCAGAACTTTTGCTGTATTTGCAAATTGCACTCTGGAATGATGCTGCATCTCTGCCTCCATTATAAGCCACATCTCCGATAAACATGGTTGGGCTTCCTCTTGCCTGCCTTGCTGACGCCCTGTTCAGCGAATCTCTTAACAGGTTCTTGCCCTCATCACCTTCCAAGCAAGTTTTGAGCTTGTTTGAATCCATTCCATTTTCCTGAGCGCAAGTTGCCCAGTTAGTATCAACATTGGCAGCATCCTTGTTCTGGCAAAGAATAAATTTAAACCATTTGTAATTGTCAGGATAATAGCTTTTTGCGCAGAGCTGGACAATATTGCCTTTTACTTCTTTTTCTCCATGCAAGCTCTGGAAAACTCCTGGTGAAGCCTCAGTCACAATATAATCCAGACGGAAGTCTATAGCAGCTCCCATGCTTTCAATCACAGGACCAATACCATTCTCAACCTGTGTTCCATATGGGCACTGGCTCATGACATAGAACTCTACTTTTACCTTGTCCTTGGCATCAACATTTGTGTTCGTATTAGTGCCCGGGCCTGCTGTTGTGCCTGGTTTTCTCAATAAAAGAGTTATTATAACTCCTAGAAGCACCACAATTATGATGCCTAACACAAGAAAAGGAACGCCTGAAGTTTTTTTCGCAGATGCTTTCTCATAAATCTTTTCTTCTTTTATTGCTTCTCTCTTTACTTCATGCTTTGCATGCTCATGGTGCTCGTGCCCATGCTCAGTGTGCTCGTGTTTTTCATGCGTATGTCCTGCGTGTTCATGGTGCTCGTGTGTGTGAGCTTCTTCATTATTATGTTTCTCTGAAGTTTTCAAGAATAACCACCTCCCTGATGTTCTATTATTAATATACGTCTAAAGAGGAGTTAAAACCCACTATTTAAAAAGTTTATTAAAGAACAGTATTATTTTTTTAAGGCAATATAATTTTAATCAGATTCACTTAGAGAAACATCTATGGGATCAATCTGACTTATTCAGGCTCTTCTTTTCCCTCACCTGACTTAATATCCTCAGAAATAAGGCTTATCATCTCTTTTCTAGAGCTGGTTTTTCTGAGCTTAGAAGCAAGTTTCTTGTCGCAGAGAGCCTTCTCAACCCAATCAGCAACCTTGTTCTCCTGAGAGCTTACCACATCCTCGAACTCTGCCTTTGTTATATCAGAAACTAGTTTTAGCAGCCCTTCCTTATCAACGGCAGTTCTGTCATCGACTACAAGCGCCTCTGGTGTTGGCTGAAGAGGCTCTTTTTCAGCAGGCAAACCTGCAAATAGGGCCGGCTCTTTGAATGCTTTTATTCTTTTTTTATTCCTTAGGCCTACGCTGATGATAATTAATATGAAGATTAAAAGAGCAGCACCCCCTAAAAGAACCAGGGTAAAGTAGGATTCCTTAACACTGACATTAAACAATAATAATTTTCTTAAAAGCTCAGAAGCCAATACATAAGGGTTATATCTCATTAGGCTGGTAATCCAAGGGGCAAAACTCTCTAATGGGATAACTAGGTTTGAGAGGAAGAGAAAAACAGAGCCCACTATTATTGAAGCCATTATTGCTCCTTCCTGGGTTGAGAAGATGTAGCCAATTGCCATTCCAAGCATGATGAAAAAAGCTGATGTGAAAAATATCAGGAGCGAAGCGCACAAAGCATTCTTGAACAAAGGTATGTGCATGAAGTAATTGGCCAGGTCGAGAATAATTATGGTTTGTACTAAAATAACAATCAGGCTGGTGATAAAGGTAGCGATTACAAAGAACTCCTGCCTTGTAGGGGTTACGTGGTTCCTGAAAAAAGATTTAGAGCTTTTTTCAAAGATCACTATGTTGCTGGACAGGAGCAGGGCGACAAACATGATTACAAGCACAAGCAGGAAAGGAAAGGTAAAGGTTAATTTTGAACTCTCAGAAACAACAGGCTCTATCTTTGTATTAACAGGGCTTACAATAGTCTCTGCCTTGGTTATGCCTATGCTCTCAAGATTCTGCTTGGTTTTTTCAAGAGCCTTTTTCAAGTCAAGCACACTGCTCTGAACAGATGCAAGATTGTTTTTTGCAGAATCAAGCTTTTGCTGAATTTCCTGATTAAGCTCTTTATTCTGCCCCAAATCTTTTTCTAGCTGAGAAAGCGAGCTGTTAATAACATTAATGCTTCTTTCCAGATCATTAATTCTTAGAGGGGTGGTATTATATAATTTCAATAACTCTTCTCTTAACTTGTCAAAGCTATCCCTTGCATCACTGACATTTTCATGATCCCCGAGCTCATCAAGCCATTCATCGCTATCATTAATCAAGGCATTCCCCTTCTCTATTAATGCAGTTATTGACTTATTAAGAGAAGTAACTGAGCCCTCTACGTTTCTGAGGTTTAAAGAGCCTGACTCAAATTTCAAGGCTTCACTATTAGCCTTTGAACTTTGTAAGTCAAGAGCCAAGAGGCTCAGCTTAGGATTAAAACCTTCAACTATTGATAATTCCTGCTTAAGGTCCTTGACTGTATTATTTATCCTCGAAAGAAGAGCCTGGGTTAGCGAATAACTGACTTCTTCAGATTCAATATCAAGAATGTCAGACACAGAGCCTATAACCTTGTACACCAGATTAATCCTTGAGTAATCCACCAGGAACCTAATCTCGCTTTTCTGCTCATTAGATATTTGGAGGTTCTCTGGAAAGATTATGCACGTATGAATTATGCCCTGCTCAATCCTCTTGACACAGCTCTGCTCATCAGTGAATTCCTGAACATCATATTGGCTTTGCTTAAGAGTGTCGATAAAAGAAGCTGTAAGGTTATTTTTTGCAGGAGCATAGTAGCCGATGCTCAACTCATAACTGGTCTTTGTGCTAAAAGCAAAACCGACGAGCAGGATGATGAGCAGGGGTCCAACCAGCACTGTGAAAGCAGAAGCCTTAGACCTAATCAGGAGCTTGAAATTCTTAGTAATAACTGTGAGAAGTTTCATCTTGGTTTTTCTCCTCTTTCTTTTTCGCCTGTTATTTTCAAAAACAACTCATCAAGGCCTGGCCTTGAAACATTGATATCAATAAGCTCTTCCTTAAGCATCTCTAAAGTATGAAGCAATTCATGAATTGCTATCTGCGGGTGATCAGAATAAATAATTAGCTCAGAGCCCTTCACCTGGACATCATAAATCTCGCTTCCTGGTTTTTTCAAAGCCTTAGCAAGATTAGTGTAATTGCCAGGATAGGTCTGGATTCTTATTTCCTGTGACTCTGCATATTTTGTTTTTAGCCTTGCAGGGCTTGCAACATCAATAATCTTGCCATCCTTAATAATCGCAACCCTGGAGCAGAAATGCTCAACCTCAGACAGGTGATGGCTTGCAAGAATAATGGTTGTTCCCTTTTTGTTGATTTTCTGAACCAGGCTCCATATGTGGTTCCTAAGCATCGGATCAAGGTCAGATGTAGGCTCATCAAGTATAAGCACCTCTGGGTCGTGTATAAGGGCGCAGGCAATGTCCAGCCGCCTCTCCATCCCTCCTGACAAGTCCTTTGCAAGAGTTTTTTCTGCTTGCTTCAAATCCATGAGCGAAAGAAGGATTTCTATGTTTGAATCAAGAGCTTTTTTAGACATGTTGTAAAGCGAACCAAAATATTTCAGGTTCTCTCTTACAGTGAGCTTGCTATAAAAAGAAGGTTCCTGGCTTGCAAACCCAAAAAGGTTCTTGGCAATTCTTTGCTGCTTATACACAGAAGCATAAAGAGGCTTTCCTCCACTACCTTTCTTCTTGACAAAATAATCATACCTAAACTTGACATCCCCTTCCTCAGGAGCAAGATAACCCACCATTGTTTTCAAAAAAGTGGTCTTGCCAGTGCCGCTGACCCCTATTATGCCGAATATTTCTCCTTCGCAGATATCCAGGCTTATGTTCCTGAGAATCTTCTTCTTACCAAACTGCTTATTAAGGCGCTGGATCTTTAGAATTGGAGGTCTTTCCATCAAAGGGTAATATTAAAAGCTGAGGTATATAAAGTTTGCCATAAACATTATATCCCAAAAAATATTAAAATTTCTTTAAAGACCTACTGGGTAAAATAAATATGTCTCGAGCTCGGTATATACCCTGCATAAGAGTTCAAATAAACGATCTTCATCTTTTGGCGGCTCCCGGAAGTGAGAAAACATCCACTCTGCTTTTTATTTTTCGCTTAACTTATAGCTTTTCTCCTCTATTGTTTTCATTACGCTTTGTATGTCTGGTCTTGCACCACCTATATCTGCGCCATAGCAATCTTTATCACTAAGAAGAAAGCCAGTATAAATGCGATGTTTATCTGAAGAATTTTTACACCCCATCGTAACCCGTTCATCATTTCCTCGTTTGCAATAAAATAAATACAAGGAATCAGTATTAATCTCCAGGCCTCCTTCCTTTTCCCTTATTTTTATCATCTAGACAAGGAATTATTGCGCAATTAAATAGATTTCTATTAAATATTAAAGAACGCGTCTGCTAATGATTCTATCTTTTAGTGCAGATTTCTAGTTTCATCTCAACAGAGCCGTCTATTGGATAAAGAGATAATAGGGCAAAGCCCGCTATTTTTTCTTTTACTCTGGATGTGCAATTGCGATTATCAAAAGTCATAAACACCCCTCCCCGATATTGGGATTCTGCTGAAAACCTAAAGCTCATGCCCCAAGCAAACAAAGTGCTATTAAGGATCCTATATACTGTCTGGCTGGCTATTTCGCAACTGGTGTAATCAGAGCAGTGCATTGAGGGAGTTGGTCTGGCGCAATCAACCATTAGCTCTTCCAGTTTTGTGCCAGGGCATTCCTCGACATTGACCCTGTTCATGCTTAGCAGCAGATTGGTTGCTATCTCATCGTTCATGTAAATCCTCTGGATGTTCTTAGTAGGGTTGCTTAGCTTGTAAACCAGGAATATCAAAAGCGCAGTTATCACTATTATAACAATAATAACTAAGCCTATCATCTCAAGCTGGGCATTCTTGGCCCTTTGAGTTCTCTGAGCTTTCTGGACTCGCTGAGCCTTGCTCTCGCACCCGGGCTTTCCTAGCATATCATTCATATCCTCAAAATTATTCATATATTTGCAACTCCATTATGCCTAAAGCATACCTCCCAGTAAAGGGATCAAAAAGATTTACAGGCACTAGTATATAGTCAGTGGTTTTTTTTGTTCCTGGATTGTCCCATAAAATCCAGTAAGTTTCACCTAGCACGCTCGTGTTTAGGGGGTAAACTTCAGTTACTGTGATTTTTGATTTTTTTAACTGGTCATAATAATAATTAAAAGCATATATTTTGTCTGATTGCTTGCTCTGATCGATAAACTCTCCAAGAACTTTTAGCTTTACTATGTCAAGGCATGCGAACTCAGATACTCTTACATCTGAACAATCCAGCTCTGGCCAGAAACTAATCGTGTGAGTAGATTCGATAACGTTTAAGCTCCTAAGAGATTTGCTTTTTTCCAATATGTTCAGTTCCTGGAATCTCGAGTACACTACCAATCCCAGAAAGATAATTATCATTATAAGAAAAACTACAAAAACAGTTTCATTCATCTGCAACTGAGATTTTTTCCCCATGCCTATCCCTTTTATCATAAACGCATAAATGATATCTGTGCTTACCAGGTTTCAATATATCCTGGCGCAGCCCCCCAATATCATTATTAATCTGTTAATGGTTTCCAAGTTATTAATAGCCACTCTCGTATTCATGAAATCATAAGTTAAGAGTGTCGGCTGTTCATCATAAGCCATGAAACTAAGGTTTCCTTGGGTGCCTCTGTAGTATAGGTTGCAATCAAAGGGTGTGCCGGCAGTAGGAGCTGTTGCATAATAATCTGTGTAAACATTTAGTCTTTGGTTATGCAGTTCTGCCATGAGGGCTAGCCTTCTCAATATTTTTTTAAGGTTGCACTCATAAAGATCCCTGTTATGGCTAATAACCCCGCCAAGAGCAAGGATTGATTTCTGCTGGTCAAGATAGGTTTCTAAAAAAGGAACAAAGCTGCCATCAAGAGTAAAGCTATTTGAAATGTATTTGTAAAACCTGATTTCCCCCCACTCTATGTTTCCATAGGTAGTAAGCATCACAGCAAAGACTCTATCGTGTGGATTGTTAAACTGCGAAAGAGAACCCCCTAATAAGTATTCATCATCATCCTCAAGAATAAAGACGACGTGGTCATAGTTATTGTCAAGATGACCTGCGAAGTCCAATCTGGAAATTGATTTCTTGATTGCTCCGCTAGGCATGGAATTATAAAGGATGTTTATGAGAGGAGAATCCCCGACAAAAACATATTCTATGTTCTTATCAGTCAGGTAAACAACAGGAATGACCCTGAAAGGAGCTTCAAATACCGAGGCCTGAACAACCATTTCATCATCCCTGAGCTTATCAGGGGAGAAAATAACATTATAATCATATCTTGCTGATTTGATAGCTCCTTCTATTCTATACTCTGATACCTCGTCAATGCAGGAAAAGATTATCTCTTTCTCTGTTTTGAAAGGAACTATTTTTTGAGTATCACTGACTGCTGAACTAATTTTTAACAATGATTCCAGTTCCTGAGTTGATTCCTGGCTGGTCTGCTGGCTTTCACCAACATCAAAATTCCTTATGAGGCTGATAAAGAAACCTAGAAAGATGGCTCCTCCTATGAGCACAAAAATCCAGCTGAACTGGAGAGCAAATCCTCTTTTTGTCAATCCATTATTTATTTTCTTATTTAGTTGTTTTTTCTTAAGCATGAAGTCACCAAAAAAAGAGCTAAAAACCTTGACCTGCAAACTAGCTAGCCTTGTTCAATCAAAGTTTTACTTCCGAGGCCGCTGAAAACTAATTTAAACTGGCTGTTAGTTACATTAAAGCATTGAAATGGCTCTCCATTCAAGCTTATCTTGTCTGAAAACTTAGCCGGATTATTAAAAGTCTCAGTGAACTCTCTTTTTAGGAAAATATTTGCCTTGCAATCCATTACCGCGCTTATTATAACGGGATCATCCGCATCCGGATAATTAGCTATTTCTGGGGAAGGATAACCACCCGAACAATAATCTGCAAAATGGCTTGCATCAGCAAAACAAAGTTCCTTGGTATTGCAAGGGACTTGAATGGTTTCCTCGTGAACAGAGCCATAATCAGAGTATTCATCGATAAAATTAAGAAGGTCTTTTTCAAAAATAGCTCTTCTTGCCTCGCACTGCTTGCCCATCATCATATCAATTGCTTTGTAGCCAACAATAACAAGCAGTCCAATTACGAGAGTGGATGCTATGTATGTAAAGACCTGGCTTATCTGGGATTTTTTCAATAAAAAAACCTCTTTTATGTCTTCATCTACACCCATCTATTTCTTTTTTTTAGGTGTAGCTAATTCCTTCAATCTCTTGAAAATATCTCCTGACTGCTTTTTATCAGAAGTTTTTGCTTCCTGGGTTTGCTCTGTTTTTTCACCCTGTTTGCCAAGCTCTGAAATATTAATAAACTCATCTGATTTCTCAGTTTCTGCAGAAGGCTTGGCAGGGCTTTCCCATTTAATAACTGGTTTTGCTCCTGGTTTTGCTTCTGTCTTATCCTCTGGTTTGGCCCCAGGGGTTGTCTCTGGCTTTACTCCAGGTTTCTCTTCTGATTTTTCTTTGCCAAATCCTTCTAGCAGGCTCTTTCTTTCTCCTTCTTTCCTTACAAAACGACTGAACAGCACTTTTTCCTGAGGTATCTGTGATCCTCCTAGTTGTGCTGGCTGTGAAGGCTGGGTTAGCTTTGAAAGAGGTCGCTTTAATAAAGGCCTCTGAGTTAAGGGCGGAGGCACAAATGTTTTCTTCTGAGCTGCTGCTTTTTGCTGGGGTATAAGCACTTTTCTTGAATAAACAAGGAAGCCTGCTCCTCCCGCCATGAATAAAATGCCGATTATTAATAAGATGATTTGCAAGGTGTGATTCTTGAATTTTCCGGGAGTTTGAGGGCTGTTAGGATCAGTAGGGTCAGAACCCATCTGGAATTCCTGAAGGTTTGTATAGCCATCTCCATCCATATCCTCATTAGCATCAGAAGGATCATTCTTGTTTAAACCATATTTGTCTTCCCACCAGTCATTCATTCCATCACCGTCAGTATCAAGATTCCTGTCCTGGCTGCATATTCCTGCTTCACAAGAGCCGGACTGGCAATCATAGGGAGCCCTGCACTGTTGGCCTACGCTGCACTTAACAGGGCATCCGCCCCCACAATCCAGGTCAGACTCATCACCATTAAGGAAGCCATCATCACAGGCAGGAATGGAACACAAAAGCGTATCTAGATTACAGAAAGTGCTTGTGCAGTCAGAATCAATACTGCAGCCCTGGCCGGGCTGGCATTGTGGGCAATTGCCTCCGCAATCAGCATCTGATTCAATGCCATTCTTTACCCCATCTTCACAATTGGCACTTTCACACAGGTTATTTTTACAATTGTTTGATTGGCAATCATTGCTTTGCATGCAAACCTTTCCATCAGGGCAAGGGAAGCAACTACCCCCGCAGTCCAAATCAGTCTCATCGCCATCTTTCTGATTATCATAACAGCTCGCATTAACCAGGGGCGCTGTACTGTTTAAAGAGATACATTTGCTAGTATTGAAGTGGCAGTTATCTAGCAAGCAACTAAGAGTCCCAGCCTTGAATGATGAGAAACTAGTGCAGCCAGTGATAATGCCCCAATCATTCTTGTCGCATAATTCTTGTCCATTCTTCACTCCGTCGCCACAAAGCCCTTTGGTTACTGTTGTACAATTATTATAGCTAAAGGTGCAGTCTCCAGCACATAACAGTTTGCCGCCAGGGTAATCAAAGTCAGTGCAGTTCTTGCTATTTAGGTTATTATTGTCGCACTGTTCATTAAAGCTGACGCTATTTGGTTTCTGGACGCTGCTATCACCGCAATAGGTTCCATTGCCTTTTACACAGCTAGACTTATCAAGTTTACAACCATTAAGACCACTAGTGCACCTCAGAGTGCCGCTAGCATAACCCAAAGATTTACAAGTCTGGCCTGAGAAATCACTAGCATCACATTCTTCAACAGCTTGGTTTTTAGCGCCGTCACCACACCTGGGCTCTGCTCCAGTGCATTTTGAATAATCATAGCTGCAACCAGTGTGGCATTTTAAAGTTCCGCCAGTATAATCCCCTAAATCATCACAGCTGTTGCTATTCAAGTTAGTGCCATCACATTGCTCATTAAAGTTAGCTCCATTTGGAGCCTGGATAGTGCCATCACCACAATAAGCACTAGGGGCAGCTACGCAACTAGCCTTATTAAGCTTACAACCGCTAGTGCAACTCAAAGTGCCGCTAATATAACCGAAAATCTGGCAGCTTTGACCTGCCAGGTCAGTGCCATCACATTCTTCAGTCACATTATTCCTGATGCCATCACCACAAATGAAAGTGCCTCCAGTGCAAGTTCTATAATCACGGCTGCAATCCCCATAACAGGCAAGATTACCACCGCTATAACTATCGAAGTTTGAGCACATCATATTATTCAGGTTAGAGCCATCACACTGCTCGTAAAAGTTAACTTTGTTTGGTGCCTGAATAGTGCCATCACCACAGGCAGAAGTTGTGGTGTTAGGTGCTACTACGCAACCAGTCTTATCAAGCTTACAGCCAGTAGTGCATCTCAAAGTGCCAATAAGGTAACCAAGGGAAAGACAGGTTTCACCGTTCAAATCAGCGCCGTCACAATCTTCAATAACGCCAAGGCCATTAGGCTGCTGCACTACGCTATCACCACAAGAATTAGTTGGAGCAGATGAGCATTTCGATTTGTCAAATTTGCATCCAGCAGAGCAACTCAAAGTGCCGCTAATATAACCTTGAGATTTGCAAGAATGGCCTGCTAAATCAGAGCCGTCACAATCCTCAGACAACCTGTTCTTAATACTATCACCACATCTAAGAGCAGCAATATTAGTACAACCACTATAATCATAAGAGCAATCCCCGCGACAAGCCAATGCGCCGCCGCTGTAGCCAGAGAAGCTGGAACAAATTCTGCCATTCAGACCAGAACCATCACACTGCTCAACAAAGCCAACACTATTAGGCTGCTGAACACTGCTATCACCACAAAAAGTGCTTGGACCTGAAACACAACCAGCCTTATTAAGCTTACAACCAGCAGTGCACGATAAAGTGCCGCTGGCATAACCTAAAGCCTGGCAGCTTTGGCTGCCTAAATCATTGCCATCGCATTCTTCAGTCAACTGATTCTTAACACTATCGCCGCACTTCGGCGTAATCCCTGCGCAACTAGAATAATCAAAACTGCAATCGCCGCTACAACGCAAAGTGCCAGAAGTATAATTAGAGAAACTAGAACAAACTCTACTATTCAAATTAGTTCCATCGCACTGCTCATTAAATCCGGCACTGTTTGGAGCTTGGATAGCCCCATCACCACAAGAAGCAACAACTCTAGTGCTGGTGCAATTACTGTAATCAAAAGTACAATCTCCTTGACATTTCAGAGTTCCAGCATTATAGTCACCTACATCAGAGCATCTCCTAGCATTAAGATTCGCTCCATCACAATCCTCATTAAAGCCAACCCAGTTGGGTTTCTGAACCCCACCATCTCCGCAATAACCCTGAGAAGATGGAGCAATGCAATTGCTAGTATTAAATTTACAATTCACACATCGAACAGAGCCATCCCAAAGGCCAAAAGTACTGCAAGAGACAGAACTGGCAGCACTTCCATCACACTGCTCACCAAGAACAATAGTGTTGTCCCCGCAAGAACCACCAGCAGCGCCTATACAACCACTTGTGTCATATGTGCAATTCCTGCAATATAAATATCCTCCTCCTGCAAATCCGAAACTCCTACAAGTTGTGTTGCCAAGATTGCCATCACATTGCTCTCCCGGCTCGACTATTCTATCGCCACAGAAATTAAGAGGGGGAACACAACCAGATTTATCTAATTTGCAGCCATTGATACCACTTGTGCATTTCAAGCTTCCGCTGATAAACCCTAAAGAGAGACATGTGTCCACTCCGAAATCTGTTCCATCGCATTCTTCAGTATATTGATTTTTAGCACTATCACCACATCTGGGTGGGACAGTGCTGTTACAATTATCATAATTAAAAGAGCAATCGCCATGACAAGCCAAAGTACCCCTTAGATAATTATCAAATTGAGTACAAACCCTATTATTAATATTAGAGCCTTCGCAAGATTCATTAAGCCCTGCACTATTAGGCTTCTGAATAATATTATCACCACAATAAGTAGGAGTAACATTTGAGCAACCAGACTTAACAAAAGTACAACCACTAGAACACCTCAAAATACCACTAGCATAACCCAAAGAAACACAACTCCCACCATTCAAATCATCACCATCACAATCCTCAGTAAAACTAGCACTATTAGGCTGCTGAACAACCCCATCACCACAAGAAGACACAACACCAATGATAGTGCAACTGCTATAATCAAAGCTACAATCACCATTGCAAGCCAGAGCTCCTCCACTATAAATATTAAAGCTGGTGCATCGCTTGCCATTTAGGTTGATTCCGTCACAACTCTCATTCATATAAACGCCATTTGGCTGCTGAACAACAATATCCCCACAGTAACCTCTAGCTGGTGCAGGAACGCAATTGCTAGTATTAATCATGCAACCAGAACACCTAAGAGTGCCGCTCATAAAGCCAAAATCCCTACAAGACGTGCTGCCTGTGCTGCTATCGCACTGTTCACCGAGCTCGAGAATATTATCGCCGCAATAACCACCAGTATTGCCAACGCATCTGCTGGTATTATAAACACACTTGTTGCTGCAAGAAAGTGAACCCATGCTACTTGTAAATCCGAAATCAGAACAGATCACACTACCGATACTACCATCACACTGCTCACCAGCATCAAGAATTCTATTACCACAGAAACTCACAGGTGGGACACAACCAGACCTATCAAACCCACAACCACTAGTGCACCTCAAAGTGCCGCTAGCATAACCCAAAGAAACACAGGTCTGACCATTCAAATCAGAAACATCACAATCCTCAACATCCCGATTCTTAACACCATCACCACACCTAGGCACAGGGCCGGTGCAGGTTGAGTAATCAAAAGTGCAGTCACCACGGCAACTCAAAGTGCCACCAATATAATCACCGAAATCAGAACAAACCTTACCGCCCAAATGAGTACCATCACACTGCTCATTAAACCCGGCACTATTAGGCTTCTGAACGGCATTATCACCACAAAAAGAAATAGTGATGACTACAGGAGGAACGCAACCAGATTTATCAAATTTACAACCACTAAGACCACTAGTGCACCTCAAAGTGCCGCTAGCATAACCCAAAGAAACACAGGTCTGACCATTCAAATCAGAAACATCACAATCCTCAGCCAACTGATTCATAACACCATCACCACACCTGGGAAGAGGACCAACACAACTACTAAAGTCAAAGTTGCAATCACCACGGCAACTCAAACTACCGCCAGTATAATTATCAAAGTTCCTGCAAATCCTACCATTAATATTAGAACCATCACAACTCTCATTCATATCAGCACCATTAGGACTCTGAACAATAGCATCACCACAATAGCCACGAACAGGGGCAGAAACACAACTACTAGTATTAACCAAACAACCAGAACACCTAAGAGTGCCACTCATAAAACCAAAATCTCTACAAAACATGCTAGCTATACTGCTATCACACTGCTCACCAACCTCCAAAATATTATCTCCACAAGAACCCCCGGTAGGACCAACACAACTCCTAGTATTAATAGTACAATTAGAATTACAAGAAACAGAACCACTGGTAAAACCGAAGTCAGCACAAACCACTCCACCTATACTACCATCACACTGCTCGCCAGGCTGAACAACACGATCACCACAGAAATTAACAAAAGGAATACAACCAGACCTATCAAACCCACAACCACCAGTGCACCTCAAAGTACCGCTAGCATAACCCAAAGAAACACAGGTCTGACCATTCAAATCAGAAACATCACAATCCTCAACCAAACGATTCTTAACACCATCACCACACCTAGGCACAGGGCCGGTGCAGGTTGAGTAATCAAAAGTGCAGTCACCACGGCAACTCAAAGTGCCACCAATATAATCACCGAAATCAGAACAAACCTTACCGC
>Ga0315283_10001550_pt1 | contig 18583 bp, 13 predicted proteins | sample YL17G09_0_MG_FD_204541 | JGI IMG/M metagenome (GOLD analysis project Ga0315283, IMG submission 204541) | Sediment microbial communities from Yellowstone Lake, YNP, Wyoming, USA - YL17G09_0 | ecosystem: Environmental > Aquatic > Freshwater > Lake > Sediment | place: USA: Wyoming | collected... | reverse complement strand
TTATTGCAATCAACGGCGCGAAGATTGCTATCAGGATAATTATCAGGATGAGGGAGGCGCCAACAACTGAGGCGCGGTTCTTAGCCAAACGTCTGATACCATCTTTGAACAGGCTTTCGCGCTTTTTCAAGATCGGGATGCCACTCGATCCGTGGATCTTTGATATCGGTTTTTCCTGTGACATGAAGCTCTCCTCAAAGGCTAATCATAGCGAATGCGCGGGTCGAGATACGCGTACATGATATCAACCGCCAGGTTCGCAATCACCAAAAAAACTGCGTAAAGCAGGATAGTTCCCATGATGACCGGATAATCCCGGTTGGTGATACTGGTCACGAAATATTTTCCCATCCCCGGTATACCAAAAATCAACTCTGTCACAAAGGTGCCTGTCACCAGACCTGCAAAAAGAGGACCCAGGATGGTAACAACCGGAATCATCGAATTCTTTAGGGCATGGCGCGTAATTACAACACGTTCGTGCAAGCCTTTGGCGCGGGCAGTACGGATGTAATCTTCGCGCACAGTTTGAAGCAAAGAGGCGCGCGTCAAACGGGCGATGATGGCAGATGCACCCAGCCCTAAAGCAATGGCTGGCATGATCGCAAATTTGAAGAAATCCCAGCCCAAGGTGGTCGGCAGAAAACCCAAGAAATAAGGCGGTTTTGCACCCCAGCCTGTAGGCGGCAACCAATGTAATGCCACTCCAAAGAGCCATACAAAAATTGGGCCGAGTACAATGACAGGCACAGACACTCCTAAAATCGAAACACCCATGCCCAAGTAATCCCAAATTGTGTTTTGCTTTAAAGCTGCCAGGATGCCCAGCGGCATGCCAATTGAAATTGAAACAAGCAATGCCATTGTCCCCAACTGGGCTGAGATGGGCAAATTGTCGCGGAAAATATCATTCACGGTCCGGGCGCGGGACTTAAAAGACGGCCCGAAATTCATCCACCGTATCCAAACCTTACCGATCTTGATGTTCACCAAACAATCGTCTGCCAATGCTTTGGAAGGCGGCGTAGTTGTGATATGCGGGATAAGGACATTATTCATGTAATCTACATATTGCCGCCACAAAGGGTCATCCAGATGATAGCGTTCTTCCAAGATCTTTATTGTCGCTGCAGGCAAGGCTTTCTCGCGTGAAAAAGGGCCGCCAGGGATGGCGTGCATCAAGCCAAACGTAATGATTGAGACTACCAGTATGACAACCACCATGTAGAGCATACGACGAACAATAAATCGGCCCATCAGACCTCTCCCATAGCAGAAAAACTTCAAGCATTAGAGAGGGGAGCCGTGGCTCCCCTCTCTTCTTCATTCAAAGGCTAATTCGAAATTAGTGGGGCAGGATATCCCACTTCGAATATTCCTCTGCGCCAGCCACGCCATATGTACGGATGACATAAGGCTTGGTGACGGTATTGCGAGCGTACCAGTAGATGGGGATGATCACCGCATCGGTGTAGACCAGGATGTCCTCTGCTTGCGCATAGAGATCAACACGGGCGGTATTATCGGTCTCAACCGCGGCCAGAGCCAAGAGGTCCTCGTACGCCTGGTTTTTCCAGAAGATGCCACCAGAGGGAGCACCATCCGTGTAAGGATTGGCTGAGCCATTGGGAGCGAAGACTTCACGATCGTAGTTATTGGCATCCGGGTAATCCGGGCACCAACCCATGCGCCAGACCTGGGGAGTATCGGCACCCTTGGTCGTTGCCAGGTAAACACCCCATTCCTGATTCGCAAGTTTGACGGTAAGACCCAGAGTATCCTTCCACATCTGCTGGATAGCTTCAGCAATTCTCTGATGACCGGAAGAGGTGTTGAACATGAGGGTGATATCGACTTGATCGAGGGTCAGGCCCTTCTCATCCAGGTAGGATTGCAGTTCAGCCTTGGCAGCGACGGGATCTGACTTGATACCCGTATCCGGGTGATCTGCCATGGTCGGAGCGCCGGCCAGACCGGGGCGAGCAAACCATTGTGCGGGTTGCTGGCCACCCTTGAGCACGTTTTCGACCAGACTCTTGCGATCAACCGCCATGGATAGGGCACGGCGGACGCGCACATCGTCAACAAACGGCGCGGTCGTATTGAAGCCATAATAATAGGAGCACAGATTTACGCCGTTATACAGTTCTGCGGACAGCACAGGGTCGGCTCTGACGCGGTCGAGATCAGCGCTGGGTACAGCGACGCTATCAAGGTTGCCAGCTTCGTAATCAGAAAAGGCGGCAGCTTCATCCAGCATCGAGAATACAATTTTGTCAAGCATCGGAGACGGGAGTGCATCGGTGCCAGGCCAGAAGGGATTCTTGACCAGGGTCAGGGTCGAATCGTGAATCCACTCACTCACAGTGAAGGGGCCATAGCTCTGGAAGAAACCAGGCTCGGTCCAGCGCTCCCCTTGGGGCAGAAGAGCGCCATCGCAATCACCTTCGATTACCCACTTGGGCTGCGGACGGGCGACCCACAGACCGGAAATCTGGATATTGTAGACAGCCGGTACCAGGTAGGTCAACTTGAGGGTAGCATCATCAACAACCTCAACGCCAACAGTCGCGAAATCAGTGGTCACGCCGTTATTGAAGTCAGCCGCGCCCTTGAGGACCATGCCCAGCAGATAAGCGTAGGGGGAGGCATTGAGGGGATCCAGGTTGCGCATGATGCCGTAGGCGAAATCGCTGGCGACCACCATGCGGTCAGCAGAGCCGTCGCAGGTTTTCACGGTTTCGACCTCAGTGCCATTCCAACGCACCCATGGAATGTCATTGCGTACGTGGAAGGTCACGGTTTCGGTGCCATCCGCGTTGGTGACCGCTTCCCATGCAGTTGCCATGCCAGGTTCAGTCAGACTGGTTGCCTCGTTAATGACGGTCACTCCGACGAAGGCCTCGTTAATGACCTGGATCGAAGTGGTATCTTCCGCGATCGCCGGATCCAAAGTCGGCACATCGCCAGGTCCAAAGGTCTGGTAGAGAACCTTGGGGCCTACCACAGGAACTTCGGTAACAGGGGCTGCTGTAACAGGGGCTGCGGTAACGCCCGGTTCAACAGGAGCTTGCGTGGGGGTGGGCCCGCAAGCGGTAAAGATCATACTGAGGACGACAAGCAGGCTCAGTAAAACAAAATTTTTACGCATTTTTCTTCTCCTCACGTTATGTGAATGTGGTTAGGAAATTCTTATTGCAAGTAAACCTAGGGACGCATGTTTCGTGGTTTATGAAAAGGCAATCACCTCCTTATGCATGTTACTTGGCCAGATGGCAGGCCACAAAGTGACCTGGTCTCAACTCACGGAATTCTGGCCGTGATTCGGCACACTGCGCTTCTGCAATCGGGCAACGTGTGCGAAAACGACAACCCGAGGGCGGGTTGACCGGTGAAGGGACGTCTCCTTCGAGAATGGTTCGATGGCGTTTAGAATCCGCTACCGGGTCTGGAATGGGCACGGCTGAGAGCAATGCCTGCGTGTAGGGATGCAGAGGCTGGGAGTACAATTCGTTGCGGTCAGTCAATTCCACGAGAACGCCCAGGTACATCACTGCCACTTGTTTGCTGATGTGGCGCACCATGGAAAGGTCGTGGGCAATGAACAGGTAAGTCAGATTAAATTGTTTCTGGAGATCCTCCAGAAGGTTGACTACCTGGGCCTGGATCGAAACATCCAAGGCCGAGATTGGTTCGTCACAGACGATCAATGCAGGTTGTAAAGCCAGGGCGCGGGCGACACCAATACGCTGGCGCTGTCCACCTGAAAACTCATGCGGATAGCGGGAGGAAAAGGCCGGGTTTAAACCTACCAGTTCCAACAGATTGGCCACACGATCTTCAATTTCATTCTTTTTGGCGACCTTGTGAACAACCAGCGATTCACCAACGATCTCGCCTACCGTCATGCGAGGATTCAGGCTGGCATATGGATCTTGGAAAATCATTTGCATTTTGCGACGCATGTGCCGCAGGTCTTCCCCCTTTAATTTAACCAGGTCAACCCCATCAAAGACCACTGACCCGGAGGTTGGGCGATAAAGCTGCAAAACAGTACGGCCAGTAGTGGACTTGCCGCAACCGGATTCGCCCACCAAGCCAAGTGTTTCACCCCGCTTGATAACAAATGAAATGCCATCCACGGCATGAACCGCGCCTACCTGCTTCTGAAAAACGATCCCCCGTGTAATCGGGAAGTGTTTGACCAGATTATCCACACGCAAAATCACATTGTCTTCGGCCATTAGCGGGCACTCCCAGTTTTGGTATCTACCCAGCAGGCCACATGATGATCTTGGGCTATCATCTCCAGGGGTGGATTCTCGTTCTTGCAGCGTTCAATAGCATATGTGCAACGCGGTTCAAATGGACAATGGTTCGGTTTTTCATACAAAATAGGTGGCTGACCATCAATAGATACTAGGCGGTGATGCCCCTCCTCATCCAAGCGCGGAAGGCTACCCATCAGACCAATCGTGTAAGGGTGTTGCAGGTTGGAATAGAGTTCATTGACCAGCGCTTCCTCGATAATATAGCCGCCATACATGACGAGGACGCGTTGCGCCATCCCGGCTACCACACCCAGATCGTGGGTGATCCAGACGATGGCCATACCGAGTTCGTCGCGTAATCGTTTCACCAGTTCTATGATCTGCGCCTGGATGGTCACGTCGAGGGCGGTGGTGGGTTCGTCCGCGATCAATATCTGCGGGCTGCAGGAAAGCGCCATAGCAATCATCACCCGCTGACGCATTCCACCGGAGAACTGATGGGGATAATCAGATAATCGATCTTTGGCTTTCGGTATACCAACCATCTCCAATAATTCAGCAGCGCGCTCAAGCGCTCGTTGCTTGTGCATCCCTAAATGTAGAATCAGGGATTCAGATAGTTGCATGCCAATCGTTAATACCGGGTTGAGCGAGGTCATGGGGTCCTGGAAGACCATGCTAATCTGCGCGCCGCGCACATGGCGGATCTCTTCATTTGACGCCTGAAGCAGGTCCTGCCCCAAGAAGAATGCTTTCCCCGCTGCAATCTTACCGGGTGGCGATGGGATCAGGCGAAGGACTGAGAGCATCGTCACGGTCTTACCACATCCGCTTTCTCCCACCAAGCCCAGCGTTTCCCCTTCCTTCAGCCCAAATGAGACACCATTGACTGCATGAACAATTCCGTCCGGGGTTTTAAATTGTGTTTCGAGTCCTTGAACATCAAGGAGAAGATCGGGCATACGCGTAATCCTTTACTGCAGTGGATTTGTCAAACAAATTATACTCTAGAAAAGGGCAGAGAAGATTCTATTCCATTTTCTTACTAACGTCAACTTAGTTTGGGATTCGGACAAATGTTTCTTTGAATGGTCTCAGACTTCTCAAGAATCTTGGGAGTGGGGGGTTCCTGCCTGTGCGATTTAATTAAGAAATTAATCTTCAACCGGACAACTCACGGCTGACAACCCGCTCCATAGTCAAGAGCCTCTATATTCCATAGACTGCTGAGGGCAGTCGGGTCAAGTGAGAAATGACACATGTCAGCACGCACAGCGGCCGTATTAACCCGCCAGTAGAGCGGGATGACCGGCAAATCGTTTGCGAAAATGGACTGGGCCTGGGTGTACGCCAAAACATGCGCTGGGTCATCCGGAAGGGATTGTTGAGTCGCCAGACAGGCCGCCTCAAAGGCTGGATTACTGTATCCGCTGACGTTTGTGCCCACCCAATTATTTGCAGCATTCGGGATCTCGGAAGCGGTGTACCAGTCACAGGGTGGCTCATTCCCCGTACTACCCATGGCGAACTCCACTAGGTCGAAATTTCGGCCAAAAAGGAGCCCGTCGGGGCCGGGTGCGTACAGCGTATTTGCATCGAGATACTGAATATTGACCTTGATCCCACATTGCGCCAATGAGTCAGTCAAGAGGGTGCTCGCCTGCTGGCGTTGAACAGCGTTGGTGGTAACATAATTTACTTCGAACGGAGCCCCGGATGGAATACCTGCAACGCCCCAGGCCTGGCGCGGCGTGGACGGGTCATGATCCACATCCTTCCAACCGGCCTGCTCAAGCAGTTGGCCGGCGGCAGCCACATTGAAGGAATAAGAAGTCACACTTCGATTGTATAGAGGATGTTCCGGCGGCAAATAGGAATTCGGGACGCTACTCAGACCCGAAAGCACCGAATCAACCACCTGCTGGCGGTCGAGGCAGAATGCCAAAGCCTGGCGCACCCGCGCATCGCCGAAAAAATCAACGCGGTCTCTCCCGGCATCGAACCCATTATCATAAGATGCGGGATGGATGCCGAGCGCCAGTTCTTCCATCACCGGCAGTGTGGTGAACAAAGCCTGCAATTGGTTCTGTTCTGCCATCGAACGCAGCAACCCGGCCTGCCCGTCCAAACGGATACTGGGGTCGAGGATGTCGCAGGTGCCAGCCAACAGGTCGCTGATTGCAGTACCCGGATCCACCACGAAGCGGTAAGTTAGGATGTCATATTTTGGTAAACCCTCGCCGGCACGGAAGTAGCGCGGGTTCTTCGTCAAAGTGATATGATCCCCAGCAACCCATTCTTGAATAACATAAGCTCCCCAGCCAAGCGGGGTACGGGCGGACTCGTCGGTCTCGGTCAGCTGGTCAACTGCGAACTGGCTCCACAGATGTTTGGGGAGCGGTGACCAGAAATTGGTGAAGTAGGTCGGGTCAATGAAACCGGGTTTGCCCCACCACTGGATGGTGGTCTCGTCCGCCGCCTCATAAGATCGGGTTCGGTCCAGTAGATATCTAGAGCCGGAGGAGGCCGGGTCAAGAGCCACCTGGTAAGCGTAGACTGAATCTTCGGCCGTAAGAGGTTCGCCATCCGACCAGGTTAGACCGGGGAGCAAGGAAAAAGTTACCTGCATCTGGTCCATGAGGATCTCGGAGGTGCCGTTGTACCCTATGATGCACGCGTCGCTGTGACAGCCCGCCGGACGGATTTTCACCCCTGCTGCCAGTGTGACCGGCGTACCGCTGGCGTCCACCACCTCGTCACCAACATAGACTGATTTCGAGAAGAGTTGGGCATCACCGTTTTCGATGCTCGGCAAACGATCGAGGATCACTGCTTGAACCCCGTAGGAATTCGTGTCAATCGGCCCATCGTAGACCGCAGCCAGCACGCCGCGAGCAGCCGAAGAAAGGTTATTCAGCGGGTACAGGCTGACCGGTTCCTGCCCCAGACAGACGGTCAACTGGCGCGGCGGCACAGATGTCGCCGTGAGCGTCGGCTCAAAGGTTGGGGAGGGAGAGGGAGTTTTTTGGCTGCAGGCAACCAGAAGTGACAGCCCAACGATCACGCCGCAATATAAAATTACAAGTCGACGAAAGGACATAACGCTCTTTCCTGAACAAAGATTCATGGCCGCTTGCCCCATGCTGGAATCGGGGCTATTACGCAGGATTATACAACAGAGTGTCCCTTTTGTTGACAGCCCCTACCCCTGACGGTACAATGAAGCCGCAAGCCTTTCTCAAAGAAATGGAGCGACCCAAGTGCTTAAAGAATTCAAGACATTCATCCTGCGCGGCAACGTCATGGACCTGGCCGTGGGTGTCATCATCGGCGGGGCCTTCGGTAAGATCATCTCGTCGCTGGTTGCAGACATCCTAATGCCTTTGATCGGCCTAATCATCGGCGGGATCGATTTCAGCAGTCTGGCCTTCACCCTCGGCAGCGCTAAAGTCACTTACGGAATTTTTCTCAACAACCTTATTGATTTCATCATTATCGCCCTGGTCATCTTCTTAATGGTCAAAGGCCTCAACAGCCTGCAGAAGAAACCCGCCCCCGCACCGGCGGCCACACCGACCACCAAAGAATGCCCGCGCTGCTTCAGCACTATTTCGATCAAAGCGAGGCGCTGCCCATTCTGCACATCGGAATTGTAATTGATGCGGAGTCCGACAACTCAAGTTGCCGGACTCCCGAGTAATCCCATGGATTTCCTCAACAAACTCAATCCTCAGCAGCGCCTGGCTGTAACAGCCGGTGCCGGTCCCATTTTGGTGCTGGCCGGACCCGGGTCCGGGAAGACGCGCGTCCTGACCCAGCGCGTGGCTTATTTGATCGCCAACCAGGGAGTGCGTCCGAGCCAGATGCTGGCGGTCACATTCACCAACAAAGCGGCGCGTGAAATGAGCAAGCGCGTAAGTAACATTCTGGGCGAATTGCCTGCCGACGGACTCTGGTTGGGAACATTCCACTCCATCTGCGCGCGCCTCCTGCGGCGTGAGGGCGAACATCTGCCGTTCGATGACCGTTTCGTAATCTATGATGAAGACGACCAACTGCGCGTGGTCAAGGGTGCCATCCGTGACCTGAACCTGGACGAGAAAACCTATCGGCCACAATCGGTGCATGGCGCGATCTCACGAGCTAAAAACGAGTTGATATTCCCGGAAACTTACCCCACGCAGACCTACCGCGACGAGGTAGTCAAGCGTGTCTATCAGCGCTACCAGGAATTATTGAAACAAAATAACGCCGTTGATTTCGATGACCTGTTGCTTTGGACGGCGCACCTGCTTTCCGAATTCCCTGCTGTGCGTGAGAAGTACGCCCAGCGGTTTCAGCATGTGCTTGTAGACGAGTTCCAAGACACCAACTTTGCCCAATACACGCTACTGCGTCATCTGGCTTCAGTGCACGGCAACATCTTCGTGGTTGGCGACCCGGACCAATCCATTTACCGCTGGCGCGGGGCGGACTATCGTAATGTCCAACGCTTCGAGCAAGACTTTCCCGAGGCGCAGGTTATCCTGCTGGAACAGAACTACCGTTCCAAACAGATCATCCTCGACGCCGCCATGGCAGTCATAGATCGCAACCCACATCGCCGGCGCAAGAGCCTGTTCACCGAGCGCGGCGCAGGCGAGAAACTCTTCTATTATGAAGCGCTGGACGATTACAGTGAAGCTGCCTTTGTTGTGGATACCATCGCCGGCCTCGTAGCCAGCCGAACCTGTGAGCCAGGCGACTGTGCGGTGATGTACCGCACCAATGCCCAGTCCCGCCTGCTGGAAGAAGCTTTCCTGCAAGCGCGTTTACCCTACCGGCTGGTGGGGGCGCAGCGGTTCTATGGACGGCGTGAAGTCAAAGACATCATTGCTTATCTGCGCTTGGTTCACAACCCCGCGGATGAAATTTCGCTCGACCGGGTCATCAACATCCCCCCGCGCGGCATCGGCGACAAGTCCATCCTGACGCTGCACACCATCGCCCGCGAGGCGAACACCTCTCCATCGGAGGTGCTGATGGACCTGGCCCGCGGCGACGCGTCTCCTTTTTGGCCGCAGATCACCGGCCGCATGGCATTGCCATTGGCCGAATTCGGGGCACTGTTATTAAATTGGCGGGGCGAGGCGCAGCGCGCAACTGTCACCGAATTATTTGACCTTATCGCCAAAGACATCAACTATCAGGCAAGCCTTGACGACGGCACAGACGAAGGAGCCGAGCGCTGGGAGAACGTCCAGGAGTTGCGCCGGTTGACGGTCGAGTACGAAAGCCGAACCTTGACTGATTTCCTTGAAAACGTGGCGCTGATCTCTGACCAGGACACTCTGGTCGAGGGCAAGAACGCACCCACTCTGCTGACCCTGCACGCCGCCAAAGGGCTGGAATTCAGGACGGTCTTCATCGTTGGACTGGATGACGGCATCCTGCCGCACAGCCGTTCCTTCGACGAACCCGAAGCGATGGAAGAAGAGCGCAGGTTGTTCTACGTGGGCATCACACGTGCAGAAGACCGGCTCTATCTGCTGCGCGCCTTGAGGCGTGGCGGACGCGGCTATGCCGAGGAGACCCTCGCCTCGCGCTATCTGGAAGACATCCCGCCCGAGCTGCTATCCGGGAAAGCACGCGCCGGACGCGTCTCCCGCACCCAGACTCCTACGTGGCTGCGTTCAGGCCAGGGCTCTGCCACTGTCAAAGAGACTCGTTTCCGTGCTGGAATGCGAGTCCAGCACCCCACCTGGGGCGAAGGGATAGTGCTCAACTCACGCCTGCAGGACAACGATGAAACCGTGGATGCGGTTTTTGAATCGGTTGGGATCAAGCGGCTGGCGGCGAGTCTCGCCAACCTGACTATCATGAAATAAAGCCGCAGCACAAAGGAAAAGTGCCTCTGGGTCTTTTGCTTTTATTCTTTCTTACATAATCCCAGTAATAATTATCAATCAAAACACAGGTATCTACATCAAACCGGTTTCACATCTTTGCGTAATACCCGGTAGTATGAGAAAATAGGAAGGTTCAACCTCCCTTGGATTAATGCAGTTGCAAGGAGCGAACAAAGGGAGCGATTCCATATGTATATAATGAAAGGACTCCTGTGTTGAAAAAACTCCCCACTACCCCGCAAGAAATCATCGCCTGGACCTGGCCTGCAATCGAACCAAACTATATAGACTTGGAAGCCCGTCCCCTCAGCGCCACCAATGTGGCTGGCTGGCTGGCCGACTGGTCGAGTATCGGCGAACGCATCGAGGAATTGTACTCGCGCCTCTCTGTAGCCACCTCGATCAACACTGCCGATAAGGAAGCCGAGGCGCGCATGAACGTCTTTCTCGACGGCATCTTCCCCAAGGTGATGGCCGCTGAGCAGAAACTCAAAGAGAAGCTGCTCGCCAGTAAATTGGAACCAAAAGGTTTCGAAATCCAACTGCGCAACATGCGCACCGAAGCGGATTTGTACCGAGAATCCAACCTTGCGCTGCTGGCTGACCAGCAGAAACTTTGCATCGAATTTGACAAAATCTACGGAGCCCAGACAGTCAAATGGGAAGGCGAGGAGATCACGCTTACCCGCCTCGCCATGACCTTCCAGCAGCCTGACCGCGCCCGGCGCGAAAAAGCCTGGCACATCAAAGCTGAACGACAACTTTCTGATAGAAAAGCCATCAACGAACTGTGGCTAAAGTTCATGGACGTGCGCGCCAGGATTGCAAAAAACGCTGATAAACCCAGTTACCGTGAATATACCTGGGTGCAGAAACTGCGTTTCGACTACGGTCCCAAAGACTGCAAATCCTTCGCCTCGGCCATCGAACAGGTGGTCGTTACGGCAGCGACGCACATATACGAGAACCGAAAGCAAGCCCTCGGTCTGGACTCGCTTCGGCCATGGGACCTGGTGGATGGCTGGTACTCGCGTCCCACGCCGGCAGCCGGCATTCCGCAACTCAAACCGTTCGCGTCCATCGAAGAACTAAAATCAAAAACTTCGGCCATTTTCCATCGAGTAGACCCGGTGCTGGGTGGCTACTTCGACAGCATGGTAGCCGAAGGTCTGACCGACCTCGATAATCGTAAGAACAAGGCCCCCGGCGCGTACTGCACATCCTATACTTCCATCCGTAAACCGTTCATTTTTGTCAACGCCGTCGGCACACACGATGACGTGATGACCACCCTGCACGAATCCGGGCATTCCTTCCACATCTTCGAGACTGCTAAAATCCCGTACATCCATCAATTAGCTGTGCCAATGGAATTTGCTGAAGTGGCCTCGATGGGCATGGAACTGCTGGCTTCGCCCTACCTGACGAAAGCCAACGGCGGTTTCTATTCTGACACCGAAGCTGCGCGCGCCCGCATCGAGCATCTGGAAGGCATGATCCTCTTTTGGCCGTTCATGGCAGTAGTCGACTCGTTCCAGCAGTGGGTCTATGAGAACCCCAAAGAGGGTACGGACCCGGCGGCTTGCGATAATAAATGGGGCGAACTCTGGGACCGGTTCATCCCCGGCGTGGACTACTCCGGGCTGGAGGATGTTAAAGTCACCGGATGGCATCGCAAACTGCACATTCACCAGGTACCGTTTTATTATGTAGAGTACGGCCTGGCGCAGTTGGGCGCGGTGCAAATCTTTGGGAATGCGCGCGCCGACCAGGCCAGCGCGGTGGCCGCCTATCGCAAAGCCCTTTCGCTGGGAGGGATGGTGACCCTGCCGGAACTGTTCGCCACTGCAAGGGCAAAGTTCGCATTCGATGTGCCCACTGTCAAGAAAGCCGTGGATTTGATGGAGAATGTCGTGAAGGAATTGGAGAAGAATATTTAAACAGGTAATCATCCCATGGATAAGGTCTCATGCGACCAAGACAAGGCATGGGAATTCCATCCCCGGTTGGATATTTCGCTTGTTCTCGTTTAAAATAGAGCCATGACCCAAAACTTGAAAATAATAATCCCGACTGCCGGATGGGCAACACGGATGCGCCCCCAGACCTGGTCCAAGCCCAAACCGCTGGTGAGTGTGGCCGGCAGGACGGTCCTCGACCACCTGTTGGATATGTTCCGCAGTGTGCCGAATTTTAATCCTGTGAGAACAAAGTCGACTGGCTCAAGGCAGCGCTCTGATACCTCTGAATACATCCTCATCCTTGGTCCGGGGCTGGGCGAGACGCAGATTCCACCCTTCATGCAGGAACACTACCCGAAATTGAAAACTCATTTCGTGCTCCAGGAAGTGATGCGGGGTCAATCAGATGCGTTGTGGTTGGCGCGCAAATACCTTACCGGACCTGTGCTTATCTGCTTCTCAGATACGCTTTTGGAAACGGATTTCTCCTTCCTGGTTGACGAAAAGGCGGACGGCGTGGCCTGGGTTAAAGCCGTACCGAACCCATTCCGTTTCGGCGTGGCCGAAGTGGATAGTGATGGATGGGTGACGCATCTGGTTGAGAAGCCGAAGACTGTGGATAATAATCTGGTTGTGGTCGGGTGCTATTATTTCAAACAGGCCGAAAAATTGCTCTTCGCCATTGAAGAACAGCGCGAGCGCGGCAATATGCGCAGGGGCGAGTACTTCCTGACGGATACCATCAACATCATGATTGAACGCGGCCTGAAGATGCGTACGCAGACCGTGGAGGTGTGGCTGGATACCGGTACGATTGAGGCAACACTGGAGACGAACCGGTATTTGCTTGGGCATGGCAAAGCCAACCAAACAAAAAACAAAATTAAACAAGGCATAATAATTGTGCCTCCGGTGTTTGTCCACGCGAGCGCCGAGATTAGTAATTCTGTGATCGGCCCATACGCCTCCATCGGGGCGGATTGCATAATCACGGATGCGCGGGTCGAAGACTCCATCCTCGAAGCCTGGGTAACGGTGGATGCAGCGGCCTTGAAAGGCTCCTTTATCGGCCGGCAGGCCAGTGTCAAAGGACGGTCTGCTGACGGTCCGCCGCTAAAGTTGAACATCGGAGATAATAGTTCCGTTACTATTAATTAGTTGTATCTAAATGATTGACATCGTCGAATGCTATTCCGGGTCTGCCTACGCCGAAAGACCGACCGCGCTTACCTGGCAAGGACAGCGGATCATCATCGCTGAAATCCTGTCCCGGGGGCGTACGCCGGGGGCGAAGTGGTTCCGGGTCAGGTCGGAGGATGGACAAGTTTTCGAGTTGTCTTATGCTGAAGCAGTCGACGAACGCCCATCCGAACACGAGTGGCAAATTCGCCAATTTTGAGGAGACAGGATGCAGGAACTTTCTGAGGCGCGTTATCTGGCAAAGAGTGTGGCTGGACTGAAACCTTCAGGAATTCGCAAGTTTTTTGACATCGCAGCCACGATGAAGGATGTCATTTCACTCGGCATCGGTGAACCGGATTTCACCACTCCGGAATCGATCCTGGAAGCAGGCATACGTTCCCTGCGGGCAGGGGAAACGCATTACACCTCCAATTCGGGCAAACTCGAATTGCGCCAAGCCGTGGCTGAGAATTTAATGCGCCTCTACGGTGTGAGCTACGACCCGGTCGAAGAGATAGTCGCCACGGTGGGTGTCTCGGAGGCACTTTACCTGGTGATGACTGCCCTGCTCGACCCGGGCGATGAGGTCATTATTCCAACCCCATGTTTCGTCTCGTACCAGGCTGAGGTGATTCTGGCAGGCGGGATACCGGTCGAAATCCCCAGCCGGATGGAGGACGATTTCCAATTGGACCCGGAACGCGTCCGTGCCGCCATCACTCCCCGCACAAAGGTTATCTTCGTGGGCTACCCCTGCAACCCGACCGGCGCAGTCGCCACGCGTGAGACCCTGAAACAAGTGGCCGAAATCGCCATCGAACATGATCTGCTCATTGTCTCGGACGAGATCTACGGCCGGCTGGTTTACAACTTCGAGCATGTTTGTGTCCCGGCTATGGGAGAGGAGATCAAGAATCGCACTGTCCTTTTGGGGGGACTTTCGAAGGCATATGCCATGACTGGCTGGCGCATCGGCTACGCCTGCGGCCCGGCGGAGATCATCAAAGGTATGGTGCGAATTCACCAGTACACCATCATGTCCGCCCCAACCATCGCCCAGGACGCCGGCCTCGAAGCCTTGCTCAATGGAGAAAAGCACGTTCAAGATATGGTGGCCGAATACGACCGGCGGCGCAAGCTGATCGTCGGGGGGTTGAATAAACTCGGCCTGACAACATTCGAGCCGCGCGGTGCGTTCTATGCCTTCCCCAAGATTTCTGCCTCAGGCATGGACGATGAGACCTTCGCCGAAAAACTCCTGCGTGAAGAACGTGTGGCAGTGGTGCCGGGAAATGCTTTCGGAAAAGGTGGCGAGGGATTCGTCCGCTGCTGTTACGCCACGGCTTATGAGAAGATCGAAGAAGCCCTGCACCGCATGGAAATGTTCATGAACCGCCATGGGTAGACCCGGGAGCAAATTTCAGCCATCCCTTATCTTTCCTTTGGTCACGAAAATACCCAAACACCCGGGGCGAACCGTGTTGCCCATCTTTTGTATTGGTGTAAAATAGAGGGGTATGGAGGCGCTAGATGATTTTTCAGGTAGGAATTGAAAATAACTATGAAGGACGCTCCATCGCCTGGGCACTGGAACATCCCGGTTGTTTTGCCTATGGAATGAAAGGCGAGGCAGCCGCTACGAACCTTGAAGGGGCACTCAGCAAATATGCAGGTTGGATTCTGCGCCACGAGCCAAATTCCTGGCTAAACTTCACCGAAAAGGACATCGAGGTTGTGGTCAATGGGACCTGGAATGTTTATTTCATCAATGACGATTTTGATAAAGACACCGAAACTGATGGTTATAGCGTGGAATCTTTCTTCCCGTATGATTGGAAACCACTCACTATAATTGAAATCAAACACGCCCTGGATATGCTGACCTGGAGCCGGAATGACCTGCTCAAGTCTGTGCATGGACTAAGCGAGACGAAACTCAACCAGACCTATACAGGCGAACGCTGGAGTATCAACGGGATTCTCGGTCATGTTGGCGGAGCGGAATGGTGGTACATGGAACGTCTCGGGTTGGCCTTCCCACGCCCCGATGTCCCGGAGGAACCGCTCGCCCGGCTGGAGAAAGTCCGCCGGCATTTCAATGCGGTGCTATTTAAAATGGATGGGGTTAAACAAGTTGTCGGTGTGGACGGGGAGTTCTGGTCTCCGCGCAAGGTGCTGCGCCGGGCACTCTGGCACGAGCGTGACCACGTGGACCACATCCGTAAAGTTCTGGGGCTTGCCGTCTAATAAAGGCTGGACGGTTTAGGTTCCAGGCGGCATAACCCACTATCATTGACCACTCGCATCCCGGGAGGGGGGTTTACGAAATCCCAGGATCAGCTCGCCTTGCATGATATATCGGACTGCATCAAGCCCATAACCGCGCCGGTTAACGAATTCCTCGCACAAATCGTGGTAGGTGTAATGGGTAATATGTTCATCTGCGTAGGCTTGCGGCAGGAGGAGTTTATACAGCCATTCGATAACCCGCCATTGCCATTTTGCGTAATCGGGCGTCCCGAGGATGAGTAAACCTCCGGGTTGGAGTACCCGGTCAAGCTCATTAAAAGCATTTGCCTGCGGGATATGTTCGATGACCTGTGAACAGATTACACAAGGAAAAGACTGCGTACGGATGGGCAGGTCAAATAATGATCCTTGAACGGTTGAAACTCCATACAGACGGGCGAACCGGAGTTTGCGTATCAAGATATCCAGGGCTACGCTTGTGGGTGGCAAGGTTTCAATGATCCGGCTTGACCCGCAGCCTACATCCAGGCATCTCCCCCGGCCGTGGATTAACCTGGTGATATGTTTATAACGTTGGCGCTGCCAATAGCGCTGTGGAGGCAGAAGCGCATTATAAGCGCGCGCATCATAATCAGCGCTGGCGATGGAGTTACGCAAACGCCATAAACGGGCAAATGTCTTCCAGTAAGCCAGCCCGAATTTGACAACGCGTGCATAGGCAGATAAATTGCTACGGGCATGATATGTGAAAGGGATTTCACGGATTCGATACCCTTCCATCAATGCTTTGACGAGTATTTCCTGCAAGATATCGTAATCTTTGCACTCGGCAAACAACCCCCGGACAATATCGGTTTTATACAGGCGGAACCCACAGGACATATCGCGCACCTGCAGGTCCAATCCACGGCTAAATACGGCGTTCAGCAACTTACTGAGCGCCACACGCAGGATGGGCATTCTCGCTTGTCCGCCTTGAATATATCGCGAAGCAATGACGATGTCTGCTGTACTGCGAGCATCCCAGAGGGTACACAGGAAACTGGCGGAATCAGTTTGGTCGGTATCCATGACAATAGTATATTCACCAGCAGCATGATGAAACCCCATCAGGAGCGCCGCGCCGTATCCATCCGAGAGCGTGGAGAGCTGGCGTGCGCGATGATCTCGCACCATCTGGTGGGTGCCTTCGTCTGGCCAATTGTTCACTACGATCATTTCGTGACTTATCGACAGGGGAATCAAGGCCGCTTGAACCTTGGACAACAAAGCCTCAAGTTTACCGGTTTCGTTGCCAGCAAGGATAATTACCGAAAGATTCAAACGAATATCAGGCAGGGTCATTCCTCAAGGCTTCCCGGAAAACGCAGGCGTATGAGATCAATCTTGTGCGGCAATTTTTGTCGTAGAAAGATACCAAAACACACCAAAGATGATCCACCAGAACAAGGGGTACCATACAAAGAAAACGTCGTCTGAATTAAATATCCGTAGAGACCAGTTGACGACCAGCGCAATCCCAATCGCAATGAAAAACCCGGCCTTAACGGCTTTATTCTTCGAACGAATCATCCAACTAAAAACCAGTGCGATAGGTATCAACATGATGGTTTGATCAAAACTCCAGCCAAAAAAGGTGGTGGGTACCGTGATGAGCGTCAGCAAAGCTACGGCAAGTTCCAATTTCACGATTGCCTCATATCGCGCCAGGATTATAGGCAAGGGCAAGAACAGGAGGATCATGTAACGCGCCGCCTCCGACACCCCATAATAACTAAGCAAGCCCCCAATCGTTGGAGTCCCCCAATGGACTGGTGCAATGCTCATTTCTCCAATCAGGTCTTTAACCCATTCGAGACGAAAAACAAAGAGGCCGGCTACGCAAATCAGACCAGCGAGGGCCAACCCGGCCCATCCCTGGTACTTTCGTCGGCGTGCCATGATGAGCAACAAATAGATCAATACCAAGATGACCATATGCGGCTTGATGGTGGTCAGGATCAATACCGTTCCGGCCCAAAACCATTGCCCCTTTTTAATCAACAGCATGCAGGCAACTACTCCCAGTAACACCAGGAATGTGACCTGCCCTATGAAAATTCCAACAACAACCTGGGGTAAACTGAAAGCAAATAGCACATAGATCAAAACGAGATTGTGCTTCCCTGCGGGGAAATACATACGCGCCAGCATCAGGGTTGCTACCAAGACAGTGACAATGTTAGTTATTAACCAAATGAACTTGGCAGTTGTGTAGGGTAACCAGGCAAATGCCAACAGGAAGATGAACAGGAAAGGCGGATTCCAAGCCATCGGCGTGTAGTCGGGCGCGATAGGGATGAGTGTCTGAAGCACCCCCCGCATTAAGGCTGGATTATAGGGATTAAGGCCGTTGTGAAACAGGTAAGTAGCTGACCAGTAGACAACAAAATCTTCCCCACCCAGGTTTGTTACATAAGCAATGTTCCACAGTATTACCAGACATCCCAAGCCCAAAGAAATAAGCAGACCAGTAATCAACCAGCGTGGGATGTGTTTAATTATATGCATCATCAACGCTTATTATAACCAATACTTCAAGGAAGTAATTCTGGAGTCCGCCGGATGGCAATCACCCGAGTCATTTTATGCCAGTCAGGAGCATCTGCTATATAGCGAGAAACTCCCGGACTTTGACATCCATGTCGTGGCAATGGTCATCAGCGCCTGCTCTCATTGGATGTATCCCGGACAGGATACTATATAGCAAAAGAGAGTAACGGCACAATGTCGCTACTCTCTTCTCATTACTGCTTCTTGCATAAACAGGTGAACCTGGATGGATCAAAACACAGGATCCTTTGATAATAGTTATGGTTTACATCTTTGCGTATTACTCTATCGTTGCGGAAATCAGGCCGGTTTTACATTGACCAGCTGCTGGCGAATGCGATAGTTCCCGTTCTTCGCCAGTACCTGGGCGGCGAATTTCTCCGGCACGTCCACCAGGGTGAATTTATCCTGGATGTGGATCTTACCGATGGTATGACCG
>Ga0315283_10001549_pt1 | contig 18593 bp, 16 predicted proteins | sample YL17G09_0_MG_FD_204541 | JGI IMG/M metagenome (GOLD analysis project Ga0315283, IMG submission 204541) | Sediment microbial communities from Yellowstone Lake, YNP, Wyoming, USA - YL17G09_0 | ecosystem: Environmental > Aquatic > Freshwater > Lake > Sediment | place: USA: Wyoming | collected... | reverse complement strand
ATCCTGGGGATGAAATGCAGTTCCAGGTTATCCCAGTGACTATTTCGGGCAGTGTGTCGGTGATGAGCGCGCTGGTAGCCATATCTGGTCCTGAGTTGTAGACTACCAGAGTATAAGTGATTGGCTCACCGGAGATGGCGATGTCCATATTATCAGTTAAGCTGAGGCTCAAGTCAGCCAGGATAGGGACAACGGTGACCATGACCCCATCCGGAGGGCTGACCTGCCCGATCGAATTCGTGACAGCCAGGGTGAAGGTCAGTATGGTTTGCTCTGCAACATTCGGTGCGGTAAAGGTGGGTTGGCTGATGATATCGCTGCTTAAAACCACCGGCGTACCACCGGTCTGTGTCCAACCATAGGTCAAAGGCAGGTGACCGGCAGGGTCGGATGAGTTGGAGCCATCCAGGGTTACCAGAACTTCGCTTTTAACAGTCTGGTCGTTGCCAGCATCGGCAATTGGCCAGGTAACTTCGTAAGGCCCCATATCCACGATGGGTGGTTCGCCGAAGCCGGTATCGGGTACGCTAGCAATATCTACTTTCCGCGGGTTTCCATCCAGGTCGGTAGTGACAATAATGGCTCGGTTGTCACCGGCATCGATGGCGGGGGAGGTGATTTGCAGGTGATAATCACCGGTAGTGGTGGGTGCAACGGTGGCGGTGATGGGGAAAGTGAATTGAGGGTCGATGTTTATATTGCCTTCACCGGTATAGCCACCTTGAATATCGCTGTACGAGGCGTTCACCAGTCCAGCATGAATCCAGATTTGTTTGTCGAATTGACCACCATATGGTCCGGAATTCCCCCAAAAGATGCTATTCGCCAGGTTGAGTGGGAAGCCGTTAAGTGCATCGAGATAGATCCCCCCACCGTAATTCGACCAGTTACCGCTGAAGGTAACATTCGTCATATCGGGAGCGGTTTGATAAATCGACATCCCGCCACCGGAATCACCGGCCAAATTACCAAAGAAGAGAACATTGGTCATATGCACATCACCAACAGAGATCAACATTCCACCGCCGTACCAGGTTGATGTATTTCCTCTAAATATTGCATTTGTCAGGCTCAGGCTGCTGCCTTCTCCCTGATTTACATACAGCCCACCGCCCCATGTATAACAGCATGTGGAAGTGACGCGGTTCCCGATAAATCTGGCCTGGTCGATAGTTATGTTGTTGTAACTCCCCCAGACAGAAAAACCACCGCCAGCATCTGCCTGATTCCCGATGAAATCCACATCGGTGAGCAAAGGGTTTCCTTCGGAGCTTAAGCCCCCACCAGAAACGTTGCAGGTGTTATTTTTAAAAATCACATGGGAGATCACTGGATCGCCTTCATTGTACATACCCCCGCCATAACCGCTGGCGTGGTTACCAATGAAGCTGACATTCTGAACGGTAGGACTACCAGATGGTCTGATAAGCATCCCACCACCAAGTTGGTCGTCATAGTTACTGGTGCTGTTTGCATTTCCGGCTGTGGCGATAAATCCGTCCAGGATGGCGGTGGCGTTGGTGCTGTTGCCATTCAGGACATGATAAGCGTTGTTGCCATGGATATTGTTGGTATTCGTCACCACGCCGTTGGGGTCGGTGGTATCGTTGCCATCAATGTCACTGCTCAGCACGGTGAGGTTGACCTGCCAGTTTCGCTGGTTGCGCAACGTCTCGGTCATGGCAAAGCCGCCATAGAGCGCCACTCCGCTTTTCAGCTGGAAGGTTGATGCCATATCCAAGCCAGGTGTGTATACCCCGTGAGCTGCCCAGATTTCGGTGCCTGAGATGGCCGAGGTGAGCGCATACTGCAAGTCGCAGGCGTCAGCCCAGTTTTCACAAGAGCCGGTGACTTCCCCACCGGGTTTTGCATAAAGAATGGTCGTATCTGCTGAGACGGGACGTGCCAGTACAGTTATTAAACCTACTGTCAGTAGTAGACCTGCTGTTATAGTGAAAAGTAGTCTAAGTAATTTTCGGATTTTCATTTCCGCATCCTTTCAATGCTCTATACATGCTGGAAAAATCGGACCACCTGCGATAAATAATCCTATATATCACGCGAGATAAATTAATTGCTGGGTCAGGGCCTGTATAGCTGCAGGTTCCGAATGAAATTACAGAATTGAAAATACAGCATCACCTCCTCACAGAAACCATACCCCAATAACAAATTTATTGATTGATGCAAGAAAGATCTGATAGGTGTTCTTCAAAATTGGCAGGTAAAGGTCTGCAGATACCTAATTACAAACAAATATTCCACCGTTTCCTGCTTTGCCGCTCCTTCCTCATTATTTGATAATTGTTAATTAATTGATTCCAAGGTCGCTGGTTTTGTTTTGCGTCTGACAGATTCCACTAGTCAGAAAAGTGGGATGTACGGATGCTGATTATATTATCGCGCCAAACTTCACAAACACAACATCCAACCCGGAAATTTACATCATATTTATATCAAAATAATAGAATAGAAATTGCCGACCTGTAATGCGTGTCAATTTCTATTCGTTCATCTGATTGTCATCTTCGCCTGATATATTACGTCTTCTTAGATATACAAACTAAAAATAATCAAGAGGAAAATAATATGAAACATATCTCCGCAATCATCACCGCAATACTCATCACCACCATCATTGGATTAGGAATTATCGTTATTGGTGTAAGCGCCCTTAAAAACAAGAATTCTGTAGCGCTTCAAAATTCCCCCTACACAAGTATCAGTGGAAATAGCCTCACCAATACCAGTGGTAATTCCAGTGGGGCTTTTGCATCCACCTCGCCGGAAGTACAACAATTGCGACAGCAGGTGAGTGATCTGCAATCTCAACTGGATCAAGAGAATCAGGCCATTCAACAATATCAATCGCTTTTAATTGCGCTGCAGCAACGAGGGGTGATCAGGATTGACCAAAGAGGGAATATCACCCTTCCCCAAGGCGACTCGAATTAATTTCATTATTGTCCATCTGAAACGTATTATTGAAAGGAAGCAAAATGAAAATTCTCAAAAAAGGTATGCGGCTTTGGATCACAATTGCATCCCTGTTCAGCTTTCTTGCAGGCTGGGCGCTCTTTTCGCACTCCAACAAACCAGCGCCGTTACAAGTCAACCAACCCGCGATAACAGTCCCGGTTTCAAACCAACCAATCCAATATCGTAACTACAACTCGCAGCCGAGCTGGTTCCCATTTTCGGGTCTGAACCAATCTCCTTACTCGCAGCCTCGTTTGCGTACTGGCGGTTCCTGACATGCATTACGAAGAATTCAGAGCTATGAACTCAGATATCGTTCTTGCTGCAAGTGATGAGGACCAGGCTGCGATAGAATATGGATTCTTGATGGCTCGTCAATTTATCACCGAATGCGAAAAGCGTTTCACGCGTTTCTCTGATACGAGCGAGCTCGCACAAATTAACCGAGCAGCGGGAGGCTGGTTTCAATTGTCTGATGAGATGTTCCAGGTGATACACGAGGCTTACCGCCTGGCAAACGAAACAGACGGATTATTTAATCTAGCGATTCTCACAGCCTTGAAGCAAATCGGTTACGACCGTAGCATCGATGAAATAAGAAATAGCTCTCCTCCGATTGAATCACCTCAGATAGTGGAAAAGCACGATTTTCGATTGATCCAGCTCGATCTGGTAACGAAATCTATACTCCTGCCACCAGGGATGCAGCTTGACCTGGGAGGGATCGCCAAGGGTTGGATTGCACAGCAAACCGCCCTGCAGCTGGCTAAAGTCTCCAAGGCGTGTGCAGTCAGTGCAGGGGGAGATATGTTCCTGATCAACTTACCTGATGGAGCCAGCGACTGGGAGGTCAGCCTGGAAAACCCGCTTGAACCCGATGAGGACCTGGCTGTTTTACATGTCTTGCCTGGGGCTGTAGCCACATCATCTATTACTAAACGGCGATGGATGCATAATGGTGATCGGCAACACCACCTGATTGACCCGCGAACTGGGAGACCAGTGTTGACTGATTGGCTAAGCGCCACTGTATGGGCAGAGAATGCTGCTGAGGCCGAGGTGTATGCCAAAGTCTTATTAATTTCTGGGCCTCAGACTGCCGACGACCTATTCAGAGATCAAACTACGAAAGCTTACCTGGCTGTGGATAAACATGGCTGGGTTACCGGTTCATATAATTATCATGAGGTGTTCCATGTCTAATATCAAAGCAATAGCGATAGAATCCAACCACAAAAAAATCATCATCTGGATACTAAGTGTTGGTTTTTTAGCTGCTGCTATGTTCTTGGCTGCGTTAGGTTTTCTTGGATTCAAATATCTAGCTCTGGGTCAGGCTTTAACAAACCTGGTGTCTTGGCTGTTTGCTACGAATAGCGCGCATACCACATGGTATATCACCCGCGCGGCTGGCTGGGTGGCATATTTTTTGCTGTGGTTTTCCATGGTTTGGGGGTTAGCGATACCCACAAAGTTCTTTACCAGGTTCTTATCCCCAACATTTACGGTCGATTTTCATGAGTATATCTCACTGCTTTCGATCGGATTCATAATACTGCATGTAGGTGTGTTGCTGATCGACCAGTACCTGCCATTCACATTGACCCAAATATTGGTGCCATTTATATCACCGTACCGACCGATGTGGGTGGGACTCGGCGTGCTAGGCTTTTACCTGAGCCTGTTGGTGACGGTAACGTTTTACCTGCGCAGTAGAATAGGTCAAAAGAAATTCAAAGCCATCCATACATTAAGTTTGGCAGCATATCTGGGGGTAGTACTGCATTCTTTCTTTACGGGAAGTGACTCTTCACTTGGGGTGGTGCAATTTATCTATTTATCCACATTTATGGTGATTGTTTTCCTGACATCCTACTGGTTGATCCGAGCCAGGCAAGTCAGAAAAGAAACTTATATTCCATCCGTAATCTCCAATCCCACTGGAGTAGTGCGACGGTAGATTGGGAAGGTTGTATAATTTTGTTATGCACTTGCTGATTGTCGAAGACAACCTACGCTTAAGGAACTCAATCAAACTGAGCTTGGAAGAATCAGGTTATGTGTGTGATGAGGCAGCTGATGGTGTGGAAGGTGAGGAACTTGCAGAACTGACCCCTTACGATGCGATTATCCTCGATATCATGCTACCCAAACGCGATGGGTTAGATGTATGCCGCGCCTTGCGCCGGAAACACTTCCGCACACCTATTATCCTGCTCACGGCACGCGACACAGTGGATGACCGTGTGAAAGGTCTGGATAGCGGCGCTGATGACTATCTAATCAAGCCATTTTCAATGGATGAGCTGCGTGCCAGGTTGAGAGCATTGCTACGGCGAGATTCACCTGATAAAACGGGTCTATTGATAGCTGCCGACCTAGAACTTGACCCAGCAACTCACAGCACCCGTCGAGGCGGGATGGCTATTGAGCTGACTGGAAAGGAATTTGCACTGCTCGAGTATATGTTGCGCAACCCAAATTGGCTAATCACACGTGAAATGGCAGAAAGCCATGTATGGGATTACGGAGGAGCAAGTGCATCGAACCTGGTGGATGTTTATATCCGGCGCTTGCGGCGCAAATTGGACGATCCATTCGAGGTGAAGTTGATTGAAACCGTGCGTGGCTATGGTTATCGCCTAAATAAGCCAGAGAGCTAGCTAACCAATTATTTCCCCAACCCAGATTCAAAAATTGGGGGAGGATGTTTATAAAAACACATATGAAAATCCGAGAAGGTTTCTCTAGAAAGTCCCTCACGCAATTTTTCCACAGCATTCGTTTTCGGTTAGCGTTATGGTTTGTGGTGATATTGGGGGTGGTGATGGTGACGTTCAGCGGTTTTGTCTATTGGCGTCAAGCTCAAGATGTTCGAATGATTGCTCTGGGACAATTGAAGCTAACGCTTGAGCAAATCCAAGGTTCTTCTCACGAAGGAGAAGACTTAATCGAGCACCCGTTGCAATTCTCTCCGACGATCACTGACAATACATCAAACCTGAATACATTTTTACAAATGGGTGGTGTGATAGCGCTTCAAGCAGCGGATGGAAAAATCCTGCAAAGTACAGGAGACCTGCCAGCTGAACAGATCCAACAATTAAAACTCCCGCTCATTGGGGGGAAAGGCACAGTACAAGTTACGGTTCCAAAAAAACAAGGTATTGAAAACAACCACTACCTTTTTGTCAACCCGGTGATCCTTCAAAATGAACAGGTTTCTGGCTATCTTTTAGTGGGTGTGCCTTTGGATGCCAACAACCAGTTAGGGCGTCTTCGGATTTCATTAATGATGGGCAATCTGCTGACCCTGGCAATTGCCCTAACAGGTGGTTTTTTGCTCGCCGATAAGGCTATGCGTCCTGTCCGTACGATCACACAGGCTGCCCGACAAATCAGTGAAACTGACCTTGACATGCGGCTAAATTTACCTGGTCAGGATGAGTTGTCTGAGCTAGCGAATACATTTGATGATATGCTCGACCGCCTGCAAGCTGCGTTTGAGCGCCAGAGGCAGTTCACTGCTGATGCCAGCCATGAACTACGCACTCCCCTAACAATTATTGACCTAGAAACCAACCGGGGGTTATCAACGAGACGATCGGTTGATGAACATGACCGCATCCTACGCACCATCCAATCGGAAAACACGTTCATGATCCGCCTGGTGAATAATTTACTATCTTTAGCGCGTATGGATGCCGGACAGGTTAATCTAAAAACCGATGCATTGGACCTGAGCGATATAACCCTGGAAGTGATCGAGCGGATGGAACCCATCGCGGCAGCTCAGACCGTGCAATTGGTCATTGGTGATCTGCCGGAAATTTATATCCAAGGAGACCGCCCAACTCTGATTCAAATGCTCACCAACCTAGTAGAAAACGCCATAAAATATACTGCATCTGTCATCAAGCCACAGGTCAGTATTTCGACCGGCAGACGAGAAGAAGCTGGTCATGAGGTGGCGTGGGTGCGTGTGAGGGATAATGGAATTGGAATCGCCAGCGAACAACAGGCGCATATTTTCGACCGCTTCTACCAAGCTGATGCAGCACGTAACCGGTCTAATGTTGGTGACGATTTGAGGGGACAGGATTCGTCAGGAACTGGGCTGGGGCTGGCGATCGCACAATGGATTGCGCAAGCGCATCATGGTGAAATCCGGGTGGAAAGCGTGGTTGGGCAGGAATCCACTTTTGAGGTGATCTTACCGATATTCAATCACATTGAGTAGGTTTTAGAGGGTTAAATTTGTCGTATTAATAAATCCCCATAAAAAAGGGGATTTAATGGATAATTGAAAAAAACCGTACCACTGAGGAACAGAAATTGTTGGCTTTATAGATGTATCCTTATTATTCTCAGAAAATTATTTCCTAAAGATTTAGTCCGAGGTTTTTTAATAGAATTCGATACAATTCGAAATAAAAGGGCATACTTGGGGGCTTTGGGTAATTTTGTTACCCAAAGCCCCCATATTTTTGAATCAATCGGCTTCAATTTTCCAGGTTATTTGATAGAGAGCGGCAAGAAGACAAACATAATACCCGGTTTGGTTAGCCAAGGTCGGTAAAGCACCAATCCGTTAAGCGCACTGCCTGTGCCACCAGGGTTATCGCCTGCTGTTGGGCTGGTGGCGGCCCCAAATACACAACACGCGAAATGATGTTTGGACATGGGGAGACATTCTATAAATGGGCTGAAATGATAGTAACAAAACGTGCAAATAGTGCGATAATAATATTGCTCATATATTCTTCATTGGCACAATTAAATATAGATAGTTTATTAAAGGAGGGGTATATGCAAAGACCAGTTTCATTTCTTATCAAGGTGTTAGGATTAGGGCTCGTTTTCTTATTCATGATAACGGTAATGGGGACCTCAGCTACGCCTTTAGCCTCAGCCATACCGCCTGGGCAGGTCTCAGCCGATCCGCCTGTGGTGGTCTACCTGCCGATAACGATGGTGAATTATGCGCCTCCACCTCCGCCCAGCAGCTTCGAACTGATCGATATCGCTCTGCAGGAAGGTAAGATCGATACCGAGACTGCACTCGAGTATAAAGCCTTTGTCGTATTCGACGATGAACGCTTACCAGCCGCATATCAGGCCAGCGATGTTGGCGGGGAAGCCGGGTTATTCATGTTGGAGGTTGTGGAAGCTTACCCGACGCTTTCAGCCGAGGCGCAGGCGGTGCTGGAGCCATTCTTCATCCCACCCTACCAGGAAGGCTCCTTTATGGCGCAATCAGGGCATAGCAGAGTTGCCACCGCTCCCGCTGATTGGGCTTATATCGAAGCAGCTGGCGGTCTGGCGCGAGTTTGGTATCTGAAAGCCAATCCCGAGTTACAACGCAAAGCCGGGGTGGTCGCGGTTGCCCTGACCAGTGACATCTGGCCTAAAGAGACGACCTTGATGGGTCTTACACCTATCCCCGATGATGCAGGTGTCCAAAATGTGGTTCTTTATGACCACCAGCGCGCCAGTTGGACAGGCGCTTTCGTTCCATGGGGGAATGGTGATGGCTCGATGGTGCCTAAAACCTGCTCGCAAACTGTCTCTACTATCTACATCAGACAAAGTTTACCGGACACCAGTGGTATACGCGGCAATGGAAAGCTCGGCCTGATTGAAGTCGCCGCCCACGAGTTCATGCACGCCCTACAGTTTTCATTCCCGCTGGCGGTTGATCCATGCATGGAGTACGATTGGCTAGGCGAAGCCACCGCCACCTGGGCAGAGGATTTCGTCTATCCCGACCATGATTCTGAACACAAAACGGCCCTTTGGTATCTGAACAAACATATCCCGGTGATTAATAAACGAACTGGCGGTCGCGATTACGGCGAGTACCTGCTGGTCTATTACTACACCCACAAATATAATGACCCTGATGCTGTGCGTAGAACCTGGGTGAGCGCCGGCTCAATGGACAGCCTAATGTCCTTCATAAACCTGGGCGCCATGAGCTCTGATCAGATCGCTTCGTTATGGAACGAAAACCCCTTCGGTACGTTTTTCAAGGACCAAGATGAGATGAACGACGGTGTCTCTACGAATATTAATACAACGCTAAAAACCACCGGTTTTAAAGAGTACGTTATGGTGGATGATCTCTATCCAGGCTCGCTACGTGTATACCACTACACGGTAGACCCTTCGGTGCGCACGATCACCTTCTTGAATGGTCTGACGACCAAGATCGAGCAAGGACCCTACAACGGCCTTCCGGATGACACGGTTTTCAACCAGACGGAGGTACCATATGACGATATGCGCGGGGCAAATGTGGTAGTCATGCTGAAGTACGAAGGTTTGGATGAAGCCTATACTTGGTACACTCCCGCCCGCTTGGATATCTGCCAGGACTGGCTAACGCAGCGTGTGAGCGAGATACTGGTGTTCATGACGAACCAGGATATGACCGACCGCGAGCGTATGTTGCAAGCCACTGGTGGTTATTCAAGAATCCTGGTCTCGTCTGTGCCGTGTATGAAGGTCACAGGTACGGCTACAAAGACGTTTAAATGGGCTAACGTTACCGAGACCCTATCCGCCAGCGGATTGGAGTACCAATATATCATCTACGATTCTCTTACGCCTGATCTTCGATTTGCAAATTTGATCTCGCCAGATATCCTGATGATCCTGATTGGCGGGTCAGTGACATGGAACATTGGGGGCACAGATTCGGATGGCTGCACTTACTCTGGATCGGATTCTTTTACCATCACCAAAGATAACAGCTCAATGCTCAAGCTGCAATATCAATTGCTACCTGGCAGCCGTCGTTTCTTGGGTTATGAAGGCAATGCAGGTCCGGACTATGGAGAATATGTGACCACTACAGTGAAATGCCCAGGTATTGACCCTCAGATCTTCACCGACCCAGTCGGATATTTCTTCATGCCTGACGGCGAGACGCCGGTAGGTTCGGATGGCACAGTGAGCGGCATCAGGATCATCGATAATGGTGGTGGAAACACGACGACATTTGAATGGAATTTGACGCCGTCGATGTTGCCGTAATCGTTAATTCTATTTTATTATCGGTGGCTTGCATTTGCACAATATGCTACGAGAATATGTAAAACTCCTGCCATTCGCTAGCAGCAAGGATGTGTATGCATCCCCACTGCCTTTGGCGGTGATTTAAACAACTACGGAAAGCAGAACAGGGAGAGAAATCATATGAAAGAGAAAATTCTGGTCACTGGCGGAGCAGGTTTCATCGGCAGTCACTTGTGTGAGCTGCTGGTGCACAATGGTCATAATGTAGTCGCAATTGACAACCTATCAACAGGAAGATTGGATAACATTGTTCATTTGCTGCCGATGCCAGGGTTTCTATTCGTGCGAGAGACCATCACCAACAGCCTGGTGCTCGACCGCCTGACCAGCGAAGCGGACATTATCATTCATCTGGCTGCAGTAGTAGGTGTCAAGCTCATTGTTGAAGACCCGGTGAACACCATTGTTACCAACATCATGGGAACGGAGGCCGTGTTGACAACCGCAAACCGATACGGTTGTAAAGTGATGCTGGCTTCCACCTCTGAGGTATATGGGAAGGGCTCCAAAGTGCCGTTCAACGAAGAGGATGATTGTGTGATGGGTCCCACCAGCCACAGCCGTTGGGCATATGCAACCTCAAAGGCCATTGATGAGTTCCTCGGCCTGGCATATTACCGGCAGTTCGGTTTACCGGTGGTGGTGATGCGTTTCTTCAACACCGTCGGACCACGCCAGACTGGGCGATATGGAATGGTAATTCCTCGTTTCGTCCGCCAGGCATTGTTAAATGAGCCCATCACCATCTATGGAGATGGCGAGCAATCACGCTGTTTTGCAGATGTGGCAGACATCATCGATGCTATTTACAAACTATCATCGAACCCTGCAGCTGTGGGACAGGTGTTTAATATTGGATCAACAGAAGAAGTGAACATATGCGAGCTGGCAGAAATGGTGATTGCAGCCACAGGCAGCCAATCCAAGGTAATCTATGTGCCGTACGAGGAAGCCTACGCGCCGGGATTCGAGGATATGCGTCGCCGGGTGCCAGACCTGGCGAAGGTGCACCAACTTATTGGATACGAGCCTCACTTTACGCTAGAAGCTACGCTGAAACGGGTGATCGATTTTGAGCGCCAGCAGATATTAAAACAAAGTAAAGAACCTACTTTACCCAGACCATCCAGGTAAGTTGAGCGACAATCAAACCGAGCAGAATACCACCCAACGCCTCCAGCGGTGTGTGACCCAGGACTTCAGCCAATTGCTCCTGCTTCACTGGTTGCCCGGCTGCCAGGTCGTTGATCATGGCATTGATGCGCTCGGCATGGATGCCAGCCTGGCGCCGAATACCGGTGGCATCATAAATGACGATCATGCACATGGCAAATGCCAGGGCAAATAAGGCCGAATTGAAGCCAACGGAGAGGCCTATCCCATGGGTGATCCCCACCAGCAAGGCGGCATGGGAACTGGGCATGCCTCCAGCCTGGACTAATAGAGCCCAATTCCAACGATGGGTTTGCAGGTATTCCAAAGGCAATTTAATTGTCTGTGCTATCGCCCAGGCAATTAACCCAGCTATTAAGACATAATTATAAAAGATGGACATACACTCTCCCTAATCTTCAATTGCTACATCCACCAAGTTATCTCCGGACAACTTTTTTACCCGCAGCTCCGCTTTGTCCAATAACTCAATGCAATGTTTCGTTAATGCCTGGCCGCGTTCAAAGAGGGCCATAGCATCCTCGAGTGAGAGCTGGTTCGCCTCAAGTGAGGTAACGATGGTTTCCAACTCTGCCAGTGCTTGCTCATAGGAAAGCTCTTCCACGAGAGACAAGTTGGTTTTAGTTTTTGTTTTTGCAGGAGACATGGCTTAATCCTTTATCTCTTAATTTGTCATTGTGAGACCAGTGGTTTATGCTGGTCTATGCAATCTACTCATGTAACGAAAAAATTTCCATAATTTACTACTTATCGGACTTACAGAATAATTATCCTAGAATATCATATTATTGTAGGTAAATACTTTTTTTATTACTCAAATATACCTGATCAAAACAAAAATATATAATCAAAAATTTCGTCTTCTGTTCACACTCACGTCAAAAACTCCATCGCTGACTTGCACGTTTAATGTCTCTCCATCGCTTACCTGGACCACCCGGGAAATCGTCTGGCCTGCCTGGTCGGTGACAATGGCGTAGCCTCTCTCCAAAACGGCGTTGGGGCTGAGGGCAGCCATTTGTTGGATTATACCCATCAGGTGGGTTCGGGTAAGCTGAAGTTTATGCTGGATGGAGGCACCCAGACGATGGTCCAACTCGTCAACACGCTGGATATCGGATTGAATCTGTGCGATCGGAGAATTCCTTTCCAGGCGGTTCTGGAGCTCCATGAGAACCCATCTCAGCTCGCTTTGGTAAGTCAGAAATAGGCGATTAATGCTTTCGTTCAGTTCGGAGAGATCAAGGCGCAGGTCAGCCTGATTGGGTGTGGCAAGCTCAGCTGCGGCTGTGGGGGTGGGGGCGCGCAGGTCCGAAACAAAATCGGCAATGGTGAAATCAGTTTCATGACCGATACCGGTGATTATGGGTACGGGTGAGGCGGCAATCGCACGTGCCACGCGTTCATCGTTAAATGCCCACAGGTCCTCGATTGATCCACCCCCGCGTGCCAGGATGATCACATCGGGGTTAGCAAATCGCACGACATCACGCAAGGCCGTGATGATCCCCAGGGGAGCCTCCTCCCCCTGGACAGGTGTGGGTGCCAGCACTACCTCCACCAGCGGGTAGCGCCGTTGAAGCGTGTTGAGCATATCTTGCAGGGCAGCGCCGGTGGGTGAAGTGACGATTCCAATCTGCTTGGGTTTGGATGGGATAGGTCTTTTACGACCCTGGTCGAACAGCCCCTCAGATTCCAGCAAGGCTTTCAGGCGTAGAAATTCCTGGTACAGGGCGCCTTCACCAACCGGGCGAAAGACGTCAGCATATAGCTGGTACTGCCCACCAGCTTCATAGACACTGATGGCACCATGGACTTCGATGGCATCGCCATCACGAGGCAGGAAACTTTGCCTGATTACCGTGTTACGCCACATCACGCACCGTAATGAAGCTGAGTTATCCTTTAGCGTGAAATATAGGTGACCCGAAGCAGGGCGGGAGAAATTGGAAACCTCTCCCTGCACCCATACGTCTTGAAGCAGCTCATCAGATTCCAACAGCTCGCGTAGATAACGGTTCAGATCGGAAACTGAGTATGAAATGGGAATGTGCGGTGGGAAAATTGGAAGCTGAGACATCTGTATGAGGATACACGTTTTATTTTATGATGTCAACTATTCCGCAAAGTCTGATTCTTTGCTACAATAAGGAAGACTTATGGATTATCTCTGGTCTCCGTGGCGTATGGAATACATTCAGGCATCCAAAACCGAAGAAGGCTGTATCTTCTGCAATGGATTAAAACTAGTTGATGGTCCCGATAACCTGATTGTCTTTCGTGGACCAAAAGCTTTTGTGATGATAAACCGCTTCCCGTATACCAGCGGTCACCTGATGATTGTCCCTTATGAGCACCAACCGTCTCTGGATTTCTTAGATACCAGCTCTCGCTCGGATATCATGGACCTGGCTGCCAGGGGGTTGCAGGTGTTGGGGACACTCTATTCACCCCAGGGATTCAATATAGGCATGAATATAGGTAGTGCAGCTGGAGCGGGGGTTTTAGACCATGTGCATCTCCATGTGGTGCCCCGTTGGGCCGGGGATACTAACTTTATGTCATCGATATCTCAGACACGTGTGCTGCCCGAACTATTGCAAGAAACTTTCCGAAGAGTGAAAGAGGCATGGGAAGTAAAATAAACCATTAATATGACCCATCCTGACTAAGTTTCGCTGAACTCAAAATCATAATCCACATCATCCAATAACGATATTTCCAGGAGAAACGAAAATGAGCGATAAGAACAAAGAGGCGGTTATTTTAAGCGCTGTGCGTACACCATCGGGGAGTTTTCAGGGTGGTTTCAACTGTCTGACGGCAATTGACTTGGGGGCATGGGTCGTGAAAGCAGCAGTGGAACGAGCTGGCATACCCAATCCAGCAGATATCAATGAAGTCATTTTGGGGAATGTGGTCTCGGCTGGTTTAGGGCAAAACCCAGCGCGCCAGGCAGTCATTCATGCTGGTCTGCCAGTATCGGTGGGGGCTTTCACGATCAACAAAGTGTGCGGCTCAGCATTAAAGGCAGCCATGCTGGCAGCTCAGGCAATCCGAGCCGGTGATGGAGATTTATTTGTCGCTGGAGGCATGGAAAGCATGAGTCGGGCACCCTTCCTGGTGGATGGACGAACCGGCAGCCTGCGTTTCGGGCATGCCCAGCTGACTGACGCACTACTAAAAGATGGTCTATGGTGCTCCCTCGAAAATTGGGGCATGGGTGATGCAGCAGAGTTTATCGCCAATGAGTACAACGTCTCGCGGGCAGCAATGGATGAGTTTGCTTATAAGAGCCAGATGAAAGCCATCGCAGCTATGGACAGCGGAAAATTCAAGCAGGAGATTGTTCCGGTGGAAGTGAAGGGTCGCAAGGGGCAGGTGACGGTAGTGGATACGGATGAGACACCGCGGCGAGAGACCACTTTGGAGGGGTTATCGAGTCTTCGACCAGCATTCCAAAAGGAAGGCAAAGTGACTGCAGGGAACGCCCCTGGCTTGAACGACGGTGCAGCCGCGGTGGTGATAGCCAGTCGGGCTAAGGCCGAGAAAATGGGTATTCAGCCATTGGCACGCATCCTGGGTTATGGGAATGTCGCTCTCGCGCCGAAGTACCTGTTTGCAGCGCCGGCTAAGACCATCCCTGTGGTGTTGAAGCAGGTTGGGTGGAAGCTGACGGATGTGGACCTGATCGAGCTTAATGAGGCTTTTGCTGCCCAGGCATTGTCCAATGGTTATGAGCTGGCCGAACAAGGCTGGGATTGGGATAAAGTCAACGTCAATGGCGGGGCAATCGCGTTGGGGCACCCGATTGGTGCCAGCGGGGCACGCCTGTTAGCTACCCTCATCTATGCGCTTAAGGACCGCGGGTTAAGGAGGGGGATTGCTTCTCTTTGCTTGGGAGGGTCAGAAGCAGTGGCAATGGCGATCGAGGTTGAGTGAGTACTATTTCATGGAGATTACAAATTTGCCGATGAGAAAAGTTCATAATCATTGCTTGATAGAATTCTCTTATTAAATTAATCTACGAATGTAGGGCACAATCATACTGGCGCACGCCAAATATCATGACCTTACAACGCGTTGAGTTTGAATTACTGTTTATAGTATAAGGAGGAACACATGGAAATTCGCTCGATTTTCGTGGTAGGGGCGGGGGCGATGGGAAATGGGATTGCCCAGGCGGCAGCAACCTCGGGGTACGAAGTGACTATGATGGATGTGGTCCCGGGTCAGGTGGAGCGGGCACAGGCCACGATCGTAAAATCGGTTGAGAAGCTGCTGAGCAAGGAAGCGATTACCGAAGGGCAAAAGCAAGCTGCATTGAATATAAAAACCGGTATGACTCTGGAAGGTGTTCCGGGTGCTGACCTGGTCATTGAAGCCGCTACGGAAAACCCTGAACTGAAGCTCAAACTGTTCCGTGAGTTGGACCAAATAGCCAGACCGGGTGTGATCCTGGCGAGCAACACCTCATCGATCAGCATTACCAAAATCGCAGCGGTCACCAAACATCCCGAAAATGTGATCGGGATGCACTTCATGAACCCGGTGCCGCTTATGAAGCTGGTGGAGGTCATCCGCGGTCTGGCAACCTCAGCAGAAACGACCGCAACCACAGTGGATGTATGCCGGAGGATGGGCAAAGAACCTGTTGAAGCCAACGATTCACCCGGTTTCATTTCCAACCGTATCCTGTGTCCGATGATCAATGAAGCCATCTTCGCCCTGCAGGAAGGCATTGGTACGCCTGAAGCGATTGACACGGTGATGAAGCTGGGGATGAACCATCCCATGGGTCCCCTTGCACTGGCGGACCTGATCGGATTGGATGTGGTCTTGTTCGTGATGGAAGTATTACAGCGCGACCTGGGAGATGATAAATACCGCCCATGCCCCTTGCTTCGTAAGATGGTTGACGCGGGATACCTGGGGAGGAAATCGGGAAGAGGGTTCTATCAATACTAGCAGGGTGGGTGAACAAAGCCTGCGAGCAATTCTGGATTTATTTTGGGAGGATCACGACCATGGACACACGCGTATATGATTATGTGATAATCGGTTCAGGCTTTGGCGGGAGCGTTTCAGCCATGCGCCTGGCTGAAAAAGGATACACTGTCTTGGTGTTGGAACGAGGGAAACGTTTCGAGGACTCGGACTTTCCAAAGACAAATTGGAATATCTGGAAATCACTTTGGCTTCCTTTTTTACGCTGCTTTGGCCTTTGGGAATTATCTTTCCTAAATGGAGCGATTGCATTGCGAGGCTGTGGTGTTGGAGGGGGAAGCTTGATGTATGCCAATGTGCTATTGGAGACAGATGACCGCCTCTTTGAAGCACCGAGCTGGCATCACCTTGCAGATTGGAAGACAGTTCTCCGCCCACATTACGACACTGCCAAACGAATGTTTGGTGTAACTACCAATCCTCGATTGGGGAAAGCTGATGAGATCTTGCGAGAGATTGCGGTTGAGCGCAACGTCGCTGATACATTTCGTCCAACCGAGGTAGGTGTTTTTTTTGGTGAGGAGAATAAGACGGTTAACGATCCATACTTTGATGGTGAAGGACCTGAACGTACTGGTTGTAATTTCTGTGGTGGTTGCATGGTTGGTTGCCGGTATAATGCCAAAAACACCCTGCCCAAGAATTATCTATATTTTGCAGAAAAGATGGGTGTTCAAATCCTACCTGAAGCCACAGTAAGGGACATTCGTCCTTTGGGTAATGAGGTCACAGATGGTGCTCGTTACGAGGTGGAATATCACCAAACGACCACATGGTTATTCCCTCCCCGCATGAAAGTTCGGGCACGCAATGTTATTGTTGCTGCAGGGGCACTAGGAACTCTAGAATTACTTTTCCGGTGCCGTGAGCAGACCCATTCTCTGCCGAATATATCCAATTTGTTAGGTTACCAGGTGCGGACAAACAGTGAGAATTTACAAGGGGCGGTTAGCCGGGACAAGAATATCGATTACTCAAAAGGGATTGCCATCACTTCCATCTTTTGTGCAGATGGGGTGACTAACATTGAGCCAGTTCGCTTTTCGGATGGCTCATCTCTGCTCCGCAATATCACTGCCCCTATGGCTGAGGGTGCGACCATCCCAATTCGGATCCTCCGTACGTTGTGGGAAATCATCTGCCATCCGAGAGATTTTCTCTATGCCAGGTTCTTTTCACGCTGGGCGCGTTATACAACCATCTTGTTAATGATGCAACCGGTAGACGAATTGTTACGCATGCGCCTGGGTCGAAATATATTTTCTCTATTTCGTAAAGGAATAATGTTTTGCACTGAACGGGGAGAGCAATTGCCTAAATCACCTGCGATCAGCAATACCATCACGCGAAATTTCGCCAAGAAGATGAATGGGATTCCAGCAGCTTCTATTATGGATAGCTTGTTTAATTTTCCGATCACAGCCCACCTGATGGGTGGTGTTCCTTTAGGTCGGGATGAAAAAGAAGGGGTTGTTGATGAGAATTTTCAAGTTCACAATTACCCAGGATTATACGTGGCGGATGGTTCAATCATGCCGGGTAACCCGGGCGTCAACCCAAGCTTAACGATCACCGCCCTGGCGGAATATGCCATGAGCAAGATACCCCCCAAGTAATTTCTCCAGTTATCCGAAGAACTACATCTAACCTCTCCTCATTACCAGCATGCTGCGAGGTTGGCGAGTCAATTTTTCGATCCAGGTAACAATCTGGCTTAAGCGCTTGAAATAGGGTGTCAGTTCAGCTGGCTGAACGACCTGAAATCCAAATTTCCGATACATGGGACCAAGCTGTGACTGGCAGGTGAGATAGATCCTGCCTGGGTGCTGCTCAAGCAGATATTCGATGATCTGACGGGCAATACCAGTGTTGCGCCACTCTGGTAGGACAGCGATGGATGCCAGCTCGATTGAGCCATCCCCATGTGGTTTGACCTGGCCACAACCAATCACTTTACCGAATGGATCAATTGCTAAAATAAATCGATGCCAATCCAAAGCCAAGGGGTTGATCTGGACCAGGGAAATAATGTGCCGTATTGTACTGGCATCTGCCAGGGTTGCTGGTCGCAGTGAAAAATTGTCGGCGGAGTTATTTTGTCCCATAACACGCTATTTTTGCTTATTATCGGCATTTCGTCAAGGATGATAGAAAGTCTTCTTCCGGTCGGAAAACTGAGATAAAACTAGTGTATAATGAAGGTTCGAATTTCAATTTAATTGGAGTAAACATATGGATCAGACTGATGCCCAGGTTGGGCAGGAGGAAGCACCAGAAGGACAGATAAACGCAAAAACCCCAGAAGAACGCCCAACAGTAAGCGCGGGCTCAATGGAAAAACTTTTGCAGGAAGA
>Ga0315283_10001546_pt1 | contig 18605 bp, 13 predicted proteins | sample YL17G09_0_MG_FD_204541 | JGI IMG/M metagenome (GOLD analysis project Ga0315283, IMG submission 204541) | Sediment microbial communities from Yellowstone Lake, YNP, Wyoming, USA - YL17G09_0 | ecosystem: Environmental > Aquatic > Freshwater > Lake > Sediment | place: USA: Wyoming | collected... | reverse complement strand
TCCCCCCGGGGCCGCCGCCGCCACCGCTGCCGCCGCCCCCCTCGCCATCGCCTCCTCTTCCTCCTCCTCCCGCAGCTGCTTCTTCTTCTTCTTCTTCTTCAGGCTCCACGTCGATGGAGACGCAGTCGCCGCGGGTCGCGGCGTGGAGCCGGGGAGGGAGAGGAGGAGGAGGAGAGGGCGGCGACGACGGAGAGGGCGCGGGTCCTTTGCCCTTGCCGCTTCCGTTAGCGACAAAGGGCGACGGGGGGAGCCTCGGTGGCGGCAGACTCGACGCCGCCGCCTTTGCCCGCTGCTTCTTCTCCGCCCCTCTTTCTTCTTCTTCTTCCCCAACTTCTTCGCCGTATCCATCCTCCTCCTGGACCCTGCGGAGCGGCACGAGCTCGGCGGAGGAGCCGCGCGGAGGGGAAGCCGGAGTCGTTGCTCCTCGTGCTGTTCTTGCTGCCCTCGCCGAGGGAGGCCTCGTCGCTTCTTCCCTCCCTTTCCGCTGGCCCTTCCCTCGCAGAATCGCCTCTGCGAGCATGAACTGTTTTTTTTTGTTTGTGTGTGTTTGAGGGCAAAAAGAAGGCACGGAGTGAGCACAAAGAAAGAGGGAGTTTTTTCTCCCTTTCTTCTTTCGTCTCAACGCTCCCTTGGCTCTCTGCTTCTCTCTTTCTCTCTCTCTTTTCTCTCTCTCTCTCTCTCTCCCTTTTCCTTCGAAGCCCCTTCTTCCCACCTGCATCACCGACGCCACTGCGATGGGGGCCATCACGTACTCCTCGGCCGTCGCCGAGCACTGGGCCCTGGAAGGAGGACCCGAAGGAGAAGAAGAGAACAGGACCGTGCGGGCGCTTTCGCCGGAACAGAGTGCCGAGACGAGGACGAGGGGCAGGTTGGCCATGTTCCCGAACGCGGCCGCCGCGGCGACGACCTTCCTCAGGCTCTCCCTTTCGTCTCCTCGAGGCCTGTAAGCGCCCGCAATTCCCCTCCTCCCCCTCCTCCTCCTCCTCGGGAAGACCAAGCTCGCCGTGGCCGTCCCTAGGACGGTGCCGACGGCGATGGCGACACCCATGTTGAAGAGCAAAAACCAGAGCTTCCTGACCGCCCCAACCGCCCCGGCCAGGCGGACGAACGACAGCGCCGGGATGAACACGTGGTACGAAAGTCCGGAGATGGTCTTGCGGCCCGCGTGGTTGAGGATTCCCTGTTGGTAAATTTTTTTTTGGAAGGTGGTTGAGGTTTTTTTTTTCCCTAAGCAGGCGTTTGCTCCGTTTCTCTAGCTTTCAATAGAAACTGAATCGCATCGCACTCACGATCCTCTCCATCACTGCGCCAACAGCGCAGAGGAGAAATATTTGGGCGATTGCCGCTACGCATTCCAAGAACACGCTGACGAAAACGATCATATCGAGAAAGTTCTGGCGTCTCGAAAAATGCGCCTCCGAATCCCCCTCTAGTCCCCGACGACAAACATCTGACTGCACAATCAAATTACTCGACACCCTTGTTTCTCCTCGTCACCTCCCTCTCTCTCGCGCGCGCTCTCCCGTCCACGAGAGGGCTCCGAACTTTCAGGAGAGGACACAGCAGGGTCTGTTCTTCCCCCTTATCGTATCCAAATGGCGCCCAACGGAGAAGGACAAGCAGGGAGGAAGAAGAGGGACGGTGGCGCCGATGCTTTTACGACGACGGCAGACCCATCGACCTCCTCGACCTCGACTTCCTCCGCCCTCCTGGCTGCTGCTCCATCTCCTCCTCCGCCTCCTCTCCGGCAGCAGCAGCAGCAGCCCCAGCGCGACCACGAGAGCGGCAGCGGCAGCGACCTCCGCCGCCACCGCTTTCCCCTCCCTCCCCGCCCGCTGTTCGAAGAGGCCCTCGCCCTCCTCTCCCTCGCCCTGCCCCTGTCCCTCGACCAGGCTGGCTCCTTCGCGGCCTCGGTCGTCTCGGCCGCCGTCGTCGCGAAGTCGTCGCTGGGGGCGACGCAGACGGCGGCGCTGTTCCTCGGGAGGTCGCTGGTCTCCATCACGGGCCTGGCCCCCGTCCTGGGGTCCCTCTCTGCGATCGAGACGTTCGCGGGGGCGGCGCACGGGGCGGCCAACGCCGACGAGGCGAGGGCGGGCGGAGGAGGGGAGGAGGAAGGAGGAGGAGCAGGAGGAGGGGCAGGAGGACGCCACGGCGACGGCGCCGGCGGGGGCCCCCCCGCGGGCGCCCGGGCGGCCCTGGGCTCGGTGCTCCAGCGCGCGCTCCTCGCGGCCTTCGCCCTCAGCGCGCTCGCCTCGCTGCTCTGGGCCGCGCGCGGCGGCGCGCTCGGGCGCCTCGTCCTCGTGCGCGTCCTGGGCCAGGACCCGCGGCTCTCGGTCCCCGCGGCGCGCTTCGCCTCGCGGTGGCCGCCCGCGCTCTTCCTCTGGGCGGTCAGCGAGGCCTGCAGGAGGACCGCGGTGGCGCAGGGCGCGGTGAGGGCGTGCGCCTGCGTGTCGCTGCTGATGCTGCTCACGGCGGCGCCGCTCACGACGTTTCTCGTCACGGGCGGGGGGATCGTCGCGAGCCCCTCTTCTTCCTCGTCCCCTCTTTCTCTGCGTCCTCCAAACGGGCTGGGCCTCGGCCTCGACGGCTCCGACGCGGCAGACGCGGCCATGGCGCTGCTGTCGGCGACGGGCATGGCCCTCGTCGTGCTGCGCCTCGACGCGCTTCGCGCCTCCAAGAGCCAGCGCGCCTGGCACGGCTTCTCGAGGGAGGCGCTGCTCTCGGCGGAGGCGTGGAGGTCGCACCTGAAGCTGGCTGCGCCCGCGGCGGTGCTGGTGTGCGCGTCGTGGTGGGCAGGGCAGGCCGCGGTCGTGATCGCGGGGAGGCTCCCGGACGGCGGAGGGGGGGGGCCGATGCCGCCGACGCCGCCGCCGCCGACGACGACGTTGACCTCTCTCCTCGCCTCCTCTTTTTCCTCCCCAGCCGCCGCTGCCGCCTCCTCCTCCTCGGGAGCGGCCTCCCTCGCGGCCGCGGGCGTCCTCCTCAACGTGCGCGCAGCCTCGTACATGATGGCCGACGGCGTGGCCTCGGCCGCGGCGGTGCGCGTCGCCAACGACCTCGGCGCGGGCGACTGGCGCCGGGCGCGGCTGGCCGCGAGGCTCGCCGCCGCGGCGGGCGCGCTGCTGGGCCTGGGCGCCGCCGCTGCCGCCGTCGGCGGATCCCGCGTCTGGTCCGAAGCTCTGTGCCCGAGCGGCAACGCCTGCTCGGAGATCGTGGTCAAGTCTGCGCCCTTTCTGGGACTGGCCATGGCGGCCGAGGCCGCGGCCGGCGCGGCCGGCGGCGCGCTGCGAGGGTGCGGCAGGCAGGCGACAGCCGTGGGGGTCTCTCTCGCGGGCGCCTGGGCTCTGGGGCTGCCGCTGCAGGCTTGGCTCGCCCTCAGACCGCCTCCCTTCGCCGCGGCCGTCGGGGCCGGCCCCGGGGTCCCGGGCCTGCTGGCCGGGGCGGCCCTGGCGAGCTGCTGCCTGCTCGCGGCGCTCGGCGTGGTCGTGTCGCGTCTCGACTGGGCCCGAGAGGCGCGGAGGGCGGCGCGGGCGGTCGAGGTCAGCAGCAGCAGCGGGAGCAGGAGCGCGGGCGGAGTTTCGAGGAGCGGGGCGGCAGCGTCGAGGGGTGGGCTCCGAGCGCCTCTGATGGTGGCGACGGAGTAGCGAAAGAGAGAGAGAGAAAGAGACGAGGCGGTGTTTCTCTCTCTCCGAACCGAACCTGTCCTTTACTTTTTTTCCACATTTTACTGAAAAGAAAAAAAAGGGGAAGAAAGAAAAAATATTTGATGCGATCGCGAGTCGTCTTCGCCTCTTCCTCGGCGGTCCCTCCGAAGCCGCGGCGGCCTCCTCCTCCTCCCCCTCCTTCCCGCACTCCAGATGATGCGAGGCCCGTTTCGTCCGCTCCAGGTCCCCAGGAGAAGAAAGGCGAGAAAGAGAAAGTGAAGCTCAGAGACGCGCGAAGGCGAGACGCCCTGCTCGGCGCGGCCTTCTCGGCATTGGCGACAGCGGGGCTTACGGGCGACCGGGCGACTGCAGCGCCCGCGGCGGCGACGCAGCCGCCGACGCCGCCCCTGTCGCCCCCTCCCCCTCCGGCAGGCTGGTCCTACGCCAGCAAAGGCAAAGATTGGTCCTCCCTCGGCTTCGACAGCTGCGGCGCCACCGGGCAGCAGTCCCCGATCAACATCTCGCCTCCTTTTACCAGGATCAGGGAAGGCGGCGGGGCTGCTTCCCGACGAGGGCAGCAGCAGCAAGAGCAGCAGCAGCAGCAGCCGCCTTTCCTCGAGCTCGAGGCTGACTACAGGAGCGCCGCCTTCGACGCGGAGATCGAGCGAGGGATCACCGCGAGCCCGAAGTTCACCGTCGTCGGGAGCAACGAGAAGAGAGGAGGAGGAGGAGGAGGAGGAGGGGAGCGAGACCAGCGGCAGCAGCAGCTCCGGCAGCAGCGCCACCCCGCCGGCGGCGTCTACCTGCTCCGCGGCGGAAGCGGCGGCGGCGAAAAGGTCTTCTACCCTCTGGTGCAGTTCCACTTCCACCGGCCGGGCGAGGAGGCCCTCGAGGGGCGGCGGGGCGTGCTCGGAGCCCACCTGGTCCACCAGAGGGAGGGCGGCGACGACCGCGGCGGCGGCGGGGGCCCAGACCAGGGCCCGGCCGCCCCCGCTGCGGGCGGCGGCCCGCCGCCGCCGCCGCGCCCGCTCCCTCGCTTCGTCGTCGTCGCGGTCGCGTTCGACCTGTCCCGGAAGGCCCCCGACGCAGCGCTCGACGCCCTGTTCGGCGACGGCGAAGGAGGCGACGAAGAGGCGGCGGGCGAGGGAGCCGAGGGAGCCCCGTGGCGGAGGGTGCACGCGTTTGACCCGTCGAGGCTGCTGCCGGAAGGCTCCCTCGCCGCCCCACCCTCGCTCTCCTCCTCCGCGCGCCAGGCCCCGCCCCCGCCGGGGGGGAGGAGGCTGACAAACTTTTTCGCGTTCGAAGGGTCACTCACGACGCCCCCCTGCACGAAGGGGGCGCGCTTCTACTTCGCGAGGGGGAGGAAAGGCGCGACCTCGGAGCAGGTCGCGAGGGCGGTGCTCCCGCGCGGGGCCTCGCAGAACGCGAGGCCGCTGCAGGAGAGGGGCGGGAGGGTGGTGTGGGAGGGGTGAGAAAGAGTTTTTTTGTGAAGACTCCTTGGAAGCCGCGAGAGCGCGGTTCTTCCTCCTTCCGCGTCGGTGAACTCGGGTTCGCCGAGAGAAAAGAGACGGAACGCGGCGCACCCGAGAGGGAAAAGAAGGTCTTCGAGAATGAAGAAGAGGAGGTCGAGGTCGAGAAGAAAACACAAAGAACGGCGACGGCCAGATATATTTCTTTCAAGCCTTCCTTGCGCTTCTTCTCTCGATTCCTTGATGCTCAGGAGCTGGACCGTCGCGATGTCGTCTCGACTCTCAGCAGCATCATCGGTATCAGCAGCATCAGCAGCATCAGCGCATCGCACTTTCGCATCGAAAAGGGCTCCGGCGGCTGCAACGACAGCGACGAGGAGAGCTCCTCGATCCATCGGCAATGCCCTCGGCGGCACCCCCTTGCCTTTCGACGCTTCCTCCCCTGCCCGCCGGAGGCACCGCCTCGACCGCGCCGCCACGCGCACAGAAGCCCTCTGTCGAGCTCTCACTGCGGCTCCGGTCGCTGGAGCGAGCCTGGCGGGGAAGAGCCTGGTGAGAGACGACCGAATCGATTCGTCGACGCCGTCGGCGTCGGCATCGGCTTCAGCCTCCTCTTCCTCTTCCTCGTCGCCCTCCTCTTCCGTCGAGCTCCCGACGCCGCGGGAGATCCGCGTCAAGACCGCAGAGTACGTCGGCTCCTCCGTCACCCCCGCGGGCTGCCCGGCGATCCCGCCCTCCGGCCCTTACCGCCCCGAGTTTGCGTTCTTGGGAAGGTCCAACGTGGGCAAGTCGAGCCTCATCAACTGCCTCGCGGGGCGCAGCAAGGGCGGCGGCGGCGGAGGCTCGGCGGCGTCGCTGGCGATGGTCTCGAGCACGCCGGGCAAGACGGCCACCATCAACCACTACGCGATCAACGGCTCCTGGTACCTCGTCGACCTGCCCGGGTACGGGTACGCGCGCAGGGCGCAGTCGACGCGCGTCGACTGGGCCGACTTCACGCAGGCGTACCTGCTCGAGAGGCCGACGCTGGCCAGCGCCTTCCTGCTGGCCGACGCGAGCGTGCCGCCGCAGGACGCGGACATCGAGGCCGCGGTGTGGATGGCCGAGCGGGACGTGCCGTTCTCGGTCGTGCTGACCAAGGCCGACAAGAGGAAGAAGGCGGCCAAGGCACCGCCGCCCGAGGCCAACGCCGCCGAGCTCAGGAGGCTGCTGGCCGCCAACCTGCCCGGGGGGCGGCTCCCGCCGATCTGGGCGACGAGCTCGGCGACGGGCGCGGGAAGGAAGGAGCTCCTGGCGTACATGAGCCAGCTGCGGCAGCTCTGCGCGGAGCGGTGGAGCAGGGGAGGGCTCGAGGGGGGCGTCGACGTCGTGAGCGGCGCGGCGGCGGCGGCGTCGGCGGCGGCGAACGCGAAAACGAGCGGGGCAAGGAGCAAGGAAGGGGGTGCCCCCGATGACGTCGACGATGAAGAGTGGTGGTAAATCTCGCCACTCGAGGGAGAGAGAATGTAACAATAAAGCGGCGGCGCCAAGGGGAGGGTGGTCTCGAGCATTTCAGAGAGAGGAGTTTTTTTTCTTCCGTTTCCAACGGCGACGGCTAGTTTTCACATCTCTCTTTCCGTTTCGAAAGTTCCTATCGTTTTCAGAGCGCTCTGTTCTTCCTCCGCGCCCTGATTCTTCTGATTCTCTGAGCAACACTCTGAGAGAATCTCCAGGTGATCTCTCAGAAGGAGACGAAAGAGTCAGCAGAAGGCGCGAAAGATGGGGAAGAAGCGTGGTCACGACGGCGCTGCCTCTGCCGCCGCTGCCGACGACGCAGCTGCCAAAAAGATGACCAATGCCTCTTCCGCGGCCCCGGCGACCCCGGAGCCCTCTCCTGCTGCCCCCGCATCCCTGTCAATGATGCTGCGCTCGATGTCGCGCTTCTTCGATAGGCTGGCAGAGACCGTCCCGGCTCGCCACTTTGTCGCGTCGGACGCGAATGCGGAGAGGGCGGCGGTGGCGGCGGCCGCTGCGGCGTCGGGCAAAAAGGTCCGGCTGTCGGCCATCGACAAGGCCGCCGCCCGCGAGGCCAAACGCGCCCGCCTCGACCCCGACGTTCCCCACCTGACGACGGTGGAACTGCAGAGGGAGGCCGCTGCGGCAGCAAAGGCCAAGGGAGGAGGCGGAGGCGACGGCGTGCCGAGGACGATGGCAGCGGCGAAATCGGCCGCCGTCGCCGCCGCTGCCGCCGCCCCTGTCGTCGCCGGCGTTGCTGCCTCAGCACCTCCTCCTCCTCCTCCTCCTCATGGTCCCGTTCCTCCCTCTGGCGGCCTCCGCCTCGAGATCCGCGGCGACGGCAGCGGTGACCCCTCCGCCAGGGCCTCCGCCTCCACCCTGGAGGACCTCAGGGCCCGCCTCGCCGCGCGCGTTGCGGAGCTCCGCGGGGCCCGCCGCGCCGACGACGGCAAGGCCGCGGCCGCGCGCCAGAGCAGGAAGAAGGCGAAGGGCGGCGGCGAGGACGGGGACACGAACAACAAAAAGGCCAAGGCCAAGGCGGCGAGCGACGAGGCCAAGGCGTGGAGGTCTCAGGCCGTCTCCGCCGGAGGAGGGGCGGGAGGAGGAGAACTCGGCGGGAGGGACCCGGCGGGCAAGCCCTCGAAGAGGAAGGACGGCACTGGCGGCGACCGCACCGCCCCCGCGACGCCGACGCCGAAGAAACCTTCCGTCGTCTCCGGCGGCGACCTCCAGTTCGGCCAGGTGAACCTGGACACGGGAATCGAGTCTTCTCTGAGATTCACGGGAGCCGCCGCGGCCCTGAAGAAGAAGAAGCTGAAGAACGACAAGGCCGGAGGCGGCAAGCGCGCTCTCCTGGAAAAAGCGCAGCGCGCGGCCGAGGACCGCAAGACGGCGGCCTCAGGCGACGCAGGCAGCGAGGCCACCGCCAAGGCCGCGCGCGCGGTCGCCCGCGCCAACTGGGAGGCCGCTCTCGCCCGCGCCTCGGGCGAGAAGGTGCTCGACGACCCGAGGCTGCTGGCCAAGTCCCTGAAGCGCGAGGCGAAGGAGAAGGCCAAGCGGTCCGCGGCCTGGGCCGAGCGGAAAAAGGTCGCCGACGGCTCGTCCACGGAGAGGCAGGCGAGGCGCGAGGCGAACCTGGCGTCGAGGACGGCCGACAAGATGGCGAGGAAGAAGGCGCGGCGGGAGAAGAAGCTGCTGCGTCCGGGCTTTGAGGGGCGGCGGGCCGCGGCTCTGTAGGCGTAAGCGGAAGCAGGGTAAGCGGAGGGGGACGGGAAGGGGATGGATTTTGAACTTGGATTTTGAACTTGATTTTTCCTTTTTCCTTTTCCTTTTTCCTTTTCTTTTTTCCTTTTCCTGCCTCCTCCGCCAGCACCTTTTTCTTCAGATCCGAGGATCCCGCCCGCAGAGCATCAGTTTGAAGAGGAATGAACTCAAAAGACACGCACAAAAAAGGAATGACTCGTAAGTAACGCACACGCGCGCTTGTAAAAAGAAGAGAAGAAAAGAACGCCCGCGAGAGAACACAAAAAAAGGGGGAGCAAAGTTAGCAGTGTTTTTTCTTCGAGAAAAAACACAATCTAGCCGCTGGAGGACAGAAGAAAGAGAATTGCTTCTCCCTTTCTCTTTCTCGCTCGCTCTTCCTTCGATCATGTCGTCTTCTTCCTTTGACGACGAGGAGCATGACGACCTTCGCGATGACAACTACGACGACGACGACGAAGAAGAAGAAGAAGAAGAAGAAGAAGACCCGCGGGAAGCCAGGAGGCGGCGCCTCCTCGATGTGATGCCTTCGTCGTCGAGCGAAGAAGACGGTCGAGGCGGCAGCGACGAAGGATTCGACGACGACGATTTCGACGACGACGACGACGACGACCAAGACCACGCCCGATCCTCGTCTCATTCCGACGGGAGCGATCTGAACGAAGAAGACTGCAGCGGTTTGGAAGAGGAAGATGAGCCACAGGTGAGCGCGGAGAAGGGTTTTTTCGCGATCGACATGCTGCCATTCGTTTCTCTTTCTCTCTCTCTCTCTCTCTCTCTCTCCCGGCGGCTCACCCAGAAGAAGAAGAAAAAAACGAACAGACCTTCCTCCCCAAAAACGTCCCTCTCGGCGAACTCCTCGCGGCCCGCGCCAGCGGCCTCCCCTCGGCGACGGCCTTTCTGTCTGAAGTTCAGCGGCAGAGCTCGGCCGTCGCTGCTCACCGCGCGGCCAAAAGGGTCGCGAAAGAGGCGAAGCGCAAAACGCGAAAGGAAGACGCCGAGAAGGACGCCGCCGGCGACGGGAACAAAAACAAAACCAAGGACTGTGCCTCCCAAGAAGAAACCGAGGCCGAAAGAGAGGCCCGCAGGCTCCGCCGCCGCAACCGAGAGAACAAAAACCGCCCCACGGAGGCCCCCTCCAACAGGCAGCCCCCGAAGCTGCGCGAGGTGATCGCCCCCGCGGTGTCCAGGGCGAAGGAGGCGAGGGACCCCAGGTTCGACCCGCTCGTCGGCCGCGGCGGCGGCGGAGGAGGCGGCGGCGGGGGCGCGGCGGGGGCGGCGTCGGGAAACAAGAGGAAGCGGGTCGCCGCCGCCGCCGCCGCCGCTGCGGGCGCTCTGGGCCACGCCGCCGCGGCCTCCCTGGCCTCGGCGGACAGCTCCCGCGCCCTCAAGCGCTACTCTTTTCTTTTCGACGAGACGCTCCCGGCCGAGCGGGACGCGCTCGTTTCTCAGTTAAGGAAGACGAAATCTCAGTCCGCGCGCGCGGGGCTCCAGGCTCGGCTCACGCAGGTCACACAGGCGATCCGCACCGAGGAGAGCAGGCGAGCCGCCGAAAAGGCCATGGGCGAGCGCAGGCAGCGCGAGAAGAGCGCGGTGTCCGCAGGCAAGAGGCCCTACTACCCAAAGGCGTCGGAGCTCCGGAGGGAAGCCCTGGCCGCGAGGTTCGAAGAGCTGAAGAGGTCGGGGAAGCTGGCGCAGGCGCTGGAGAAGCGGAGGAAGAAGAACGCGGCCAAGGACCACAGGTACATGCCGTCGGGGAGGAGGGACGACGAGGGGGGACAAGGAGGGGGGGGAGGAGGGGAGAGGTCTGGCGGAGGCGGCGGCGGCGGCGGGGGGCGAGGGGGAGGTGGGAGGGGCTTTGGGCGAGGGGGAGGAGGCGGGAGGGGCTTTGGACGAGGGGGAGGCGGGAGGGGCGGCTTCGCAGGACGGGGGGGAGCAGGTCTCGGCGCCGGTCGCGGTGGCCCCCCCGCCCCTTCCACCTCCGTGCCTCAGCGCCGCGTGTTTGAATAGAGAGAGAAAAGAGGGAACGGGGGGAAAACGAAATGCAAAAACAAACATAAAGAGAAAGATTTTTACTTTTTCTCAAACGAAAAGAAAAAAAATGTCTTTATTTTTTCTTACTCTCTCGCTCTTCCTCACGCCCTCGCCGCCCCCGAGGCGGGAACGGGAGCCCCGACCACCTTGATCAGCCACAGCGACGCCACCAGGCTCACAAAGTGCGCCAGCGCCGTGTTGGTCGACGCTTGCACCAGGAAGACGTCGAGCGCCAGGACCGGCGAGTAGGAGCCGGCGCCGCCGGCCAGAAACGGGTTGGCGGTCGCGTTGGTCAGCGTCTTGGCGACGAGCAGGCCCACGGTGGCCTGCAGCCCCAGCAGCGTCGAGGCCAGGCCCGCCAGGTTGACGTAGCAGCCGGCCCGCAGCGTCGCGACGACGTCGCCCTTGCGGACCATGTCGCTCGGCAGCGGGCCGCCCCTCGCGGCGGCCGCGGCCAGCGCCCTGAGCCTGCGGGCGAGCCTCGTGTACCCGTAGGTCCAGAAGGTCGACAGGAAGGAGGCCACGACGCCGAAGAGCGTGGCGTAGAGCGAGACGGCGGGCCCGTTCTGGGCGGTGAAGGCGACCGAGAAGAGCAGGATGCCCGCCGAGGCGATCGACAGCGCGAGCTGCGTCCAGAAGGAGCCCCAGCCTACCTTGCGGCAGGAGTCGGCGGCGCGGAAGAGGGCCTTGCGGGCGGCCTCGGAGAAGACGGATGCCGGGGGCGGGGCGTCGTTGTTTGGAGAAGGAGTGTTGAAGCTGCCGCCGCCGCCGCCGCCCGAAGAGGAAGGGAATGGCGCGTAGGCTCCGAGGGGAGAGGGGGAGGGAGCGTTCTTCTTCTCCTCCGTCCTCCTCTGCACCTGTTTGGGTCATTTTTTGTTCGTTCGGTAGCGATTTCCGTTGTGAGATGGCGGCGATGCGGGGGTTGGCAATCGAGAGCGGCGATTCGCTCGAAGGGAAGAAGAAGAAGAGAAGGTCGACGGCAGACGACGGCGGCGACGACGAGGAAAGCGAAGCAGATGGCAATCAAAAGACGACTCTCTTTGTCTCTCTCTCCAAGCTCTCTCACCACGAAGGGCCGCCTGGTGGGAGCGAGACTCGACGTGCGCACTGCTGCTGCTGCGGAGTAAGAAGGCGGAGCAATGGCCGTGACGACGAGCGCAGCGCGGCGAAGGGGAAGAGGCTTTGGCCGAAGAGGCATTGCCGCCGCCGACGACGACGACGCCGACGACACCCGTCGCCGCATCGCTCCTCCAGCGATACTCCTGCTCGAGCTCATCGCGACAGCTGCCAGCATCTGGCGACGCTCGACCTGACGCGGAGAGATCAAAGCTTGAAAGAGAAGAGAGACACGCAGAGAGAGAGCTCCTTTCTCTCTTGAAACAGGGAAAGAGTGAGAGAGGGAGAGAGAGACAGCGTTTTTTTTTTTTTGCAACCTCGACCTCAACTTTTTCTTTGCGATAAAATTTACACACCAGCACTGCCGCCAAACGGCACGGGCGCCTCCCCCCTCCTCGCCGAAGAGATAACCATCGCCTGGTAGGTGTCGCCGAGCCCTCCCTCGGAGTCCGGGGCCACGAGCCTCCTCGCGCCCTCCACCAGGGACTCGATCGTTTCCTCCAGAGTCGGAGACAAGGTTTCTCCTTCTCTGTCTCGTTCGCCGCTGCCTCCGTCGCCCCCGGCCTTGGCTTCCGCCTCCGCCTCCGCCTCCGCGGCCTCCACCAACGCCTCGAGCCTGGCGGCGATTCCCAAACCGCGCAGGAAATCCGACTGGGAGATCGGGCCGAAAATCCTCACAGAAGAAGAAGAAGAAGAAGAAGAAGATGCGCCGTTGCTGCCTCCTCCTCCTCCTCCTCCTCCTCCTCCTCCTCCCTTCTTGCCCGCCTCGACGGCGGCGGCGGCGAGCGCGCCGAAGTCGACCCTCACCGACAGGTCTGCCTCCCCGGCAGAGGACAGGACGTCAGCGACCGGCTTGTGCTCCCTGATCGCCACCAGCGAGTCTCCGTAGGGCGGGGAGGCGCGGCCGTAGTCGATTATGAGCGCGGAGCCGGGAGAGGACGACCGGGAGGCGGCGGCGGCGGCGAGCCTTGCGCCCAGGGCCGCGGCGACCGCCATCCCCTCCCCGCTCACCTCGAGCGCCGTCGCGGCCCGCCGCTCCTCCTCGGACGCCATCAGCGCCAGCCTGCGCGGGAGGAGCCAGCGCGAGGCCGGGGTCTCCCCCGGGGAGAGCACGAAGCGGAGGTGGGAAGAGGGACGGGAGGAGGCCGAAGGAGCTTCGCCGACGTCGACGAGCCGCTCCCTCCACGCTGCCGAGGTCGGAAGCACAATCCCGCTCCCTCCTCCTCCCCCTCCCCGCGGGGGCAAGGCGACGCTGCCGCTGCCGGCTCCTCCGCCGCCGCCCAGCCCTCGAGGGGGTCTCCTCCCGGCGACGCGGACAAACTGGTGGACGGGAAGCGCGTCGAAGAACTCGTGCGCGAGGTAAAAGGTCGGGACGGCCTCCTCTTCGTCCCCTCCGTCGTCCGGGGTAGAGGGAGAGGAGGAGCGAAGAGAGGGACTCGAGGAGAGCGGGACGTCCTCGAGGCGCGACCTCCAGGTGACCCGGATCCCGCGGCCGCTGCCTCCTGCTGCTGCTGCCTCCTCTCTGTCGACGTCGAAGAGCCCGGAGATTGCCTGCTGGGGCTCCTCCTCGGGGGCGCCGTCGTCGCAGTCGCCGCCGCCGCCGTCGGCAGAGGGAGAGGGAGCAGCTCCTCCTCCTCGGCGACGGCGGCACTTCAGGCTCGCCCACTGCGCCCTCCGCAGCGCCGCGGAGACCTCGACCAGCTCCACCTCGACCTCCCCCGCGAAGAGCCCCCTCTTCGACAGCGGCGCCAGGGCTCGCAGGGCGTCGCTCAGGAGCGTGCCCCTCCCGGGGCCCAGCTCCACGATCCGAACCTTGCTGTTTCTGTTGTGACCGGCGGGCCTTGGTTGCTGCTTCCGGAGGGCGAGCCACTCCGAGGCGAGCCAGACGCCGACGCAGTCCCCCATCAGCTGGGAGATGTCCGGGGATGTGACGAAGTCGCCGCGCGGGCCGAAGACTCCGGAGCCCGGCTGCGAGGCAGAAGAGGAAGAAGAAGAAGAGGAGGAGGAGGAGGAGGAGGAGGAGGAAGGAGGCTTGTTCTTGTCGTTCCTTCCCCTCTTCTCTTCCTCCTCTTCTTCTTCTGCTTCTTCCTCTTTCGTTTTCTTCTTCTTCTCCTTCGCCCGGGTGGTGTAGTAGCCCGCTGTCGGGTTGGTGAGGCACTCCTTCATGAACTCTGCGACCGTGATTGGACCCCCTCGGAACTGGAAAAGAGGCGAGTTTTTTTCTAGGGAGAGAGGTGAGAGTGTTTGTTCCGGTGCTTTTCAAGGAACGAGAAATCTCTCTCTCTCTCTCTCTTTCTCTCTCTTTCTCTCTCTCACATACCTGGATGAGAGCCTTGATGTGCCTGGTCATAGGCGTCTCGATGGGAGGAGGCAACGGCAGGGACGCGGCCTGCGAGCGCGCAGCCGAGATTGCTGCCGGCGTTGCCGCCGCCGCCGACGCCGCCGCCGTCGTCGCGGGCTCTGCCGCCGAGGTCCGCTCTCGGTCGCCCTCTCCTCCTCCTTGGTTTCCTCCTCCTCCTCCTGCTCTGACCAGGCCCGTCCTGTCGATCGTGATCTCGTGCCAGCATGATGGCGACGACGACAAAGATTCCGCGTGGCCCTCGCCCTTGCCCTCGCCTTCGTCGTTCGACGAAGAAGAAGCCGAAGTGAAGAAGCGACGGAGGAGGTCGTCGGCGGCGATCGACGAAGCGTTTTCTTGTCCTCTTTTTCCTACAGCTGCGTGCGTCCTTGAGAGCTTCCAGGAGCGCCCTCGCGCCATTCGTAGCAGCATCCCTGCTTTGTTTTCGAAAGGAAGACACGAGCAGCTGCGCGCTGCAGAGCAGCCGGCGCCCCCTCGATAAAAGTTCAGACGAAAAAGCAGATCGAAAGAGTGAAAAGAAAATCAATGCCCATCGAAAATCACAAAAAGCAAGCCCGAGGCGGCAAAAAAACGTGTTTTCGTCGTATTCGACACGTGCGCTTGTCTCGAGGCTGCGCTCTTTTTGCTCGTCGCTGACTTATTCACCTTACGCGGTGGACAGCAGCGCCGCAAGCCTCCCTGAGAACTTCTCTCTCGCTTGCGTCAAAAAGAGAGAGAGAAAGAGAAAGAAGAAGAGTCGTCTAACCAAAACGATGGTGCCTTCAACCAATCAGCCGGCGCTGTGGCTCGCCATGGCCGTCTACCGCGCGCTCTCCCAGCAGGCCGCCAGGAGGAGCAGCAATGGTAGCAGCAGCTTGAAGGGCAGGGGAGATGCGCTGCTGCGCCAGTGGAGCGGCACAGGCGGCGGCGAAATGCAGCTCCGCTCATTCTCGCCGGCGGCGTCAGCAGCCGGATCGACGACGAATGCCTTCTCCTCTCCTTCGCGACACGCCTTCTCCTCCTTGTCTCCATCGAGCGACTGGAGCGAGCCGTCGCGGGGATCGATCGGCAGTGACGGCGACTATCGCCGCGGCTTCGACTGGAGCTCTGGCAGCAGCAGCAGCAGCAACAGAGGCTTTGCCTCCTCGGCTCTCCCGTCGCCGCAGCCCTCGACGGAACCGCAGCCTCCTCCTCCCCTCGACAGCAGCGACGAAAAGAGGTCCGCCTCGACCCTCGCTGCCCCTTCCGCTTCCTCTGCTTCCTCCTCCCCGTCGCCGCCGATCCAGCACCCCACGGCGGACCTGTGCGACTTTGCCCTCTCGGAGCTCGACACCACGCGCTCCAAGATCGAGTCGGCGACCCGCTCGACCTACAGGCCGCAGTCGTGGCTCCAAAAGGCCACGGGAGCGGCGGCGGCGGCCGTGACCGCCACGGCCTCTTTCGCGGCGGCGGTCGTCGCTAGCCCGGCCCGCGCCGCGAGCTTCTTCGCGACGAAGACAAAACAGGAGCGCAGGCTGGTCTACGCCGGGTGGTGGTCCCACGCCAAGGCCGAGGCGCGGCACTACTGGGCGGGGACGAAGCTCCTCTGGGCCGAGGTCAAGATCGCGTCGCGCCTCGTCGCGGCCGCGGCCCGGGGGCGCGCGCTGACGCGCAGGGAGCGCAGGCAGCTCACGCGCACCGTGGCCGACGTCTTTCGGCTGGTCCCCGTGGCCGTCTTCCTCGTCGTGCCGTTCATGGAATTTCTGCTGCCGATCGCTCTGAAGCTGTTCCCGAACATGCTGCCGTCGACGTTCGAGACCGCGCTGCAGCGCGAGGAGGCCCTCAAGCGGCGCGTCAAGGCCAAGCTCGAGGTGGCCCGCTTCCTGCAGGACACCGTCGCGGAGCTCGCCAAGGACATGAAGAACAGCTCGCGGTCCTCGGGGGCCACGCAGGCGTCGGCCGCGGAGCTCTACGCCTTCATGAAGCGCGTCCGCGGCGGCGAGCCCGTCTCGGCGGCCGAGGTCACGCGGTTCGCCTCGCTGTTCTCGGACGAGCTGACGCTGGACAACCTCGACCGCACGCAGCTGGCCAGCCTGTGCCGCTTCGCCGGCATCCAGCCGTTCGGCACCGACGCCTTCCTGGCGTCGAGGCTGCGCTCGCACCTGTCGCGAATCAAGGCCGACGACCGCGCGATCAGGGACGAGGGCCTGGGCTCGCTCTCGGACGACGAGCTCCGGTCCGCCTGCCGCGCCCGGGGGATGCGGGCCCCCTTCGGCGAGGGCGCGCGGCTCTACATGGAGCGGCAGATGGACGAGTGGCTCGACCTGTCGCTGACGAGGCAGCTCCCGTCGAGCCTGCTGCTGCTGAGCAGGGCGTTCACGGTGACGGCGCCGTTTGTCTCCCCTCGGGCGAGGGGGGAGGAGGCGCTGGCCTCGGCGGAGGCGGCGGGAGCGGCTCCCTCCGCCGCCGCCGCCGCCGCTGCTCCCGTCTCGACGGTTCCGGCGACGATCCCGGCCCCGACCTCTACCGACGTCGCGAGGCTGAGGGAGACGCTCGGCGTGCTCCCGGACGAGGCCATCGAGGCCGCGTCGCTCGAGGCCGCGGCCGCGGCGGGCACTGCCGAGGGCGCCGCGGCCGCGGACAAGGCGGTGGCCCTGGAGCGCAAGCTCGAGTCTCTGCGGCGCGAGGAGGAGCTGATCGAGGAGGAGGCCAAGGACGCGGCTGCTGCGTTCGGAGGTGGCGAAGGCGTCGCCGCCGCTGCGGCCTCGGCCCTCGACGCTTCGAGGCTGATCGCGGCATCAAACGCGGCGGCGTCGGCGTCGGCGGCCGACTCGAGCGCGATGGCGACGGCGAAGGCAGCAGCAGCGGGAACAACGGCGCCCCCGCAAACAGCGATCCCCCCGCCGAGCATCGACACCGCCGCGGATGCCCTCGCAGCCGGGGCCGCCGCCGCCGTATTCAAGGAGGCGGCGGCCGCGGCGGCCCTCCCCTCCTCGGTGTCCGAGCCCCCCGCCGACTTCGACTTTGTCGGCGGCGAGTCCGCCGAGGAGCGCGCGGCCCACGCCGCTGCCGCCAAGGAGGCCCGCATGCGCAAGGTGCTCTCCGCGCTGGCGGCCCTGGCCTCGACCTCCGGGGTCGCCGCGGAGCGCGGCGAGTTCATGGACCTGGTCAGGAAGGAGGTCGACCGGCTCAACGCCGGCGCCGCCGCGCGGGGGGCGCCCTCGCTCGTCTTCCGCAGCTCGGGCGCCGCGGAGGCCGAGCGCCCCCGGGCCGGCAGCGGGCTCCTCGAGGCGGACACCTCGGCGGCCAACCTGGGCGCGGCACGGCTGGCGGGGCGCGTCCCCGCGATCCTGGCCCGGATCGAGCGCGAGCTCGACGCCGTCGACGCGCGGATCGGCGAGCGCATGCACGTGCTCGACGAGGACAACGACGGCGTCATCTCGGAGGAGGAGCTCAAGCGGGCCCTGGGGTTCCTGAGGGAGTCGCTCGGGGAGGACGAGCTGAGGACGCTGCTCGAGAGGCTGCAGAGAGCCAAGGTCGACGGCGGGGGCGGCGGGAGCGGCGGGGGCGGAGGGGGCGGGAGCAGCTCGAGCAGCGGCGAGGCTCTGGCTCCGTTCCGGGGCGAGACGCGCGACGGCGACGCCAGCAGCGCCGCCGATTCGTCTGCCACTCCGCTGGCCGCCGCGACCGCCGCGAGCGGCTTCGACGTCGCGCACCTCATGCAGCTCGCCGCCGAGGAGAACAAAGACGGCGACAGCGCCGAGAATGCCGACAAAAAGGTGTAAAAAAAAAAGCGAAAGTTTCGAAGAGAAACAGAAATACGCGCGACCATCACACGTTTCAACACATTTTCGACGTCAAAAGGGGGGGAAAACTCACTCGAGCCCCCCATGAATCATAGTGAGCGGAGTGCCTGGATCCGATGCTCTCACGAGCAGAGAACTTCGCACGAGGGCTTACAGTAGGAAGTGAACGTCTACTCTCCACTCGGCGACCCACGAACGATGGCAGCCCTCTCCCTCCAGTACTCCACGGCCTCGTCGTACTTCGCTTTATCTAAAGGAACGCCGCTGCCGCCCTGGTCGCGGCCGAGCGCGTTGCGCATCGCGGTGATCGGCTGCATCGGCGTCTCGTGGCTTTCATCTTGAGCTTTTACCGATATAATTCCCCACTGGGGGCCCGCTTCCGGTGGCAGAGGGTGAGATTGATCTTCTTTGCTCGGCATCGCCTCTCGCTCTTTGACGAGCTGCTCCCGGGAGTAGAGAATCACGTCGAGAAACTTGGCCGGAGCCGGGGGCTTCCCCTCGTTGATCCCGGTGAGGACCTCGCCCTCCTCAAACCAGCGCGACAGCACTGCGAGCTCCTCCGGTCTCCTCGAGGTGTACCCGCTCCGCAGCAGGTGCTTGTTTTGATCCGTTATCGGGAGGCACCCGGGGGCGGCAGAGGTGAAGTTTTCGATGAAGACGTGTTTGCAAAAGGGGGCGTAGCTAGATTAGTTTTTTCCCCCCGAAGTTTTGAGTTTTTGAGTATTTTGATCGAGGTCGGAAGAAGAAGAAGAAGAGGAAGAAGAAAGAAGAACCCCCCTTCGAATTCCAACCCTCACCCGTCGACCAGGGCGCTCCCGGCAGCGTGCGCATCGTGAACCAATTTCACCACAGACTCCAGGGAGACCTCCTGCGGGTCGAAGCGCGTCCCGGAGGCCGTCTCGGACCACTGCCTGAGCGCGAACGAGTCGAGGAAAAAGACGTCGCCAAACGGAAGAGGTTGAGA
>Ga0315283_10001545_pt1 | contig 18605 bp, 21 predicted proteins | sample YL17G09_0_MG_FD_204541 | JGI IMG/M metagenome (GOLD analysis project Ga0315283, IMG submission 204541) | Sediment microbial communities from Yellowstone Lake, YNP, Wyoming, USA - YL17G09_0 | ecosystem: Environmental > Aquatic > Freshwater > Lake > Sediment | place: USA: Wyoming | collected... | reverse complement strand
TACCCCATGAGAGGGAGACCGACTCCAGCCCGCCCGCCTTCTCAAGCCGATGCTTTACCTCCCCGCCTATCTCCGACAGCACTTTGGGATCGGGGCCGGTAACCATCACATCCACTGCCGCCCTGATACTGGACATGGCGGTAGCGCCGAATTCAAAGATATCCACTGACTTCAGGCCGGGAAGCGCCGAAAACTCCTTGCGCAGATTACCTTCTATCTGCCATATGGACTGTTTGCGGTGAAAGCGGTCAAGCAGATTGATGGTGATGTTTCCCTGCTGTGGGTTTTTGCCGCTGCCGAAGGAAACAACCGCCGGCTCGGAACCGAGCACCGAACTGACGGCCACCAGGCCTTCCTGCTTTTTAATAATATCTTCCATACGTGTGAGGATTTCGTTGGACTGCGCCAGTGAAGAATTTGCATCGGCCTCAAAGTTGATCTTGATGATGCCCGTATCCATTGGCGGCTGGACGCTCTGCCCCACTAACGGTTTTGCAAAATTCATGGTCACCAGCAGCACGAGAAAAGCTACTGCCACGAACCAGAATCGGTGCTTAAGCGCTATCCCCAGCATACCGGTAAAGAAGTCCCGAATGCCGTTTACAAAGCGGTCGCTGACCCGTTTAATCGCCTTCTCAAATCGGTTTTCGCCGCCGCTCTTTTTCAGAATGAACGGCGCAAGGATCGGAATGATCGTAACCGAGACGATGTATGAGGCCGCCAATGCTATAGTAAGCGAGAGAGCCATTGGCCGAAGCACAGTCTGCACGTAGCCGCCGATGAAGACGATCGGAATGATTACCACAATGGTAGCGTAAGTTCCTGAGAATATCGCCAGCATCACCTCTTCCACGCTGCCTGCCACAAGTTTCCGCAGGTCGCGTTTTGATTCGTGGTAGTGGCGCTCTATGTTTTCAATTACCACAATAGCGTCATCCAGCAGCATGCCTACCGCAAGGATTACGCCCGTCAGGGTTACCATATGAAATTCAAAGCCAAACATCCACATGAAAGCAAAAGTTATCAGATAGGTGAAAGGTATTGCGATGGCGCAGAGCAGCATGGTACGCAGGTTGGCAAGGAAAAGAAACAGGACAATGACCGTAATAATAACCGCATCCCGCAACGCCTCCAGCATGTTATTCACACTCCGGTCAATCAGGTCTTTTTGTGTATAGCTGATTTCAAAGGTGATAAAGGGGAAACGTGCCTTGAGTTTGGGAAGTATCTCATCAGCAGCCTGGATAGTATTCAGCGCATGGCCATTCTGGTTGCGCAGTATATTGATGCCGATGGCCTCTTTCCCATTGCCATGATAGGCCGACTGGGGCTCCTGCACCCCGGGCTCTATCTTTGCCAAATCGCGCAGATGGACAATGCCGTTGTCCCGGCGGGCTACGACAAGCGCTGCCAGTTCCTCCGCTTTTTTAGCCGCCCCCTCGGTCTTAAAGAGGTACTGCCCCTCTTTGTTTATTATCATCCCCTGGGGGATGTTCTGGTTTTGGGCGGAGATTGCCGCTGCCACCTCCGGAAGCCCCACGCTGAAGCGGGTCAGACGGTCCTGGTCAACAGTTACCTGTATCTCCGGCTGATTGCCTCCGAAGACCTCGGCGTTGGCGATTTCGGGGCTGCGCAGCAGTTCTTCCTTGATCTGGTTGTCGGCCAATTCCCGCAATTTGCGCAGATCGGCAGGCGATCCGGGCTTGGGGGAGATGGCTATGGTCATTACCGGCTGGGTGGCCTGACTGATCTTAAAGACCTGTGGCGGCCTGACTCCCTGAGGTAGCCGCGCTGCAATCTTGCTGATCGCATTGGCCATATCGGTGGCGGCTGCATCCAGTTCTTTCTCATACTCAAACTCGGCAGTTACTACCGATACCTCATCTTTTGATGTAGAGGTTACCTTGCGAACTAAATCTATAGTGGAAGCCTCTTTCTCTATCAGGCGGGTGATGTCGCTCTCCACATCGCCCGCAGCCGCGCCCGGCATAACCGTGACCACGCTGATTTGAGGCCTGTCCACATCGGGGAAGAGGTTGAAGGGCATCTTTTGATAACCCATGACGCCGATGACAGAGAAAAGCAGCACCACAGATAACACCAGGTAGGGGCGACGGATATAGCGCTCAACGAGCTTCATTGTCTGTCTCCCCCTGAGATGGGTGATTCCTTCGGCTCTGATGAGGCAGAGGAGACAGTAGTCGAAGTGCTTTCAGGCATTCCCACGGTGATGACCCTGCTCCCCTCAGAAAGAGTCAGCAGCTTGTTCTCCTGGGCCACAGCCACCTGCTCGCCGGGGAACAGTTCGCCGCTAAGCGCAGCCTTGCCGTTGCCTGAGCCAATGAGCTTTACCGGCTTAATGTGTACTACGCCGTCTTTGACCAGATAAACAAATGTTCCCTGAGTGCTTTTCACAACTGCCTGCTCAGGGACAATAAATCCTTCGACCCGCCTGCTCACGACATTAAATCCGACCGTCGCTCCTGAAGGAAGATTGAAGGGAGAGGAAGAAACCAAAACCTCTACAATTGCCAGCAGGTTCTTTCCCAAAGCCGGATAGACCCGGTTGACCTTCGCTGGCACTGTTTGCTCCCCGTTGGTAAGCCTTACCAGCGTGCCGGGACGGACACCGAGCAATTCTTCCTGTGGAATCTGAGCCAGCACTTTGTAAGACGAGACCTGCTCTATGGTCAGTATTGGTTTGCCCGGAGCAGCCAGATCGCCCGGCTCAGCCCATCGCCTGGAAACCACGCCGCTGAAGGGGGCGATAATTCGGGCATAACCTGCCTGAGTTTTGGCAATCGAGGTATTCATACTAAGACCTTTCAGACTCTCCTCATAGGCGTCCACCGTTGCTTTCGCCCCGTCTAGTGCGGCTCGCGAACGTTCCAGGGCCTCCTGGGAGATGGCCCCGGCTTTGAGAAGTGTCATATCCCGCTCGTAGACTGCTTTTTGTGTCGTGTAGGCGCTTTGTGCACCGGCCAGTTTCTGGCGGGTGGCCAGCACTTCGGCATTTACTGCTGCGGTCCGGTCAATAAGCTCGCGGTCGTCAATGGTGACGACCGTCTCGCCCTTTCGAACGCTGTCCCCTTCACGTTTGGAAATGGTCAGAATGTTCCCGGAGATACGGGCCGAAAGGTCGCTTCTGGTATACGGCTCAATGCTACCAAGATAGTGGGTGGCGACGTCCAGTGTGCCCTGCACGACAGGCGCGACCTGCACGGCAGGAAGAGGCGTCTGCGGTTTTGGAAGATTCGCGAGTTTCTGCTGTTTAATTCTAACAACGAAAAATCCTCCGGCAATCAGCAGCAGCGCAATAATCAGAACGACATATTTTCTTTTCATTTGAGATATTCCTCCAGTGTGCCGGTTGCCCTGCGATAGGCGACAATAGCGGCGTTATAATCAAAAAGCGCCTGTGTATAATTGGCCGCTGCCGTCATGTCTGCCGCCTGTGCCAGTAGAAGGTCCGACATTAAGCCGGCGCCGCTTTTATATTTTTCCTGTTCAATACGAAAAGATTCGTCTGCCTGGGCGATTGCCTGTTCCGCCGTAGTAACGCGATTTCTGCTTTCTTCCAATGAGGAGATGGCTGTTTGAATATCGAGACGCAGCTGGTTTTCAACCGAGAGCAGTCGCTGCCCGGCGCGTAATTTCTGTATCTGTTCGCGTTTGTAATCAGAGTAAAGCGAACGCTCGAACAAGGGAATACCCAGACTGGCACCCACAAGCCAATTGCCTTCCTGATAGCCGGGCCTAAAACCATATTGGTCGAGATGACCGGCAAAGGCATTCACTGTGGGCAGCATTTTACCTCCGGCGATTTTCCGGTTCAGCTCGGCTTCATCCACACCGGCGAGGGCAGTGAGATACTCCGGTCTGTTAATTCGGGCCGCGTTCAGCCCGGACATAAAGTCAGCTTCAATATGGGGCATTGTAAATGAATCGGCAGGAGTAATAGTTGCAGGCGATTCATCCGGCTGCCGCCCCATCAGAAACCTGAGCGTTGCCGTCAATGTCCTTTCAGCTTCATTCAGGGATAGAAGCCGCTGTTTTTCATTGGCCAGTTGCACCTCTATTTTCAGCAGATCAACCCTGGCAATCCTCCCCACATCAAAAAGCAGTTGAGTGTTCTTATGCTGCTCTTCAAGCGCCCGGAGCGAAGCCTGCGAAGTCTCCTTCAGCTTTCCGGTCTGAAGGAGCTTATAGTAAGTATTTACCGTGTTGGCTATTAAGTCATTTCTGGTCTGGGCCAGGCTGTTTTCCTGAAGCCTCGCCCGGAGTTTTGCCAGTTCTACCCCGTTTGTTAGCTGCCCACCCTGATAAAGCGGTAGGGTCATCATCAGCGACAACGAGGCATATTCGTCGCTGAAATGCGGTCCTATTTTTGCCGATTGGGCAGGGATGAATGCTGTAGAGTCCTGACGCCGGGTAAAGTTGGCGTCAAGGGAGAGGCGCGGGTAATGTTTCCCTTCCGCGCTGACGATCCCCTGCTCGCTTGCGGCCACATTGAGCCGGGCCTCGGTTATGGCCGGGTTGCCGGTTAATGCCGCAGAGAGACACTCCTTAAGGGATAACGCTTCTCCGTAGGCGGCAAACGGCAAAAGAAACAACAAACTAAGCTGCAAGATGATAGTGAAGATTCTGATTTTCATGAATAATATCTCTCCGTTGTCGATCTTACACCGTATTCAATATCGCAGTGCATTATTATTTTTCTCACGTATTCACTCCTTTTGATATATCGGCAACTTTAATCATTCCGGATGTATCTTGCAAATATCACGAGCAATCACATCGATGTCATAAGAAACATCGCCTGTAAGATATCCTTTCTCTTTGCAGTGCCGGATTATACCGTTCAGGGAATAGATGAATTCATCCTTGAGGGTTGCAACTTCACCCATGCCGTCACAACCCTTTTGCCTTTGTTTTGCGATTAAATAGAGTTCTGCGTTTTCCCGGACCATCTCGAACAACCGTGCAAGTTGCGCATCGTTTGGGACAAACTTTTGAATAGTTTCAATAATGCTCATACGCATTGTCTTATTGACATTTCTACTCGCTTCCTTCTGTATGGCAGGCACCAAGTGTCTTGAGCGCAGTCTTTGCCCTGACTCTGGGATAGCACAGCTATCAGCACATAAGTTGCAATTAGAAGTCTTTAGCTTGCTTCCAGCGTATCCAGTCCCTTGAGATAAGTGTTGAAATATCCGAGCGTTTCTTTCGCGACATCCTCACGCAGCTTTGTGATAGCAAATCCCGCATGGACAATCACATAATCTCCGATATTGACCGGCTCATCAAGAACAAGCAAACTTATATTGCGGTGAGCACCGTACACATCCACTGTTGCATTTGAACCTTCCATTTTGATGATTTTTGATGGAATCCCAAGACACATTTTCTTCCTCCTTTGTAAGTACGTTTAAATTACCCAACAACCGGTATCTTCAAGATGCCGGTTGCATCCACCACTCGTTTTTTCAGAGTTCAGATCACTTTTTAAAGATAGTTTCGTATTTTTAAATGAGTTCAAAAATATAAGCTAAGGCGTAGTAAACGCCGACCAGTATAAAAATAATACCTGTTGCTTTCTTTGTATAAAACTCAATTCTCGTAATCCTGTGGTAAAGATTATTGATATACCCTGCGCCTGCCGCTGTAAGGAAAGCGAAGAGCAGGACAGGCAGGCCGGTACCGATTCCGTAAATCAGGGGGAGCCCTATCCCTGACTTTGCTGTTACTGCAATGGGAATCAGCCCTCCGAAGAACAGGGCAGCGGAGACGGGACAGAATGCGAGCGCAAACAGAATGCCCAAAAGCAATGAACCCAAAGCCCCTCTTTCAATGAGTTTTTTTGCCGCATTTTCAGATATCGACGGGAGAGACAAGGGGATTCGCAACAAATCAAGCAGGACCATCCCGACGAGAATCAATACAATACCAAGGATTTTGTTCACATATCTCTGGAGAAAATCCGACAGGATCGGGACATCTACCAGCGTTTTTACGATAAGGACGCCAATGACAATATACGTGAGACTCCTTCCAAGGGTATAGAGGATTCCGGATAAAAAAACAACCTTCTTCTGCGTAAGCTGGCGTGAAATGAAAGACACTGCCGCGATATTTGTGGCCAGCGGACACGGACTGACAGAGGTCAATATTCCAAGCCATATGGCTGATAGAGCAAGGAGAAAACCTTCCATCTATTGGGCTTCCTTTAAGAATTCTTCTACTTCATCCTTCACATACTGATTAAATTTCTCTTTGTCCCCCGCATGGATCCAGACTTCCTTAAGATTTTTCCATTTCACCTGTTTGTCATCTTTGAACAAAACTAAGATGAGAGATCTCGAAAATAACTGATAGTCTTTGATGTAATGGCGGTTTTCCTCTTCTTCAACATTTACCGCCTTAAATTCTAGTTTCCCGGTTGACAGTTCTTTTGAAAAGTATTTCTCAATCGCCTCGCCCGAATATTTTTCAATAGCGCGGCATGTGGTGCACCTGAAATTGCCGTGGCAATAGAATGCGATCACCTTAGAATTTTGAGCTTTCACCTCGGTCAGAGGTGATGGGGCTTTTTCCTTCTGATTTGTTGCAGCTACTTTTACAGTATGACTCTCCGGAACCGGCAAAGATTTTTCGGGTACGGACGTTTTATCACCCTGTGTTGCTGCAACGGGAGTCACATTGCTCTCACTTTTGGGAGAAAATTCCTTATAAATAAGGACCGCAAAACTCAAAACCACAAAAATGAAAAGCAGACTTTTAATCAATTTTCTGATATTCAATTACAACCTCCTCAATGTTTATTCAGCTATTGCAACGATTATAACGGTTCAGTCCCTTTAACCTGGCAATACTCGGCAGCAAAGTATTTCCGCTTAAAATACAGCGCTACATTTACCAGGCCGATTAAAACAGGAACTTCTACCAGTGGACCGATCACAGCGGCAAAGGCCTGCCCGGAGTTAATCCCAAATACGGATACCGCTACCGCAATTGCGAGTTCAAAATTATTGCTTGCAGCGGTGAAAGAGAGTGTGGCGGTTTTTTCATATCCGGCGCGAAACTTCCTTCCCATGTAGAAGGAGACGAAGAACATCAGCAGAAAGTAGATGAAAAGCGGGATTGCCACCCTTATCACATCAAACGGCAGTCGGACTATATATTGACCCTTTAAGGAAAACATGACAATTATGGTAAAAAGCAAAGCGATCAAAGTGACGGGGCTGATCTTCGGGATGAAAGCCTCTTCATACCATGTGTTCCCTTTTAGTTTTATCAGGCTGAAGCGGGTTATTATCCCGGCTATGAACGGGATCCCCAAATATATGAATACGCTCTTTGCAATCTGCGCTATGGTAATGTTCACCACAGCGCCTTTTAATCCAAAAAGAGGAAGAAGCACTGTTATAAATACATAGGCATACAGGGAAAAGAAAAGCACCTGAAATATCGAATTGAAAGCAACGAGACCGGCAGCATATTCCCTGTCGCCGCACGCAAGATCATTCCATACAATGACCATGGCGATACAGCGTGCAAGTCCTATCATAATAAGGCCGACCATATATTCGGGGTAATTACCAAGGAAAGTGATCGCCAGCAGGAACATCAGAATCGGGCCGATAATCCAGTTTTGAATGAGGGACAATCCGAGAACTTTTTTATTTCTGAATACCTCTCCCAGTTCCTCATACTTTACTTTGGCAAGGGGCGGATACATCATAAGGATCAAACCGATGGCTATAGGGAGATTTGTCGTTCCAACCTGAAAAATATTCCAGAAATCGACAATCTGCGGATAAAGATAGCCGGAACCGACGCCGACAGCCATCGCCAGAAATATCCATAAGGTGAGAAAACGGTCAAGAAATGATAGCCTTTTTACTACCTCAGCCATTTTGCACCTCCTCAATAAAGTTCTTTACTCTTTTTTCTATTTCATCTCTCACTCTTCTGAATTCATTCATTACTTCTTTTTCTGTGCCGGTTGCTTTTGCAGGGTCTTTCAACGACCAGTGCAATCGTTTTATCTGAGGCGGCGTCCAGGGACAGGATTCTGCTGCATTGTCACAGAGGGTGATAATTATATCCATTGTTTTCAGCAATTGTTCATCAATGGATTTTGATGTCTGGTGAGAGATATCGATCCCTATTTCCCTCATTACCTGCTCTGCTTTTTCATTTACACCGGCAGGGGTTAACCCTGCGCTATAAGGCTCCATGATTCCTTTTCCGAGCACACGCACAAACCCCTCTGCAATCTGAGATCGGCAGGAATTCCCGGTGCATAAGAACATGATTTTTTTCATTATCTACCTCATCTACCTCGGGCAGCAGGCAGTTCTGTCGCACATATACATAACATTTGCCTTTTGGTTTTTACCTTTTAGAAAATTCGCCAGTCTGTTTCTGTCCTCGGTGACAAATTCAGAGGAAATTCTCTCCAGAGTTGACAGCAGTAAGAACCTTCTGAATATGTCCGCATCATCAATGCTGTAATGAACCCATTTACCCTGTTTCCTGTCTTTAATGAAACCCGCTTCTTTCAGGACGGCAAGATGAAAGGATACCTTTGGCTGGATCAAGTCAAGGGCGGCAACAATATCGCACACGCAGAGTTCTCCATGTTCAAGAAGTTTGATAATTCGCAACCTCGTCTCTTCAGCGAGTGCTTTAAAGATAGTAAGAACATTTTCCATAGCTTTATCCTTTTATGTTTTCTTGCTGTATCAGTTCTTTTACTTTCTCAAGACTTGGTAAAGGTTTTCCCGAATGTTTCAGTTTGCCGTTGATTACCAGTCCTGGTGTTGACATGGTGTATTTCATAATCTCCCTTATGTCAGTAATTTTATCTACATTCACCTCGATGCCGAGTTCTTTTACCGCCCTTTTCGTAAGTTCCTCCATTTGTTTGCAGTTTGGACAACCCGGACCTAATACCTTGATCTCCATAAACCTACCTCCTATAAAATTGCGTTAAACAAATAGCCCACGGCTATTATGGTTACAGTCATTATTCCGACAAACACGGCCAATAGCGGTAGCTTCAAGACTTTCCTGAGAATTATCATTTCGGGAAACGACAATGCTGTTACTGCCATCATGAAGGCAAGCACTGTTCCTGTGCTTAAGCCCTTTTCCATCAGGGCATAGACTATCGGGATGACCCCTGCGGCATTTGCATACAATGGCACACCGATCAATACCGCTATTGGAACTGCAAAGGGATTCCCGGGTCCGGCATAACGGACAAGGAAATCTTCAGGCACATACCCGTGAATAAACCCTCCAAGGCCGATTGCTATAATGATATAGAGCCAAATCCTTTTAAGTATGTCTATTGTGCTGTCTTTTGCATACTGGAGCCTCTCTTTGAATGTCTGTTTGATTATTTCATGTTCCTGCCCATTGTGAAATTCATACACATAATCCTCGACCCATTTTTCAAGCTTGAGCTTTCCAATAACTAATCCGCCGAAAATCGCAACAAGAAGTCCCGTTCCGGCATAAATCGCGGCTACCTTCCAGCCAAAAAGCCCGAAGAGTAAAACAATGGCCACTTCATTTACCATAGGAGAAGAGATAAGAAAAGAAAATGTTACGCCGAGAGGAACGCCTGCTTCTACAAATCCGATAAACAAAGGAACTGCCGAGCATGAGCAGAACGGTGTGACAACACCGAGCATTGCAGCAAGAATATTACCTATAAATTCCTTTTTATGAGAGAGAATGCGCTTTGTCTTCTCAGGCGGGAAATAACTTCTGATTATGGATATCACAAATATGATGACTGAAAGCAGCAGAAATATCTTGATTGTATCGTAAATAAAGAAATCTACAGCGTCAGCGATATGAGTTCCATGCCCTAATTTCAGTAGGTTGTAAGTTATATATTGTGATAATATCTTTAACATATTTATCCTATTTTTTTAATATATAAACAAAAGTTGATGAATGTCAAGAGGTATAATTGTAAGTAAGTAAAAAACAAAAGAGCTGAAGGCCAAATAGAATGTAGGACATTTTAAATATGAGGATTATTGTTCGAAGTATAGTCAATTTTCTTTTATTACCAGCGTGACTGTCATCTCGTAATTAGCATATAAGGAAACTTATGAAAAATGCGAACTCCTATGTGAACGCTTGCCCTCGACAGGGACCTTATATGGTGTTTGTTACGGGAAGAAGGTTTTCAGCCATAACCTTTTCTCAAAGGCGATGTTTTTCTCGAAATCTTCAAAAGAAGCAATGCCGCATCTCCGCGTATGCTATACACTCGCTGGCACGTCCTTTATTATGAATCAGCGGATGGTGTCTGCCCGGTTCAGGAATTCATATATGCAAGCAGCTCATTTCGCAAGTAGCCGCTGCGGAATACGCACGTGAATTTTCCACGGGAGCTTCTTGTCAGGGAAAACTACATCCTCTCCGTATTTCTCCTGCATGATTTCAATACACCGGGTCCCCGCTTCGATGGTCCTATAAGAGACACAGCCTCCTTTATTGGACCAGTGCTTTGCAACAAAGGCATACCGGCTATCCCGCCAAACAAAACGCTTGCAGTAAAGTGTCATTAATGAAAAATCAAAGTCCTGCTTAAGCACAAGGCGAGGGTCAAACTTGACCTGACCGTCGTTTATGATACCCATCGCGGTACCGTTGATTCTGGTTCGTGTGTGAAAAGGCGCCGGATAATTAAACTTGCGGATGTCATTGGTTTCAGAGAACCCGAATAGGGTTGAACCTGCGTCCCGGCAAATATGGGCCGTCTGTAATAGTACCTCAAACACATGCGCGGGATCTCGGATGGTTCGGTAAGCGCCACCCGTATAACCTTCGTAGCCGCCAAGCCATTGAAACTTAATCAGGTCGTCGTCAGCCATGACTACAATCTTATCATCTGACGGAATATTGTCGAGCATCCATTGACGCACCTGCCCTAATCCGATCAGCGAGGTAGGATGCCCGACGAGCAACTTACTGTCGTGGAATTTCAGGTAAGCATCTAACTCGTCTTCCGGTACACAAATAAAGGTCTTATCTTTGGGAAATAGCCGGGCAGTAAGAACATCTCCGGCGCGGCCCATGGACGGTACAAGACATATCATATTTTGCTACCCCCTTTTTTCATCTTCAAAAGATAATCGGCCCCGTCAATAACCTTGCCTAAGCCTATGTTTTCACGGGCGTCCTCCTTCTCTATTTTTAATCCGAAGTGCTCCGTTGCCACCTGAAAGTCCAGCCTGTTTTTAAAAAACAGCACGATATAGTTATACTCCTCCATAATCCGGGGAGAAATATCGTACTCAGGGACGAGCTTTTTCTTCTGCTCTTTATCAAGAAGCTTACTGATCTCGGTATCGGTAAAGCCGCTCGTGAGCGTGTCAATTTTAAACTCACGAAAAATCTCCAGCAATTTATCGAAATCCCAGTCACCGCCGATTTTATTGAGCGCCAGGTTCAATATGCGTTCATCTTGAGGGCTCAGGTCGAGAATAACACAGGGGACTTCCTTGAAGCCGAGCTCAAGTGAAGCCTTAAACCTCTGATGTCCACCGATAATCGTCATGTCTTTATTGACCACGAGCGGGTCCACAAATCCGAACTTTATAAGGTTGTTCTTGAGGACATTCAGAGCATCACGCCCCATGCGGCGAGGATTGTACTTGGCAGGCTTAAGCTCCATTACGGATATAAAGACAACCTCTATTTTCTTATGTTCGACTTTCTTATCCTCCATTGTTATCCTTTCTGAAAAACTTCGTCCCAATAAACTGCTGATCGTATTCATCGGTACATTTATTTATCAGCTCAATGCCTTCAAGGAATCCGGCCTCCGACATATCATTGCCTAATGCAGCCGAGGCCACTATTGTGACATTGAATAAAGCGAGCTGCGGTATGAAGCTTATTATATCCTCCTGCGTCTGCACGTTCCGGTTGAAAACATCAATCATCTGGCTTACCACGTCCCCGGCTCAGATCTTCATGCAGACTAGGCCAAATTCCTCAGCAACTTGCCCGGATTCCGTTGCTGTTTTTAAATCAGCCCACAATTCCTTACTTTCCTTTTCTATTTCCACTTCATTTCCTTTCTTATGGCATTGACGTGAGATTCAGACAGGCTGAACAATTGACCAAGCTGTTCGTCAGTGTAGCCTCGCTCACTTAATAGCATTATGCGCTCATTTCTGACAGCCTTATAGAGACTCCTTATATCAGGGAAAGACACCCTCTGGCCTCCTAACTCGACGATGAAAATTCGCATTATGCACTTGCCCGAGGCAGTCCCGAATTTCCGACGAAGCTCCCCGTAAAGACGGGCAAGTCCTTTATTTGCCGATCTCCTAACTTCGCTTTGCGCCGGGACATTTAACCGCAACCCGCCGATCTCGCTGACAATGACCTCCATTATTTTGCAGGCCGCTTCGTTACCGAAATTATCGACATATGTCTGCATTAATTCTTTAATCTCGCTGGTCAATTGTCCCTCCTGATATAAGTTTACGGTTTAGTCCCTCAAGCTCTTTAAACCGACTTTCCGGCATGGTCGTGCGGAGTAACACCTTTTCAGATATGGCTATATAGCGCATTGTGGTTTTCGGGTCTGAATGCCCCATGAGGACGGCAATCTCCACAAGGTCTATGCGTCCGATGGGATGCCCGCACTTTCGGCAGCGGTCTGTGCCGCTATCGTATAAATCAGTAGCCCAGGTCGTCCTCAGCTTATGAATAAAGACCCGGGGATCCGCAATAGATACTTTTTCGGCATACTTCTTTAAAATATTATTCGCGGCAACCTTTGACAGTTGCCCGAATCCGTGGCGCTTCAATTGCACGAACACATAAGCCGATGATGTGGCGCCCTGGGTGATACGAGCCATAATCCATTCCCTGAGCGCCTTCGATGGAGTAACGCCAAGAGGTACCGTCCTCGATCTGCCGCGTTTGGAATTTAAAATATTGACCACGAACCCGCCAGCCCTTGTATCAATTATGTCCCGGAGCTCAAGGTTGCAGACCTCGGAGACGCGAAGCCCGGCGCCGTAAATCGTATATAACATTGCCTTGTCCCTTAAGCCATATGTAGTAGTCATATCGATAGCGGATAAAATAGAGGACAGGTCATGTGTAGTAAATTTATGGGCGACATGACCGGCGATCCGGGGACTCGGAATATTAGCGGTAGGATCGTCCTCAATGAATTTGGCATAAATCAGATACCGGAAAAAAGACCGGAGCGCGGCAAGCTTTGTGGCGCGTGAAATATTCTTTGTGTTTTGCTTCTGATAAAACAGATATTTGAGGAACCCGTCTATGTCGGAAGTCCCGATTTCAGACAGGCTATCAACCTGACGGCGCTTTAATGTCAGATATTCAAAGAACATCCGGACGTACCTGACATATGCTTTTATGCCGTCAGGTTGCTTACCCTTAATGATGGCCTCGTGCTCCACCCACCGATGCAAATAGCCGTCAATGTTTAGCAAGTTAGCCCGTACTCCCGCAGCCACCGTGACGAATAGGCCAAATGCCGCTGCCCGAACTTCTTCTTAAAATAATTCCTTATCATGTGACCCCCTTAATAATTCATGGAGATAGCCCGAGGCATTGAAAATAATTCCGCAGAGAGAATCCTCCAAGGTGACCTTAATCCAAGACTCCGGGACAAGACAAACTTTCGCAACGGTAAAGGTTTTTTCCTTGCCGTCTTTTCTTTCACGGTAAACCTGATACCCCCTATGTAGCGACCAGGTGTCCACCAAATGCCTCCAGAGACTCTTAAGATAAGTCGGTAATGGGATTCCCTTCTGCCAATTGTCCGAATCCCTTACAGTGCCATCAGATTGCAAACGATGTTTGTGCAGGTAGTCCGCATATCGAGTAATCACAAGCGACGAAAGAAACCCCTCGAAATCCAGCTTGTCCTCATGGCCATCTCTCGTCGCCCCGCTTTCAAAAACCCTTATCCTCTTGGCTTTCTTCTCGTATTTAATCATCGGGCAGCCGGTCCCATGTTTTCAGACAACGCATGGCCGCCCCCTATTGCTCGACTTCCAGAGGCGCTGCCGCTGCTTTCTTCCTGATGCGCTTCTTGCGCCTTGCTTCAAACATAGCTTTTACTTTTCCGTCCCTCGCGGACAGCTTGATTTCAAATGTGGGGCTGCCGCTTATCTCTATCTCGGCATCCTCCGGAATAAGTTTTATCATGTCGCTGAACTCACTTTTATTCATGTATCCTCCCTTTAATTTCAGGGAGGAGCCGCAACAACTCCTCCCTCTCGAAAAATCTTGAACCTTCTACCGCGCCTTTAGCCTTGCCGCTCGGTCGTCACCTTGCATCTCGAAGAGTTCCTTTCCGACCGAATCCATTAAAAGACCGTAACCCGATCTATTAAAATCAAAAATCACCGCCGTCACCAAAGAAATTCCAGATGTCTACCACCACGGTAGCCGATGGTAAAACTACCTGACTGTAAATCGAATGAGGCGCACCGAGGATAATAATGTTGGCCTTCAAAACCTCATCAATAGGACTCTTGCCTGCGTCCTCAATATAAGGGTCCGTGTAAACAACCTGCTTGGCCGCAATAGTGAGGATTTTTTTAAGTTTATAAGCCAGTGACCCACGCGCATCATCGCTGTCACCCTTGAAAGCCATGCCGAGGATCCCCACTGTGAGATATTTCAGGTTGTATTTCCCTTTGAGCCTCTGCACTATCATGTCAGGCAGACCTTCATTGACAAGCATAGCCGCATGTACGAAAAATGTGTCGTCACTGAATGACGATAGCTGCATGGCATCCTTGAATAAACAAGGCCCGGCCGCAAATCCAGCCGAGGGTATGTCATCAGCCCGCGGATATTTGTAAGCGATAGCCTGACGAATCCTGTAGAAATCAAGACCTCGCTTCGCCGCTATCGTGTAAAGCTGGTTGGATATGGCAAAACGAGTGTAGCGCCAGACATTCGTGAATAACTTGGCAAGTTCGGCCTCCATCGGTTCGAGTACGGCAACCTCCTTCGTGAGAGTTAAAAATAGCTCCCTTACCTCATCAAGAGAAGAAGCGTCAAACGAGGAGATTATCTGCGGTAGACTCCTGAGTTCCTCCATGGCCCTGCCCTCAACTATGCGCTCAGGACAGAAGGATACCTTCGTCCCCTTGCCGGATGAACGCAATAAATCCCTTACCTTCTCCGTCGTACCCGGGAAGATCGTGCTCCTTAAGATGATGTGCTGGTCGTCTGACAAATAAGGCATGATGCCGGTCAGGAATTCCTTAAATTCGGAGAACCTCGGGTTTAAGTATTCGTCGACCGGCGTCCCGATTACTACTATCAGAAAATGACACTCCGCGATTACCCGACGGTCCGATGTTATGAATAAACTCGTGCCTATAACCCGTTTCAGCGCGGTTTCGGCACCCGGTTCGACAAACGGCATTTGTCCCAACCTGACCTTGCTCGCCGTTTCCTCGTTGATGTCAAATAACATCACCCTATGACCGGCGTCTGCCAGCGAAATACCAAGCGGTAACCCGACATGCCCCAGGCCACCAATTATGCAGACATCATAGTTGAATTTCATTAAGACTCCTTGTCCAGAAACCTGTATGTTTCAGCGTTGGCCAGTAACCTTTTGGCATAGGTGTTTTCGTATTCCAGCTGACACCAGTCGGGAATGGTCTCCATATCCTCTATAGCCCGCCCTTCTTCGGCGCACCACCTGGCATCTTGCTGACCATACCTGCATTGATAACAATTCTTGATAAATTGGATTTTCATAGTGCCATCTGTGTCCTCCTCTTTTTATATTTGCCTGCATCTTCCGACCGGTCCATGTAACTGTAATTGTTGTTGTAACCGTGGCATAATCTCTTCTTAGTTCCACATGTCCGAAATAACTCCCCGGCGTTCCAGATTGTCCCATGGCTTAACGCTGCGAGAAGGGTATGAGTACCCGGCAGCCTCCAAAAAATTGTGGTTTTTTGTAGGGGGGGAGGCCAGCCACGAGTGAAAATGAGCAGCCAAATGTGTTGAATCGGACGATCTGACCATGATTTTTGTGTAAAAAAGGTAGCCACCGAGCGTAGAACGTTGATAGATAAGGGTTTGATGGCCATGCCGCGTTGTAATTCAAAATGCGCGGTTAGAATAAATAAACAAATCGCTTTAGTATATTTCGTTAGATTCGATTCGTATTTGTCATAATGAATTTGAAACATTCGATAAGAGAGACGACAGAGCCAAAACCATAAGAAACAAAACAAATATTTCAAAACAAGAAACTTTTCAAAATATTCTTTTCGCAAAGTAAGAATAGAGAAAAGGAATGGAAGAGACAAAACCGAGACAAAAACAAAAGGACAGGAGCAGAAGCATTTACTTTCCATCTATTGCCTGACCTTCAAGACGGTTCTTTCGATGAAAAGCAATGGAACGGGGCTCTCAGGATAAGAGCCCCGGCAGAATAACCCTATCTTGGGGGAAGCAGGGTTATTTAATGTTTCAACATCGTAATAATAAACGCTCGAAGGGCAAAAAAATATACGACTTAGAGTGACGTAGTTTTTTACGACAACATGCAGCGAATAAAGATGTGAGAAAACTGTAAGCAAAAAGCAGTACGATTTGACACCTAATGACACTTTATGATACTTTAGGTAATTGCGTAAGTCGTTGAAATGTCTGTAAACCCGTATATGCCGAAGTGGCGGAATTGGTAGACGCAAGGGACTTAAAATCCCTCGTCAGCAATGGCGTGCCGGTTCAAGTCCGGCCTTCGGTACCAATAAAATCGATGGGTTACAGCGGTTAAACGAAAAAGATAGAACGAAGATAAAAAGATTAGCTACCCTATAGCTACCCAGAGAGATCTATTTGCTCGGCAAGTTCCTGAGCATAAGTAAGGCCCCCAGTATCTCCCAGATCCTTGTTAATTACACCTCCTAATAAGCAGATATGGTATAAAGAATAGGTGAATGGGTTTTACCCGTTCATCAAAGAGGCAGGAGGACGTAGTATCCACCTGGGTCTTAGAACCCTCCTACAAGCAGAGAATTTCAAGAAGTTTGAAATTTTATCCATTTCTTCATCAACTATGCGCCTTGAAAAGTTCTCCTATACCGCAGAGGTTACTTGTAAATAATCAAGGTAGATGTTTTGCAATTTAAAGAATATGGGAAGAAATAATAATAATTATTGGATATTATTAACATTGTTCGGGAGTGAAAAATAAAATGTTGCTCCCTCATTGACTTTCCCTTCAGCCCATACACGCCCACCATGACGATTTATAATACGCTCGACAATTGAAAGTCCAATTCCCGTACCATCAAATTCCTTTGCTTCGGGTAATCGTTCAAATGCAGTAAATAATTTTTCTGTATACTGAGAATCAAAACCGATTCCGTTGTCTTTTACGTAGTAGATATTTTCATTTTCTTCAACTCTGCAGCCTACCTCGACAATTGCTATCTCCTTAGTATTGGTAAATTTTATTGCATTTGAAAGGAGATTCGTAAAAACTTGCTTTATCAATCCTATGTCCCCAACCGCTGGGGCAAGCATTTTTATGTCAAACTTGACTGTTCTTCCTTCTGACAGAGGTTTAAGTTCATCTATGACTGTCCTTATAAGATTCATCATATCAATCTTTACTGATTTTATCTCTTGCCCGGCTGAACGAGAAAATGAAAGAAGGTCTTTGATGAGTCTTTCCATCTTTTGTGCGCTTATTTGTATTGTATTAATCAGATCAATTGCATCTGTTTCAAGCGTATCACCATAGACCTTCAGCAACCTTCCGGCAAATCCTCCTACTACCATAAGCGGTGCCTGGAGATCATGTGAAATCGTTCGGTTGAAAAGATCGAGTGCTTTATTGATTCCCGTGAGTTGCAAAATCTTTTGCTCCAGTTCATTGTTAAGTTGTTGTATTTGCTCTTCTGCATGTTTCCGTTTGGTAATGTCTTCAATCATTCCATCATATTTGAGCAAGCGTTTGTTAATATCATAAAAAGGCACAATAGTATTCCGAACCCAGATTACCTCTCCATCACGGTGAATTAAGCGATGTTCGATTGGAGACACCTCTTTCCCGGACAAAATATCGTTAATTGCACTTTGGACAAGTGCACGGTCATCAGGGTATATCATCGTATACCACAGATCCGGATCAGATGCATAATCCTCAGGTGTGTACCCGGTTATTGAAATACATCCTGGACTGCGATGAGTTGTAATCGCACGTCCATCAATGATTTCCACACTATAGGTGTAAGCAGTTATAGCGCTTATCAACTTTTTGTAACTTTCTTCACTATCTTTCAGCATATGCTCTATTTGCTTGCGTTTAGTAATATCCCTATTGCTTCCCCGCCGGCCTAAATATACGCCGTCTTTGCTATTGATAGGTTGACAATAGTGACTAATCCATCGCAATTCACCGCCCCGGCTTATAATGCGATAGTCAAGATCGTAAACATCAGTGTCGCATTGCAATGATTTATTGAAATGTTGGGTAATTTTAGAACGATCATCAGGATGAGCAATCTTGATGATTAAGTCGGGATCTGCAATAAAAT
>Ga0315283_10001544_pt1 | contig 18608 bp, 6 predicted proteins | sample YL17G09_0_MG_FD_204541 | JGI IMG/M metagenome (GOLD analysis project Ga0315283, IMG submission 204541) | Sediment microbial communities from Yellowstone Lake, YNP, Wyoming, USA - YL17G09_0 | ecosystem: Environmental > Aquatic > Freshwater > Lake > Sediment | place: USA: Wyoming | collected... | reverse complement strand
CCCTCGAAGCGCGGCACGACGCCCTCGCCGGCTCCCCGCCGAGCGGCGGACACCAGCTCGGCCTCCCATGGGACGACGGCCTGGACGAGGCGGACAAGGTGCCCGTCGGGCTGCTCGGTGCGCCGGGCCTCGATGACGTGGCCGGAGAGCGTGCGTGGCTGGCGCGGCTCATCGGCCTCGCGTGCGAGGCAGCCGCCTCCGACTCGAAGCTCTGCGCGCTGCGCCGTCTGCTTCGCCGCATCCACGAGCCCGTCATCGTCTTCACCGAGTATCGCGACACCCTGGCGTCGATCACCGCGTCGCTCGGGCCGGGCGAGTCCTTGGCCGTGCTGCACGGCGGCCTCGATCGTGCACAGCGCGCGGACGTGACGAGTCGGTTCACACAAGGACGCGTGCAGCGGCTCATCGCCACCGATGCGGCGGGAGCTGGCCTGAACCTGCAGGCGCGGTGCCGCATTGTAGTGAACCTCGAACTGCCGTGGAACCCGATGCGGCTCGAGCAGCGCATCGGCCGCGTGGATCGCATCGGGCAGACGCGCGCCGTGCACGCGATCAATCTGCTGGCGCGCGGGACGGCGGAGGCTGCAATCCTCGCCAGGCTGGCCCGGCGCCTCGCGAAGGCTGACGTCGTCGTGGGTTCCGTCGAACAGGTACTCGGCTGGACCGACCAGGCCATTACCGAGCAGTGGATTGGCGTGCGCGAGTCTGACGTCAGCCGGCGCGCACGCGCCGCAACGGGCGCCGACCCGGGCCCCGAGTCGATGGCGCCGTCCCGGGCACGCGCCGTGGTGCTTCGCCCAGACCGCCGGCAGGAGGCCGCAAGACTGGCGCTCGAGTTGCAGCTGCATCGCGCGCTCCGCGGAACAGGGTCTCCACGAACAGCCGCCGCCGTGCCGGGTGTAGGACGGGCCTTCAGCAGGCAACAACTCCGAATCGCGTCCTCCTGTGTGGCGTGCGCCATCACGACGCGCCGGCGGCCCCATCCGCTCGGGGCGGGCGGCGTGCTCGTCATCGTGCACGTCGGCGACGAATTGGTGCCGGTGTTCGTCGCGCAACCAGTGCCGCGCTTTCGCCGGCGAGCCGACGTGCGTGCCGCTGTCGACGCGTTCCTTCGCACGCACGCGCGCCGGATTGTGCGACGCGCAGAAGAGGCGGTGGCCGCGGCCACGGCCGCGCGCCAGCACCAGCGCCAGCACCGAACGGATCCCGTTCATCCGGGCGCCCTGCTGGCAGCGCGTGACGATCGCCTTGCGGCCCTCGCGTGCTCGTCGTCTCGGCTGCAACAGCCCGGGCTCTTCGACCGCCGGGCAGAATGCGCGGTGGCGGGGCGCGAGCGGGTTTCCGGCGATGCCGTGCCGACGGATAGCGACAATCGAGAGCCGGCGGATCGCGCGCCGGTTGTCGCGCTGCTCTTGTTCATCACGGCCGAAGGTGGAGCGACATGATGCTCCACGGCGTGGGCGGAGACCTCTGATGCTCCACGGTGTGGGCGGTCACCTCGTGTCGCACGAATTCGCCGAACGCTGGATGGCGGAGGGGCGCGACACGGGCGGCCGCGATCCGGATCGTGAGCGGGGACGGGCTGCGCTGGCGCGGTGGTGGATATCGCGCGGGTCCCTGCTCGGTCCCGCGTCGCCCGTACGCGTCATCGCCGACGTCGGACTGGCACCGGTGCTCGACCTGCTCGGCTTTGAACTGCGCGCACCCCGGTTGATCCGCGGCGACGAGGCGATCGCGGCCGACGCCTCAGGGGCCGGCCTGACGTGCCCAGCGCTGGTGACGCGGTGGGGGGCGCCGATGGACACGCTGTGGCCGGATCTCGCGCGTGAGAGCCAGCGGCTGGGATCGGACTGGGCCATCGGCTTCAACGGCCGGGCGCTGCGGCTGTGCGACATGCGGCGCCCGCATGCGCGCGCGTTCCTCGAGTTCGATCTCGAGCAACTCGTCGAAAGGCCGTCCGCTCATGCGCTCTGCTGGGCGCTGCTTCGCGCCGACGCGCTTCGCGATCGCACGGCGGGTATCGTGTCCGATGCGGCTCGCTACGGCATCGCCGTCGCGGCGTCACTGCGGGACGGCGTCCGAGACGCGCTCGCAGACCTGCTGAGCGGAATCCTCGCGCAGGGCGGCAGGCAGCGACCGACGGCCGCAGGCCGAGACGACGCAGATCGTGTCTCGGCCGCGCTCGGCGAGGCGCTCACCGTCGTCTATCGCGTGCTCTTCCTGCTGTTCGCCGAGTCGCGCGCGCTCGTGCCGACGTGGCACCCCGTGTACCGTCGCAGCTACACCGTGGAAGCGCTGCGCGAGCTGGCCGAGCGGCCCGGCGGATCCAGAGGCCTGTGGGAAAGCCTGCAGGCGCTCGCGCGCCTGGCCCATGCCGGCTGCCGCGCGGGCACGCTCACGGTGACGCCGTTCAACGGCCGCCTGTTCGCGCCCGCGCATGCGCCGGTGGTGGATACGTCTCAACTGGACGACGACCTGGTCGCGCGCGCGATGTTGTCGCTGACGACCCACCGGGCGCAAGGGCGACGCGACCGGATCTGGTTTCGGGATCTCGGCGTCGAGCAACTCGGCGCGGTCTACGAAAGCGTGCTCGACTACGAGCCCGTCGTCTCGCGCGCACCAGCGCCGTTGCCGGCGCCCGCGACCGCGACGGGCGCGCGAGATCTCCCGCCATCGCCGCCCGCAATCCGGCTCGCCGGCACCGGCCTGGTCCGCAAGGCGAGCGGCACCTTCTACACGCCGGTCGGGATCACGAACTACCTCGTGCGCCAGACGCTGGATCCGCTCCTGGTCGGCGCAGGGCCCGACGACATCCTCCGCCTGCGCGTACTCGACCCGGCCATGGGCAGCGGCGCGTTCCTGGTGGCCGCCTGCCGCCACCTCGCCGGGGCGTACGAAGCGGCGCTGGTGCGCGATCGCGGCCTGTTCCCGTCTGAGATCACAGACGACGATCGTGCAGGGTATCGCCGCCTCGTCGCGCAGCACTGCCTCTACGGCGTCGATGTGAACCCGATGGCGGTCCAGGTGGCGCGGCTGTCGGTATGGCTCTCGACATTGGCGCAGGACCGACCGCTCTCGTTCCTCGATCACCGGCTCGTGACCGGCAACAGTCTCGTCGGTGCGTCACTCGACGATCTGGCCAGGCAGCCGCCTGGCGGCCGCGCCCCGTCCCGGCCTCGAGATATGCTGCCGCTGTTCGAAGACGATGGCCCGGGCGCTGCGCTGCGACGTGCCCTGCCGATCCGCGCGCGCCTTGCCGACGTCCCGGACGACACGGCGGCCATCGTCCACGACAAGGAGCGCATCCTGGCCGACCTCGACGCCGCGTCAGGGAGCCTTGGCACCATCAGGCGCATGGCCGACCTCTGGTGCGCGTGCTGGTTCTGGCCCGAAGGGCCGCTCGCAAGGCCGAGCCCTGCCGAATACAGCGAGCTGCTGACGGCGATCCGCACGGGCCGATCGAGCCTGCCGCCGCACGTCGTCGAGCCGCGACTGGCCGAAGCCGGCCGCGTGTCCGCCCGTCATCGCTTTCTGCACTGGACGCTGGCGTTCCCCGAGGTGTTCTTCGCAGGCGATGGATCGCCGCGCGCGGACGCCGGGTTCGACGCCATCCTGGGAAACCCGCCATGGGAGATGATGCGGGGCGATGCCGGCTCCGTCGACGCGCGGGAGGATCGGCGGCGCGAGTCGGCGCTGCTCACGCGGTTCGTCCGTCAGTCAGGCGTGTACCGGGCGTGTGCCGACGGCCACGTCAATCAGTACCAGCTGTTTGTCGAACGCAGCATCCGGCTGCTCAGACACGGCGGCCGCATGGGCCTGGTCGTCCCGTGGGGCCTGGCATCGGATCAGGGATCGGCGGCGCTGCGCCGCCTGTTGCTGGACCGCTGCCGCATCGATGGATTCGTCGGGTTCGACAACGCGGCGGCGATCTTCCCGATTCATCGCGGGGTGCGGTTCCTCGTGCTGTCCGCGTCAACGGGCCTGGCGACCGAACGCGTGCGCGCCCGGCTCGGCGAGCGCGATCCCGATCGGCTCGATCCGGCGCCGCCGGATGCTCGCGCGCAGCAGCCACGCCCGGGCAACGAAGTGGTCGTGTCGCCGGCCTTGTTGCGCCGGCTTGCGGGCGACGGCCTCGCGTTTCCCTGGGTCCGCCATTCCGGTGAACTCCAGCTGATCGAGCGCCTCGTGGCGGCGATGCCGCCGCTTGGTCACGCGTCCGGATGGGCGGCCGGCTTCGGACGCGAGTTGAACGCGACCGACGACCGCGCGCGCTTCACGACCGATCCCGGCGGCCTGCCCGTGATCGAGGGCAAGCACGTCACCCCCTTCCAGGTCCGCGTGCAAGACGCCACGCGATGGGTCCGGATGCCCGGGAACCTGCCGTCGTCCCACCTCAGGCAGGCGGTGCAGCGGCCGCGGCTCGCGTATCGCGACGTCGCCTCGTCGACCAATCGCACCACGCTCATCGCCGGCGTAGTTCCGGCGGGCACGGTCACGGTGCACACGCTGTTCTGCCTGCGGACGCCGCTGTCAGACGACGACCAGTGGTTCCTCTGTGGCGTCCTGAACAGTCTTGTCGCCAACTTCCTCGTGCGGCCCTGGGTGACGACCCACCTGGGCACAACCACGGTCGAGCGGCTGCCGGTCCCGCGCCCGGCCCCGGGGGATTCCGATCGCGATCGCATCGTCGCGCTGGCCCGGCGCCTCTCGTCGGGCGGCGATGCCGACGATGCCCGGGTCGAGATCGAGGCGAGAGTCATGCGGCTGTACGGCCTGTCCGCCCGTGAACTGCCGGTGATCTTCGAGACGTTCCCGCTGGTCGCGCGGGCGCACACCGACGCGATCGCCGACCGGCTCGATCGCCTGGCGTCAGGCCGCGGGCGGGTATAGACTCCAAGCATTCATCGGCCGCGGGTTCATGAACCCGGATATCTTTCTAAGGAGCGCGACATGAAGGGCAATCCGAAGATCCTCGAACTTCTGAACGACCGGCTCGCCGAAGAGCTGACGGCCATCAGCATGTACATGGTGCACTCGGAGATGTGCGCCAACTGGGGCTACGGGAAGCTGCATGAAGCGTTCGAGAAGCAGGCGATCGACGAGATGAAACACGCCGAGCTGCTGATCGGCCGCATCCTCTTCCTCGAGGGCTCGCCCACCGTGTCGAAGCTGAACCGCCTCGGGATCGCGGCGAACGTGCCGGACATGGTGACGGCCGACGAGGACGCCGAGACCGGCGCCATCAAGGCGTACAACGACACGATTGCCGCCGCTGTGCAACTGGGCGACAACGGCACCCGCGAGCTGATCGCGAAGATTCTGCAGGACGAGGAGCGCCACGTCGACTGGGCCGAGGTGCAGCGCGAGCAGATCTCCCAGATGGGCCTCCAGAACTACCTCGCGAACCAGGTGTAAATGGTGACGGTTTCGCGACCTGCGTTGTCATGCGATTCCGCGTCGCGGCACGGGTCGTGAAACCGCTTGCCTGCCATCTGCTGCTGGCCTGCGCAGGCGCGGCGCTCGCGGCGGCCTCCGTCATGACACAGAGCCCTGTCGATCTGCTGATCCGGAACGTCCGCATCGTCCACGGCGACGGCCGCGTCACGCCGCGCGCCACCGTCGTGGTGGATCGCGGCGTCATCACCCAGATTCAGCCCGCCGTTCGCGAGCGCGCGGCGGCCGACGAGCCGCCGGCGCGCCGTGTCGTGGACGGGGCCGGCCGGACGCTCATCCCCGGCCTCATCGATGCGCACGTCCACGTCGAGGCCTGGACGCCGGCGGTCTTCTTGAAATACGGCGTCACCACCGTGCGCGATCTGCACAGCGACGCCGCCGTCATCTTCGCGATGGCCCGGGAAGAGTCGGTGTCGCGCCCGCGCATCATCACGTCGGGCCCGCTCGTCGACGGAGCCGGCAGCTTCTGGAAGAACGCCGTACAGGTGCGCACGGTCGGCGAGGCCCGGGCAGCGGTGCGGCAGCATATCGAGCAGGGCGCGCGGGTCATCAAGGTGTACACGCGGCTCGACCCCGCGCTGGTGTCGATCATCGTCGCCGAAGCCCGGGCGCGCAACGTGCCCGTGGCGGCGCACCTGGGCAGGACCACGGCGACCGAGGCCGCCGATGCCGGCGTGACGAGCATCGAACATCTGAGCGGCATTGCCGACGCAGCATCCGATGAGCCGGAGCGCCTGTTGAAGGCGCACGATGACTTTCTCGGCGGGTGGACCGCGTTCGAGCTGGAGTGGCTGCGCATCCCGCCGGCGCGCCTCGAAGCCGTGGCGCGTCAGCTCATCGCGCGCGGTGTGGTGATCGTGCCGACGCTGGCCTTGCACGAGGCGTTCTCGCGGCTGGCCGACGTGGATCTGCTGCGCGACCCCGTGCTTGCGGACGTACCGCCGGAGGTCGTCTCGAAAGGCTGGGATCCGTCGGACATCATGACTCGCGCGCACTGGACGCCTGAGATTCTCGCGCGCTTCAAGCAGGTGCTGCCGGTGCTGGAGCGGTTCGTCGGCACCTACGCGCGGCTTGGCGGGCGGATTGCGGCGGGCACGGATACGCCGCAGCAGTTCGTGGTGCCCGGAGCGAGCCTCCACCGGGAACTGGAGCTCTACGTCGCAAGCGGGCTCTCACCCGCGCAGGCGCTTTGCACGGCCACGGTCGAGGCCGCGGCGCTCCTGGGCGTTCAGGATCGCGTGGGCGTGATCGACGTCGGCAAGGCGGCCGATCTCGTGCTGCTCGACGCCGACCCGCTGGCCGACATCCGCAACACGCGCCGCATCTGGATGGTGTTCAGGGACGGGGTGGCGGTCCGCTAGCCCACGGCTTGAGGGCGGCGTACAGCCCCGCCATGATGGGCGTCGGCACACCGGCCGCCTTTCCGCGCCGCACGACCGATCCCAGCAGCGACTCCACCTCGATCCGCTTTCCCATCTGCAAATCAATGAGCAGTGACGACCTCGTGGTGGGCGGCAGCACCTCGACGTATTGCACCACGTACGCCATCAGCGCCTCGTGGTCGCGCAGCGCCACGCCTTCGGCGCGCGCCACCGACTCCACCTCGCAGACGGCCGCAAGAAACTGCTCACGGATGACGGGGTCGGCCCACAGCGGCCCGATCGGCAGGCGCGCCGCGCCGGTGAAGGCGGCAAATGGCGCGAGGTAGACAAATTTCTCCCACAGCGGCACGCGGGCGTCGGCCACGGCTTCGGCCTGGATGTCGGCCTTCAGCAGGATGTCGGCGATGCGCCGCACACGGTCCGACACGCGTGATCGATCCCCGAACGCTTCCCCGAACACGATGCGCCGGTGCGTGCCGGTCTGCTCGATGAGGCCCGGCAGTGACAGCGCGGTGGCGATGTAGGTCGGGCCGCCGAGGACGTGCTCGGCCCCGACGACGGCCGCCACCTCGTCGACGCTGTCGACACCGTTCTGCAGCGTCATGACGACCGTCGCGGGCCCCATCAGCGGTTTCAGCAGCGGCAGCGCCGTCGCGTTGTCGTAGGTCTTCGTCGCGAGCATGACCAGGTCAACGGGCCCGATTCGGGCCGGGTCGTCTTCCGCCTGCGCCTTGACGGTGAAATCCCCGAGCGGGCTCCAGGTCATCAGGCCGCGCTCGCGGATAGCCCTCAGATGGGCACCCCTCGCGAGGAAGCTCACCTTCTGCCCCGAGAGGGCGAGCCGCGCCCCGTAATACCCGCCGACGGCGCCAGATCCGACGATCGCGATGTGCATGCGAGAGGAATGTAGCACAGCGGTTGCCGATACCCCGGCCGGTTGCAGTCCGACCTGTTTGCCGTGTCCTGGGGTCGCACTGGGCACCTCACGCGGGTTTCGGATTCCAGGCGGTGCCCTACTGGACGCCGAACAAACGTCCGGCAATTCCTAGCGAAACTTAAACGAATATCACAATCGCACTAGAAGAACTCCGACCAATAGGGTAGTGTTTAGCATTAACGCCAAAGCAGTCTGTCCGCCCGCGGCAACCGGCCGCCACTCGGCCCTCGGAGGCTCCATGTTCTCTCGACGTTCGTCCCGCCGTCTCTCGTTCCTGTCGGCTAGCCTGTTGTTCGCGGTGATGTTCTTCTTCACTGCCACCGACGGCCCCCAGCGGTTGTTTGCGCAGACGCCGACGCAGCCGCTGCAACTGACCGCCGGGCGGAACGTCAACATGGTCTCCGGGACGAAGTGGCCCGATGGCGACCCGTATCTCCAGCGGCAGAACGAACCCTCCATCGCGGGCTCGACGCGCAATCCGCTGCACATGCTCGCCGGCGCGAACGACTATCGTACGGTGGATCTGCCGTTCGTGGACGGTGCCGACGAGACGGGCGATGCGTGGCTCGGCGTCTTCAAGTCCTACGACGGCGGCGCGCGCTGGCGGACGACCCTGCTGCCGGGCTACCCCCAGGACACGTCTGACGCCGGCATGGCGTCGCCGCTGAAGGGCTATCAGGCGGGGGCGGACCCGGTCGTGCGCGCGGGCACCAACGGCCTCTTCTACTACGCCGGCCTCGTCTTCGACCGCACCGAGAACGGCCGAAGCGCGGTCTTCGTCGCGCGCTACATCGACAACAACAACCAGGAAGACAACTACAAGAACAACCCGAATCACCAGGCCGGCGATCCGACCACCTACCAGGGCGCCAATCTCATCGCGGTGAACCGGGGCAGGAAGTTCCTCGACAAGCCCTGGATTGCCGTGGACATCCCGCGCGACGGCGGTTACTGCAGCCTTCCGGCGACAAACGGCAAGACGCAGCGGATCCCTGCCGGAAACGTCTATGTGGCGTTCTCGTCGATCTACGAGGACAGCAAGGGGCTACGCTCCGACATCTACCTGTCGCGTTCGGTCGACTGCGGAGCCACCTGGTCGACGCCGGTCCGTGTCAGCGGCATGAACGATCGCATCAACCAGGGCGCGACGCTGGCGATCGATCCCCTGACGGGCACCCTGAACGTTGCGTGGCGCCGCTTCTTCTCGCCGGTCAACGCCTCACAGACCGATGCCATCTTGACCGCCCAGTCTACCGATCGCGGCGGGCGCTTCTCGGCCCCAGGCATGGCCCGGGCGTTCGTGCGCGGCCAGGGCCGCAAGACCGGCCTCGATCCCGAGCGGTACTTCGAGCACTACCGGCCGGCCACGTCGAACCCGAGGCCGAAGCCCACCGACCCCGACGCGGCGTCGGCGGAACTCGACGAGTTCGACCAGCCGAGCTCCGACCTCAACGAGTTCCTGATGTTTCGCACCAACGCGTACCCCACGATGGCGATCGACGGCTCGGGCCGGATCTACCTCGCGTGGGCGGAGCGCGGCTTCACCAGTTCGCCCGGCAACGAAGCGCGCATCGTGATGTCGACGTCCAGCACCGGCCGCAACTGGACGACGCCGCGGGCGGTGGCGAACGAAAGCCCCGTCGGTCACCAAATCATGCCGTCGCTGACGTACGGCGGCGGGCGGCTGGCCCTTGTCTACTACGACCTGCGCGAGGACGTGTCGGGCACCTTCACCAAGGTGATCGACGACAAGCGCGCGATTCAGCTCGCGAACAAGCGCCACACGATGGATCTGCGCGCGTCGGTGGCACTGCCAGGCACCGCCCCCGTCTTCCAGCCGTCGGTCCGAGTCTCGGACTACCTGGTGGCCTTCCGCAAGACGCCCAGCGGTACGCTCGTCGAAGAGCAGGTGCAGTTCAACCCGCCCAACCTGCCGATGTTCAAGAAGGGCACGGCGCCGTTCATGGGCGACTACGTCGATGTCGCGGTCACGCCGGCGTTCGTGCCGGCCGGCAACGGCCGCTGGATGTTCAACACCGAAGGCTCGCAGCCGGTCTTTCACGCGGTGTGGACGGACAACCGCGACGTGCGTCAGCCGAAGATGGCCGAGGATTCGAACGGCAACGGCAACCCGTGGGACGACTACACGCCGCCGTCGGCGCGTAACGCCTATGGCACCGCCACCAGCCTGTTCGACCCGACGAAGATGATGCCCACCTGCGACCCCCTGAAGACGGGGTCGCGCAACCAGAACATCTACACCGCGCGGCTCTCGATGGGGCTCGTCGCAGGCTCGCCCGGCAACACCAAGCCGCTCAGCCCGACGATCCAGCGCGCCTTCGTCGTCTTCGCGCAGAACACGTCCCCGGCGACCAAGGCGTTCCGGCTGACGATCATGAACCAGCCGACCGGCGGCCGCGCGTCGTTCCGCCAGTTCGACAGGAGCCCGACCGGGGCGCCGCTCGACCCGCTCACCATGCTCATCGTGACGACGCCTTCCAAGTCGACCGCTGCCCGGTCCGTGTATGCGACGTCGACCAACCCCTACGCGCAAATTGCGGTCGACGTGGTCGAGGTGCCCTACGGCGGCACGACGCTCGCCGTGCCGCTGGCGGATCGCATCGTTCTGAACCCGGACATCGCGAACCCGGACATCGCGAATCCCGACATCGCCAACCCCGACATCGCGAATCCTGACATCGCGAACGCCGAGGTCTACAACCCCGACATCGCGAATCCCGATATCGCGAACCCCGACATCGCGAATCCCGACATCGCCAACCCCGATATCGCCAACCCCGATATCGCCAACCCCGACATCGCGAATCCCGATATCGCGAACCCCGACATCGCGAATCCCGACATCGCGAATCCCGACATCGCGAACACGACGGTGGCCAACCCGGATATCGCGAATCCGGACATTGCGAACCCCGACATCGCGAATCCCGACATCGCCAACCCGGACATCGCCAACCCGGACATCGCGAACCCCGACATCGCGAACGGGTCGCTGTCGGACATCACGTGGACGATGACGAACGACGGGAACACTACGGCGGCGTTCAACGTGAACCTGTTCCTGGCGCAGCAGACGAGCAAGATCTGCGCGGCAGGCCAGGATCCGAAGACGACCGGCTGCATCGCGACGCAGCTCATCCTGCGCAAGGTGTACAACACGCCCGTGGCCACGGGGTGCACCTTGCAGGTGCAGTCGCAGAACGTCGTGCTGGCGAACATCAAGAACCCCCAGTTCGTGCTGCCCGGGCAGAGCCTACCGGATCAGAACAGCTCCGACCCGACCAACGCCACGCTGTGGTTGGCACCCGGCGAGTCGGCCAAGATCACGCTGCGGGTCTACGATCCCGTGAAGGCCGGCAACGTGTCGGTGCCCGACAGCGACCCGACCACCCCGACTCCTGGCGGCTCGTTCATCGACCCGATATTCCTGCCCACGACCGAGACCACCTTCGGATCGATCACCCCCGTCGTGCAGCAGCAGAGCGTCGACACACAGGACATCCAGAAGGCGGCGGCAGCCGGCACCCCCGCACCCACGCCGCCGATCGTGACGCCCCTGAGCCCGCCGGTGCCGTCCGGCGAACAGAATGATCCCAACCCGACGCCATTGACGCTGGCGTTCGTCCAGCAGCCGTCGGCCGTACAGGTCGGGTCGACATTCTCGGCTTCGGTCGTGGTCCGCGATCAGTACGGCGCGCTTCTGCCTGACGCCATCGTCACGCTCTTTATCGGCGCCAACCCGAATCCCCCCGGAACCATCGTGACTCTGAGCGGGGCGACGGCGACGTCCGATGCGAACGGCGTTGCGACCTTCTCGGCCCTCAGCATCGCGCCCCCCGCCATCGGCTACACGCTCGTGGCCACGGCGGGCCAGGCGCTGCCTGCCGTGTCGAACACGTTCGTCGTCACGGCCATCACGGCCTCGGTGACGCTCGGGAACCTCACGCAGACCTACACCGGTTCCGCGCTCGCGCCGACGGTGACGACGGCGCCCGTCGCCGGGTTGCCGGTCAGCCTCGCCTACTCGCAGGGCGGCGTCGCGGCGTATCCTCGCAACGCGGGGACCTACGACGTTGTCGCCACGATTACGAACCCGAACTACGCGGGTGTCGGGATAGCCCAGTTCGTCATCAACAGGGCCGCCTCGGTCATCACGTGGGCGGCGCCGGCGGCGATCGCGCAGGGCACGGCACTGAGTGGTACGCAGTTGAATGCGACGGCGAGCGTGCCCGGATCGTTCGTCTACAGTCCGTCGGCGGGCACGGTACTGGGCGGCGGTCCTGGACAGACGTTGCAGGCGACCTTCACTCCGACCGACACGCTGAACTACAGCACGGCGACGGCGAGCGTCACGATTGACGTCATCGGGGCCGGTCCAGGATCGCTCTTCGTTCCCGGAACGGCTGGCGGGACCGCTCGTGCACTGACCTGGCCAGGCCAGGCCTGTCCCTCTTGCCTAGCAACCGGGCCCGGCGGCACGGCGCCGGTCGATTCGGGCATCGTCCTCGCGCCGAATGAAGTTGTGACGGTCTCGGCCAGCGGCGCGGTGACGTACTACTCTGGTGGCCCTGGAACGAACCCCGCCGGCGCTGAAATCGGGAGACTCGAGAACCTCGTTCCCAGTACAAACTGGGGTGCGCCCACGGCTTCGCTCTTTGCCAGGGTGGGCCCTGGTGGGTGGCAATACGTCGGCGAAGGCCCGACTCAAATAGTCGCCTACGAGGCGGGGATGCTGCAGTTCGCGGTGAACGACAGCAATTACGCGGATAACGGCGGCGGGTGGAGCGTGTCGGTCACCCGGCCCGCCCTGCTGAACGCGACGGTGACGCTCAGCGGGTTCTCGGCCATCTACGACGCGACAGCGAAGTCCATCGGCTACACCACGACTCCCGCGGGACTCGGCGTTACATCCACTTACAACGGAGGCCCGGCACCCACTGCGTTCGGGGCGTACCTCGTCCACGCAAAGGTTGTGGACCCGACCTACGCCGGATCGAGCTGGGCCACCTTCAAGATCGCTTCGACCCTGGCGGCGGGCGGCGGCGGTGGCGGGCCATACGAGAGGTATTGCGGCCCTGGCGTGTTCGCCAACGGTGTTCGCCCGTCGACGAACTACTACTACGGGCTGGTCGGCACGCAGTTGCTCTGCAGTGACGGCAACCACCCCGCGTCAGTCGCGGGGCCGACGTCGCCGTACTGGTGGCCCACCGCCTATACGGACATCAGCGTGTCGTGCGGCGTTGACGAGGTGATGGTCGGCCTCCACGGTCAGACAGGCGCCGCGTTTGGCGATGCGAACTTCCAAATCGTGGCGAACATGGGGCCGGTCTGCAAGTCGCTCAGCACAGGCGCGGTCACGAACGGGTCCGTCGCAGGGGGCGGCGCGTATGGCAGCACGCCCTTCTACCTCGCATGTAACACTGGCCAGGCCGTAACCGGCATCGTGGGCGGTATTGGCGAAGTTGTCGACTCGATCGCGGTGGTATGCTCGCCGCTGGCGCCGGCCCCGGTTGCTCCCCCGACGGTCGGGCTCATCGACCTCGGGACCCCGACGCTGGTTGGCGGGGCGATCTCCGTGCCCGGCCTGAGCGGGCAGGCGATCAGCTTCGCAAACTCGGCATTCCCGGCCAACCAGTACGCGTTGGTCGCCGATCAGCCCGCCCTGGTCGCGACAAATGCTCTGAGCATTTCGGCATGGATCTACCCGACCGGCCCCGGTCTCAGCTATGACAACGGAACGCTTGGGGGCGAAGGCGGGATCATCGTGAATAAAGAGGACTCCTACGAGGTGGCCCGATACTCCGACGGCACGATCCGATGGGCGTTCAACGGCAGCCCGGGCTGGATCTGGATGAACACGGGGCACGTGGCTCCGCCGAACGCATGGACGCACCTGGTCGTAACCTACGATGCGGGCGTCGTCAGCACCTACCTGAACGGCGTCCTGGTGGACTCCCAGGGCAGCCCTGGGGGCTCCATCGCCTCTCCCAACAACCTAAGCCAGTTTCGGATTGGCGGGCGGCAATACACCGACTCGCTCGGAAGACCCTACCGGCAGAACTTCGATGGGTTGATCGACGCGGTGCGCCTCTACGGACGAGTGCTAACCGCCGCGGAAGTGCAAGCCCTCGCAGGACAGTACGATCCCGGCGGCCGGCCGTAGCGGAGCGACGGAAACGCCAGCAAAGTCGTTCCTTCGGAACGTCTGAGTCGACGGCGGGTGCGGCACGAGGCCGCACCCGCCGTTCGTTTGTACGCGAGGGTGATTCCGCCGGCGCCGATCGCGCCGCCGGTCCGCTACTTCACTACTTCACGCGCTGGTAGAGGACGTACTCACCGGCCGTCCGCACCACCGTGAGCCTGGCATCGTTGCGCGGCCGCCGCGTCAGCAGATAGTCCCCCGGCTTGCTGTCCCGCAAAAAGATCTCCGCGTCCGGCGCCAGGCTGTGAGTCGCGCCGACCATGGCGTGAAGCACGAAGATCTCCGCGCGATCCAGTTGGCGGCGGAAGACGACGTGTCCCTTCAGCCTGTCGCGCTCGGCCAGGAGAATGCCCTGCGAGGACGTGGACAGCTTCAGGTGATCGTACGAGTGCCAGATGAGCCTGCCCTCAGCGAAGCCAGCGGCGAACGCGATCATCGCGACCAGCGCCAGCACGCGCGGCGCGCGCCACCAGCGGGGGCCGTCAGGCGCACACCGAAAGGCGTGCGCGATGAGGCCGCCGACGGCGATGGCGAACACCGGGTAGAACGGGTTCAGGTACCACCCCATCTTCGTGCGCACCAGCGTGGGGATGAGCAGCGCGACCGCGGCCCAGACAAGCAGCAGGCGGCCAGGCCGTGTCCGGCGGTCGTCGCCGCCCGACACGAGGGCGCGAAGCGTCGCCCGGGACACCGGATAGAGCACGGCGACGACTGCGGCGGCCGCGATCCAGTCGTAGTGGTACTTCTGGAGGACGCCGAGGTAGAAGAACACCGATCCGGGATGGTTCTCGATCGGGCGGATGGTGCGGGCGACGAAGTCGTACCAGAAGAGCTGCGACAGGAACCTCCACTCGTCGACCTGCCAGCGGGCGAAGATCCACGCGCCCACGGGGAGCGCGAAGAGCGCCACCGCCGCCGCCGTGGGAACCCAGCGGCCGCGCCGGCGGATGCCGAACGTGGCCAACTCGTCGACCACGACGATCGCCACGGGGAGCAGGATCGCCATGCCCCGCAGCAGGAACACGGCCGCCAGGATGGGCCCCAGCCAGGCCAGGCGCCAGGGCCGATCCCGCGCGCCCCACAGCGTCACAACGGTCAGCACTACCAGGAGGGCGTTGATGGCATCGGTGTTGGCGCTGCGCCCGGCATGCATGTAGAAGAATGCGTACATCGTGCTGAGCACCAGCCCGGCGCCCAGCGCTGTGGCTTTTCCGAGGCGCCGCCGCCCCCACAACACCACGAGCGCCACCGTGCCGAAGGCGGCGACGAGCGAGGGGATGCGGAGCGCGATCAGATTGACGCCGAAGAGCTTGAACGACGCCGCGATGAGCCAGACGTTCAGCGGCGGCTTGGTGTTGTAGTAGTCGAGATTGCCGAGGTACGTCGTCCCGATCCAGTCGCCGCTGGTGAGCATCTCCCACGCCGTGATGGCGTAGAGCGACTCGTCCCATTGCTGGAGCGTGTCCGTGTGGAGCCGGAACGTGAGATTGAACGCGGCCAGACACAGCACGGCCGCTGCGAGGACGGGAAACGACAGGCGCCGAGAGACGATGGCAGGCAGCTGCATCGCGGGGACCGGCGTTGATGAGACGCGCCAGCGGCCGCCTGGCAGATCGGACCGCTGTCACGAGGCTCGAGTCGACGTTTCGGAACTGGCCGTAATCCTAGCGCAGCCTTGCGGCCGGGCGAAGCGGAATCTCGGGCCGTCGGATCAGCGGGCCGCTGCGAGCCGCTTGCGCGCGTCGGCAACCAATCCCTGCTCGTCGGCGTGCTGCTTGATGGCGAGATACGCGGCGTAGCTGTCCTTCGCGCCGGGGCTGCCGAGTTCGTCGTGGACCCGCCCCTGGTAGTAGTAGATCGGCGCAAACAGCCGATACGTCGGCACGTCGTCGAGCAACGCCGCCGTGGCCTCGCCGCGGCGCTTGAGGCAAAGGTCGAACTCGGAATCGGCCTCGGGAATCGCGCCGACCGCCAGGTACGCGCGGCCCAGGCCGAAGCGCCCGAGCCAGGAATCGGCGAACTGCTGCGCCGTCTTGAAGCGCTCAATCGCCTTGCGGGGATCCTTCACCTTCAGGGCGATCTCGCCCTCCAGCACCCGCGCCATCGCCAGCGACTCGCCGTCGAAGCGCTGCAGCAGGCGGGTGACCACCTCGAGCGCGGGCGCGGTCTGGCCCGCCTCGTTCAGGGCCCGCCCCGCGAGGAACGCGATGCCCGCGGACTTGCTGATCTCCATCGCCTGACGCGCCAGCGCGATCCCGTCGCGCGGCCGCCCCTGCAGGCCACGAACTTCGGCGAGCGTGACCACGAGCCGAGCCTTGCGCGAGACGTTCTCCTCCAACTTGATCGCCGGGTCGAGCAGCGCGGCCGCGTCGGCCAGCCGGCCTTCGTACATCGCAAGATCGGCGAGGCCGTTGGCCGCAAGCCATTTTGCCGATCCGGGGAGCCCCTGCATCTTCGCGTACGTGGCCGCCGCGTCGGCGGCATGGTCGGTCGCAAGCTGGGAGACCGCCGTCGCAAGGTGCGCCTTCGGGTGCGTCGGATTGATTGCCAGCACTTCCGCCGCTTCCTTTTGCGCGGCCGCGAAATCGCCGGCATACATCGCATAGAGCGCCGCGTTGTTCTTATAGAACACCGCCTTCGGGAAGACCTTCGACGCCTGCATCCCGAGCTGCACGGCCTTCGTCATGTCACGCGCGTAGAACTCCGTCAGGGCGAGGTTGCTCAGCCCGGCGCTGTCGGTCGGGGCCTGCTTCACCAGCGCCTGGAACTGCTCGCGCGCCTTGTCGATGTTGCGCGTCAGCAGGAAGGAACCGCCGCGCGTCCGGTACTTCTCGCGGTCCGTCATGCGGCCGAGCCGCTGCAGTGCCTGCCTGTAGGACTCCTCGGACTCCTGCTGCCGGCCAAGGCTGTAGGCAACGGCGCCAAGGCCGGCGTACGCCCGGCCCATGTCCGGATCCAGCTTCACCGCCTGCTGGTACTGGGCGTAGGCGTCGTCGTACTTGCCCGCCCACTGCAATTCCTGGCCGGTGGTGTACGCGCGCGCCGCCTCGAGGGACGCCGCGGTGAACGTCTCCTCGTTCTTCACCTTGTCCGCACTCGCCGATCGATCGCCAAGCGCTTCACGGGCGCGGGCCGCCATCTTGCCGACGGCGCCGAGCACCTCGTCCTTCCCGGACGCCGTCGTAGCCCAGGCCAGCAGCGTCTTGCGGTCGGCCGGATTCACGATCCGCAGCGAGAGCGTATAGCCGTTGCCCGCCTTGTCGATGGCGCCACCCATTACGCGGTCGACCCCCTCGCGCAGCGCGACCAGCGCGGCCGCGTCGTCATCCAGGCGGCCGCCTGGTTTCAGCTGGGTCGCCAGTTTGAGCGCATCGCCCCGGGGATACGCGTTGACGAACGACGCGCCTTCGACGCCGACCGCCAGCGCCTGCTCGAGCAGGCCGTCGAAGACCGGATCCTGCGCGTTGTTCTTGAAATCCGCGATGAGGACAGAGACCGGATCCGGCGGTTTCGGCGGTGCGGCCGGGCCGCGGGCGAGCCAGTAGGTCGCGCCCACCAGCATGGAGACGACCAGGGCCGCGACAGCGGCGATGCGCGGCGTGAAGCGCTTGATCTTCGGCTCGGGAATCAGGTTGCCCTGGTCGTCGAGGCGGTTGAGCGCTGCCGCCAGGTCGGCCGTCGTCTGGAAGCGCTCGGCCGGATCGAGCTGGATGCACTTCGTGACCAGCGCGTCGATGTCTTCGGGCAGCCTCGGGGCCTTGCTGCGAAGCGGCGCCGGCGGCTGCGACACGCGCGTGGTCAGTTCTTTCCACGGCGACGAGCCCTCGGGGACCTTCCGCTGGCCGAGAATCAGATCGGAGAGGATCAGGCCGAACGCGTAGATGTCGCTTCGTTGATCGACCGGCTGGCCCTTCGACTGCTCGGGCGCCATGTACTCGAGCGTGCCGACGATGCCGCCGGATTTCGTGCTGAGGATGGTGCCGCTGCGCGACGCCTTCATCATCGACGCCGCGGTCGGGGGCGAGATCGCGCCCATGACCGTGGCGCCCTCGTCTGCGGCCGCGCCAGCGGCCGGGCCCGGGGTCGCGCCCATCATCGTCGCGGTGGCGTCGATCTCGGCAGGCGGCGGTAGGAGCGGCGCGTTCGCGGGTGCGGGCGCGCCGGGTTTGTCCTTCGCGGCCTTGTCGGACGAAAGCGCGATCCCGAAGTCCATGATCAGCGCATGGTCTTCGTGATCGATCATGATGTTGGCGGGCTTCAGATCGCGATGCACGACGCCGGCCTCGTGGGCCGCCTGCATGCCCGACACCACCTCGCGCGCGATCGCCAGCACGCGGCCGATCGGCAGCCTGCCCTCGCGGCGCAGCACCGTCGACAGGTCCTCGCCGTCGACAAACGACATCGTGATGTACTTGATGCCGTGGATCTCGCCCAGGTCGTGAATGCGGACGACGCCCTTGTGCGTGACCTGCCGCGCAAGCAACAGCTCGCGCTTGAAGCGCCGCTCGAGCTCCTGCGCTTCGCGCGGATCCTTGAGCGCTTCCGGACGGATGACCTTGAGCGCGACGGCCACGCCCAGTTCGGCGTCCCAGGCCTGGTACACGGCGCCCAT